>ENA-OQEB01001096-OQEB01001096.1-human-gut-metagenome-genome-assembly--contig:-NODE-1096-length-10377-cov-2.134537_pt1 | contig 10377 bp, 18 predicted proteins | sample MGYA00242787_ERZ504619 | MGnify/ENA primary metagenome ERZ504619 (study PRJEB26092, sample SAMD00036317) | human gut metagenome | host: Homo sapiens | study: EMG produced TPA metagenomics assembly of... | reverse complement strand
CTTCAGGGATTTGTGGCACTTTAGCCGGAGCCTTATCTTACCAGAACCGGGGAAAGAATTCTTTGGATCCGGAAATATTGGTGATTAATCCAACATCAAATAAGGGAGGAATAACACAGGAGGAATCATCGGAGCGTTATATAATGGGACGTTGACTGGGACCTATAAGCCAGAATTCAATGCCGCAAACGTAATCGTGAGCAAGATTCCACGACCGATTTTCCCGGGTAACATAAATTCGGAAAAACCCTATCGCGAAAATGCCGCTTATGTTGGAGGAATTGTCGGATATGCAGATAAATCTACCCTCAGAAGACTCTTCACGCAACCTTCCATTTACGGCAGAAGTACAGTCGGAGGAATCATCGGATATGCGAGCGATACTCAAATATCAGATTGCGGCGTGAAAACAGAAACATTTAATAATGGGAATAATAGCGCCATTATGGTAGGGGGAATTATCGGACAAGCATCGTGCTCATCCCACTGTGAGTTTTCCAATCTAGTAAATTACAGTGATATCTCCTCAGGATCCAATTATATCGGAGGCATTTTCGGGAGTATGGTAGCAAGAACTACCGTAAAGATCAATAAAGTCGTGAATTTGGGTAAGCTATCAGCCACAAATAACATAGGCGGTATCATTGGAAAAAACGCTGGAAAAGGCATTGAGGTTTATGACGCAGCTAATTTCGGTACGATCCAAGGTATCGCAGGAGATAAAGAATACGGAGTGGGCGGTATAGCCGGTGCCTCTGAGGATGCCATTACAATTTATAAATCCGTTAACCACGGAAATATCACCATAAACAGGAACGCCAAGTATTATGGCGCAGGAGGTATCTTGGGGTATGTAAAACAAGGTGGAGCACACATCCGTTACTGCTGTAACCGGGCAAATATAGACTATCCGAAAGATAAAGAAGACAGCCATGGCATTGGAGGCATCGTGGGGAGCATAGAAAAGGCGAGTGATAACGACGACAGTTACGTACTGGATTGCTACAATATGGGAGAAATCAACGGACAGCAAAAAGCGACCGGCACGCTTGGTTCCGACTACCGGGGAGGGATCGTAGGAAACCTCGGAAGCCACGGGAGATGTTACCGGGCCGTGAACGGGGGCTATGTCCGCTTTGGAAACGCAGGTGTCGGAAATGGCAACAAGAAGAATCTGACACATATCTATATCTTGCCCGGTACAGGCAAAGACTTTGGAGCAACGTATATCCCCCAACCAACCAGAGAAGATAAAAATATCTACCAAGGATTCGACTTCACGGGAGATCATGATCCCAACCGGCAACCGGTTTGGGTTCTGGGTGGCACATATAGCTCGGAGAATAAAATGCTACCTACTTGCATTCAGGAAAATGTTATTTCCAATTCGCAAAATATGCCCCATAAAATACACCCTCTTTAATACACTCTATATATATCCATACCGGGCGCAAACTATTCATCGGTTTGCGTCCGGTTTTCCCAAAAGACTTCGTATATTCGCGAAGTCAATATTCCATATTTTAATACATTACTTACATAACACAAATACAAAATGAAAAAGTATCTTACTCTTGCCGCATCAGCTCTGCTCCTAGCCGCATGCAGCGAAAAACCGGGTTACGAGATCAACGGTACCGTAGCGAACACCGATCTAACGGAAAATACGTTTACCTGTATGAATATGGCGTACAAGACTTCGCCCCAATGGATAGCGCATTGGTGCAGAACGGCACGTTCACGTTCAAAGGAACACAGAACGCCCCTGCCCTACGCAAACTCGCCTTCGCCGAGGATGTCGTGGAACCCAAACGTGCCGCTTCCGGCGAGAACGCTCCTTTTACAAGCGTATTCGTACTGGAGAACGGTAAATTACAGGCTGTTCTTGACGAGGCCGCTTCCGCCGTTTCTGGAACACCGGAGAATGACGGATTGAAAGCCCTGCAAGCACAAATGAAGACTTTGCGTGCGGATTTGGAGAAGCTTTCCGCCGACATGAAATCTGAGGACAAGGAAGTCGTAAGCGCCGCCGAGAAGAAATATGACGAGATCGACCAAAAGGTAACCGATGCCGTCAAGACTTACATATTGAATAATACGACCAAGCAATCCGCCGCCAAGTTATTATACGATTTCCGTTATAGCTTGGACGAGGCTGCCCAGAACGAGATTATCGCCAAGGCGGACTCCGCTTTCAAGGCCGTTCCGAACATCGATAAGCTCATGGCTCACCTAGATGTACTGAAAACCGTAGCCGTAGGCAAGAAGTTCGTGGACTTCGAGATGGCCGACCCGAACGGTAAGACGCACAAGCTATCCGAGTTCGTAGGCAATGGCAAGAACATCGTGTTGATCGATTTTTGGGCAAGCTGGTGTCCTCCTTGCCGCCGGGATATGCCGAATTTGGTAGCCGCTTACAAGAAATACAAGAACAAAGGTTTCGAGATCGTTGGTATCTCCTTGGATAGCAAGGCTGACGCATGGGCGAAAGGCGTAAAGGACCTGAATATCACATGGACCCAACTCTCCGACTTGCAAGGCTGGAAAAACTCCGGTGCTCAACTATACGGGGTAAACAGCATCCCTCACACCGTATTGGTGGATAAGGACGGAACGATCATCGCCAAGAACCTACATGGCGAGGAGATCGACGCTAAACTTCAAGAAATATTGAAATAATAATAACAATAACACGATATGTCCGCCCAAATCACGTTAAACTGGACGAAGGACTCGACTTTCGAGACCTTGCTGGACGGCCATAAGGTTACGATCGACACAACTGCCGAGAACGGGGGTAATAATGAAGGCCCCCGTCCCAAGGCTTTAATGCTGGTCGCTTGGCCGGATGCAGCGCAATGGACGTAATCTCCCTTTTCCTTAAAATGAGAGTACGTTTCGACAAAATCTCTATCGACGTAACCGCAGAGACTTCGGATACGATCCCGATGGTATATACCGCATTCCACGCTACATACCATATCGACGGGAACATCGGGGACGCCGCCAAAATAGAGAAAGCGATTCGCCTTTCACAGGAAAAATACTGTGGCGTAGGACTTATGATGAAAAAGATAGGCCCGATTACCTACGATATCTTACTGAACGGCGAACCGCTTAAACCACAAAAACATGAAGATTAGAAAACAGTTCTTACTTTTATTTATCTCTACCAGTCACTTGTTCGTATATGCGCAAAACACGGAACCTTCAGTGTTTACGAAAGAGGCTAACGAACAAGTGGTGAAATCACTCCCGTTTGATAACAAACAAGATTTTGAAGACGCTACCCGTGGCTTTATCGCCACGATAGACGAATCTTCCATTACCGACGAGACAGGAAAAGAGGTGTATGGATTAACTGTCTGGGATTTCCTGCGTCAAGAGGCTCCGGCATCCGCCAACCTATCTTTGGCGACAAGGGCAACTCAACCGCATACACGGCTTATTTGAGGTATTACCCGGTAAAATATACCAGATACGAGGATTCGACCTCGCAAATATGACGTTTATCCGTAGTGATAACGGTTGGATCGTCATAGATGTATTGCTCTCGAAAGAGACGGCCCTAGCAGGTTATAATCTTCTGAAGAAACATGTAGAAGACCTTCCGGTCAAGGCGGTTATCTATACGCATCCTCATGTGGACCATTTCGCGGGAATAGACGCCATATTGGAGAACGCCCCCAATAAGCCCGAAGCGATCGAGATCATTGGCCCCAAGGGTTTCTTTGAAGATGCCGTCAGCGAGAACCTGATGGCGGGTGTAGCATGGGGCGAAGAGCGACCTATATGTATGGCCGCAGTCTACCTAAAAATGAGAAAGGAAATATAGGTACTGGTTTAGGACAAACTACCGCGGCAGGAACTACGGGCTTGGTCCCTCCTACCCGTGAGATATCCGAGGAGGGAGAGACTTTACGAATTGATGGTGTCGAGATCGTATTCATGTCCGTACCGGCGCGAGGCTCCCTCGGAAATCATGATGTACTTCCCTGGGATGAAAGCTTTCTGCGTAGCCGAGGAAATCAACCGTACCCTGCACAACCTGCTGACCTTACGAGGGGCGAAGGTCCGGAACGGCCAATTATGGAGCAAATATATCGACCGGGCGATCACGGAGTGCGGCGATCAGGTAGAGGTATCCTTCTCTACCCACCATTGGCGACTTGGGGCAATAAGAACATCGTCGCTTACTGGGAAAAGCAGCGGGATTTGTATCGCTACCTACACGATCAGACACTTCACCTCGCCAACCAAGGATATACACCTCGAGAAATAGCGGAGATGATTAAATTACCAAGCTCTATCGCCAACGAGTTCGCCAACCGGGGATATTATGGAACCGTTAGCCATAACGTAAAAGCCCAATATCAAATGTATTTCGGCTGGTTCGACGGCATCCCCGCCCATCTGAACCCACTCCCGCCGGTAGAAGAAGGTAAAAAATACGTAGAGGCTATCGGAGGAGAGGACGAGGTAATGAAAAAGGCGCGAGAGGCATACAATCAAGGAGAATACCGTTGGACGGCTACTTTGCTGAACCATCTCGTTTTCGCTAATCCAAAGCATAAACCCGCCCGCCAATTACTTGCGAACACGTATGCCCAATTGGCTACCAAGCGGAAAGCGGCCCGTGGCGTAATTTCTACCTGACCGGAGCTATGGAACTGACCGAAGGCATCGCCGGCAAAGGCAAGGCCAACTCAAACCGGCACGTATGTCCCAGAACCTAAGTCCCGAAATGCTATTCGATTTGCTCGCTATCCAAATAAACGGGGAAAAAGCGGCCGATAAAGACTTAATAATAAATATTATCTTAACCGATACGAACGAACAGGCCACCTTGATCTTAAAGAACGGCGCCTTATCGAACCGTATCGGCCGGCTCCATCCGGCCCCTACCGTAACTTTGGAAGGAGACAAACAAGTCATCTACGCAAGCCTCATGCAGCCGGAGAGTATAGCGGCAAATCTGCAAAACCATAAGTTATCGGTAACCGGGAAACTTGAAAGCCTAAAAGAGCTATTCTCCACTTTTGAGGCCCCGGACGCTTATTTTAATATCATCGAGCCTTAAACCTTTCCCGCCTCTTGCATGGCTGGATTAAAAAATCTATCTTTGTGCGATCTTTAGAGAAAGCGATATTACTATAAAATTAGCATAAGGTTTTATTACACTTTAATATAATAAATTAGCGATTATGATTTATTCACATGAAGTTCAACACATGTGTGTTGTAAAGAAGGGAGCTAACCACCAGTGCGCTCCGATTCCTGAAGAAGGAAAGTGGGTTAGAGCAACTCAGATCACTGATATCTCTGGTTTGACTCACGGTATCGGTTGGTGCGCGCCGAAACAAGGTGGATGTAAGCTGACATTAAACGTTAAAGAAGGAATCATCCAAGAGGCTCTTGTAGAGACAATCGGTTGTTCCGGTATGACTCACTCAGCGGCTATGGCTTCTGAGATCCTTCCGGGTAAAACTCTTTTGGAAGCATTGAACACAGACCTTGTTTTGTGACGCTATCAACACCGCTATGCGCGAGTTGTTCTTGCAGATCGTCTACGGTCGTACACAGTCCGCTTTCTCAGAGGGAGGTCTGCCTGTAGGCGCTGGCTTGGAAGACCTTGGTAAAGGTTTGCGTAGCCAAGTGGGTACGATGTTCGGTACATTGGCTAAAGGTCCCCGCTACTTGGAGATGGCCGAGGGATATTGCACGCGCATGGCATTAGACGCTGATGACGAAGTAATCGGTTATGAATTCATCCACTTGGGTAAATTCATGGATATGGTTAAGAAGGGTATGGACGCTAACGAGGCACTGGAAAAGGCGAAAGGCTCTTACGGTCGTTTCAAAGAAGCTGTAAAATATATCGATCCTCGTAATGAATAAGAAAACATTTACACGTGTCCTCATCGGGCTGAGTGTTATCACGGCTGTGGCTACGCTTATCACGTATTTCGTGATGAAGCCGGAGAAACCGTGGTTGGCGTTTTACGTGGCTTGTTGTGGCGGTGTATTGGTTTTCAACTTTCTGATATCTTTATTCCTAGTAAATAAGAATTTTAAAAAGTAAAAAATAATATGGCTTTATTTGAAAGTTATGACCGTCGTATTGATCATATCAACGCGGTATTAAACGAATATGGTATCAACGGTATCGAAGACGCAAAGGCTATCTGCGATGCTAAGGGTATCGACCCTTATACAATGTGTAAGGAAACTCAACCGATCTGTTTCGAGAACGCTTGCTGGGCTTACGTAGTAGGTGCCGCTATCGCTATCAAGAAAGGTTGTACGAACGCTGCCGAGGCTGCCGAGGCTATCGGTATCGGTTTGCAGGCATTCTGTATCGCTGGTTCTGTTGCTGACGACCGTAAGGTGGGTATCGGCACGGTAACTTGGCCGCTCGTTTGCTTCGTGAGGAGACGAAGTGTTTCGCTTTCTTGGCTGGACACGAGTCTTTCGCCGCGGCTGAGGGCGCTATCAAGATCGCGAGATGGCAAACAAGGTTCGTAAAGAGCCTTTGCGTGTTATCTTGAACGGTTTAGGTAAGGATGCCGCTAAGATCATCTCTCGTATCAACGGTTTCACGTATGTACAGACTCAGTTCGACTACATGACAGGTGAGGTGAACGTTATCGAGGAGAAAGCTTACTCTAACGGTCTTCGTGCGAAGTTAAGTGCTACGGCGCTGACGACGTTCGCGAGGGTGTGGCTATCATGCGTAAGGAAGGTGTTGACGTATCTATCACGGGTAACTCTACGAACCCGACTCGTTTCCAACACCCGGTAGCCGGTACTTATAAGAAAGAATGTATGGAGAACGGTCACCCGTATTTCTCTGTTGCTTCTGGTGGTGGTACGGGCCGTACTTTGCACCCGGACAACATGGCCGCTGGTCCTGCTTCTTATGGTATGACGGACACAATGGGCCGTATGCACGGTGACGCTCAGTTCGCTGGTTCTTCTTCCGTACCTGCTCACGTAGAAATGATGGGATTCCTAGGTATGGGTAACAACCCGATGGTAGGTGCTACGGTTGCTGTAGCGGTTGCTATCGAGGAAGCTATGAAGAAGTAATCAACTAAACAATAAAATAATTGTTTATATATAGACTCCTGTGATCTTGATGGTTGCAGGAGTTTTTATTTTACTTATCAAAAGGAGGAAAAGGATGACACTAAACATAGACCAAGAGAGTTGCATCAAATGCGGGAAATGCGTACGGGTATGCCCTTCGGATATATTCACGCAAGAAAGGGCCGGAGAGACGATCGGGCTGGTACGTGTGGAAAGCTGCATCGTTTGCGGGCATTGCGTGGACGTATGTCCGACGGGCTCCGTGTCGCACAGCGAATTCCCGCCGGAGAAAACGCATACGATCGATTACAGCCAAATGCCTACGCCGGAGCAGGTGATGTTGCTGATCAAGTCACGCCGTTCCAACCGGACATTGACCTCGAGGCCCGTACCCAAGGAGATGCTGGACAAGATCGTGGAGGCCGCTCATTCTGCGCCGACGGCTACAAACTCCCAAAGCCTTTCGTTTACCGTCGTCACCGATCCGCAAAAGCTACGGCAGGTGAGCGATTATACGATAGGTGTGTTCGACTCCTTGGCGAAGCTATTATTGAATCCCGTCGTGAAATGTGTGGTCAAGCCGTTTATGAAGGATGTCTATAAATACGTACCGGTATTCAATCGGTTGAAAGAGGAACACAAGGCGGGTAAAGATCCGATTCTCCGGAAAGCCACCGCCCTGCTACTGATCCATACACCGAAGTCCAACCGATTCGGAAGTGAGGACGCTAACCTCGCTTATCAAAACGCCTCCTTGATGGCGCAATCGCTTGGGGTAAGCCAGATCTATATGGCTTTGTGCTCACCGCCATCCGGCACGAAGGAAAAGATACGCTCGCCAAGACGCTAGGGATCGACGGCAAGATACAAGCGATCATGGCGCTCGGCATACCGGCTTTTAAGTATCCGAAGTACACGGACCGGAAAGAGATCGTCAAGAACTATATCGAGTGAGACTTGATGGAGACAACCTTGTCGACCGGGGTATGCGATCCATTGGATTACGCATCGTAAGTCAATGGATTACGATACGTAAGTCATTGACTTATGGTTCGAATCTCATAGGTTTACCGGGCTAGGATCACTCCCGATCACCAGAACTTATTATGCTCCGGGCTGTATTCAAAACCAGCGTCTTTAAGCTTTGTAAGAAGGGATTTCTTGTTCACTTGCAAATCCTCGCATAAATCGTCGAGGGAAGAATAATTGTCACGAAGTTTCATATTGATGAAGCTGAATAGCATCATCGGATCGTTTGGTAATGACATAATCTTACGAATAAAAATGTTATCTATGTTTTACAACACAAAGATAATGCTTTTTCGCCAGATGGAACCCAGACACGATCCTTATTATTTGAATATCGGTTCGCAACAAAACAACCTACAAACTGGTTTTAAATAACGAGAACTTATAATTCAATTGAATGACATGAAAAAATATGTATTAGTAGTAGCGGTAGCCGCAGCCCTATTCAGCTGTAGCGGCAACCCAAAGGCAGACGCCACGCAAACAGACAAGAACAAGCAGGAAACCGCCCAAGTACCGGATATGCACAACGCAGAGACTTCCTTGGATTACTGGGGTGTTTACGAAGGGACATTACCAGCCGCCAGCTCGCCGGGTATTAAAACGACCTTGACATTGAACAAGGATAAAACCTTTACCCTCCGCTCCGAATATATTGACGAGAAAGACGGTATTTTTAATGATAAGGGAACTTACACGCTGGATGGTAACGTCTTGACGGCGAGACAAGAAGGGGGAGACATCACGTATTATAAGGTAGAGGAAGGCCAACTGAAAATGCTGGACCAGCAGAAGCAACCCGTCACGGGCGACTTAGCCAAGTTCTATATCCTTAAGCAAACAAAGAAATTCTAGCTTTATCCCCATAAGTATATACTTTCAAGGGCAAAAGCATACCCTTTTGTACATGAAAGTATATACTCATTTGCCTAACCCAAACTATTCCTACCTTTGCGTCCCTATATAACTATATAATTACTCCAATGAGAATAGCCGCTTAATTTATCTCAAGATGTCGTTCTTTCCATCCGGAAAGCCCTCTATCCGTATAGGGCTAATTTCGTGACGACAGATTCGAGGCTATCGTGAAACCGATCATCATCGGTATTTCTTATCCATTTTAGTATCTCACATTTTAAATCAGTTCACACTATGAGTATCGTAGCGCAAAAAATCACGTATATACATCCGGACAATCAAGTCTTATTCAAGGGGATCGACTTAACGATCAACAAGGGGCAAAAGGTAGCCTTAGTCGGGAACAACGGATCGGGAAAATCCACCTTCCTCCGTATCTTGGCTGGAACCTTGCAAGCGCAGGAAGGGGAGATTATCTATCCGACCCCACCTATTACGTACCCCAGCATTTCGGGCAATATGATAACCTGACGGTGGCCCAGGCCCTACGTATCGACGGCAAACTAGAAGCCTTGCGGGCGATTACCGAGGGCGACGCTCCCTCTCTAATTTCAATACGCTGGCGGATGACTGGACGATCGAGGAACGGAGCCTCGCCGCCCTGCACGCTTGGGGTTTGGAGCATATCCTCCTCTCCCAACCGATGCGCACATTAAGTGGCGGCGAGAAAACCAAGGTTTTCCTCTCCGGAATCGAGATCCACCAACCTCGATCCTACTATTGGATGAGCCGACCAACCATCTGGATAGCGTAGCCGGGAGAAGTTATACGATTTCATCACGTCTTGCCGTATCACCTTGTTGGTCGTCAGCCACGATCGTACCTTATTGAACCTATTAGCTTCCATAGCGGAATTATCCGTCGGGGGGATCACCCTTTACGGGGGTAATTATGATTTCTACAAGGAACAAAAAGAACAGGAACAGGCTTCCATGCAAGAGAAACTGGAAGCGAAGGAGAAAGAGCTTCGCAGGGTTAGGAAAACCGCCCGTGAGGTAGCCGAGCGAAAACAAAAGCATGAATCCCGGGGAAAGAAACAAAGCATCCAGAAAGGAATCCCCAAGATCATGATGGGTGCCTTGAAGGAGAACGCCGAGAAAAGCGCCTCCAAACTAAAAGAGGTTCACGAGGACAAGATGGAGAACCTTGCCAACGAGCTAAAGCAAATGCGCTCCTCCCTACCCGACCTTCAAGGCATGAAACTGGATTTCAGCGCATCCGGCTTACACGAAGGCAAGATATTGGTTACCGCCAAGGAGATCAATTTCGGTTACGCCGAGGCCGGCGATCTATGGCCCTCCCCGATGAGCTTCCAGATCAAGAGTGGGGAACGGTGGCTGA
>ENA-OQEB01001095-OQEB01001095.1-human-gut-metagenome-genome-assembly--contig:-NODE-1095-length-10378-cov-2.727441_pt1 | contig 10378 bp, 14 predicted proteins | sample MGYA00242787_ERZ504619 | MGnify/ENA primary metagenome ERZ504619 (study PRJEB26092, sample SAMD00036317) | human gut metagenome | host: Homo sapiens | study: EMG produced TPA metagenomics assembly of... | reverse complement strand
TGACCGAGCTGGAAGGCGGCGGTCTGGAGCACATCGTCAAGCAGCTGGGCTACGGCGACGACCCGCTGAACCAGCGCGCTTCCGTGGGCTGGAAGGGCATGCGTGCGGCAGAGCGTCTGGTGGAGCAGTACATGGTGCGCATTGAAAGTGCGTCCAGCTATTCCGCCACCGCTGCTGCCAACTGAGGAGGTGTGAACCATGGCTGAAAAGAAAAATGTACGCATCCGGCTGTTCAAGGATAACAGCCGCTACAAGGGCGATCTGTTCGTGAGCGTGAACGGTGTGAACTATAAGATCCGCCGCGGCGTGGAGGTGGAAGTGCCGCCCGAAGTGGCCGAGGTGCTGGAGCACAGCCAGATGCAGGATGAGCTGACCGCCGCCCGCATTGCGGCGGCAGAGAACGCCGCCCAGTAAACCCGAAACAGACAAAAAGCCCGGCTGGGGAGCCTGCCCGGCCGGGCCTTTATAAAAAAGGAGAGTGAGCATATGACCGTAGGACAGGCGCTGGAACGCGCCGAAGAGCTGCGCCCGGGCAGCCGCATTGCGCTGGCCACCCGGCAGGCGTGGCTGAAGGAAGCAGACGCGATGCTGCGGGAACGCTTTTTTAAAAACAGCATCACAGATGCATACGACGATGTGGGCGCAGACCTTGCATGGGACGACAGCCTGCAGGACGACGATGTGCTGCTGGCACCGGCACCTTTTGATGCGCTGTATCCGCATTATCTGTGTGCCATGACCGATGCGGCCCTTGGTGAGACCGACCGCTACGTCGGGGAGCAGGCCCAGTACAACAGTCTGCTGGCAGATCTGGCGGCGTGGCTGCGGCGCAGCTACCCGACTGACGGGTGCCCAGTGGCGCTGGTAAGGAGGTGAGAGCATGGTTCTGGCAAACAGAGCGAAGCTGCAGAACAGCCGCAGTCTTGTGCGGGTATTCGGCGGGCTGAACGAGACCTATGCCTGCTCGGAAGCGGAGTACAGCGCGGGCGTGAATTTTTCTGCCCGAGATTTCCCGGCGCTGAGCACCCGCAAGCCGCGCCGCAAGCTGAGGGAGTTGACCGGGCTGAACGGCATGTATCACCTGAACGGGCTGCTGACCGTCTGTGGGAAGGATCTGATCTACACGCCGGATGCCGACGGCGCGAACCCAGTGACCTGCACCGAGGCAGTGACCGACGGCAAAAAGGCACTGGTGGGCATTGGTACAAAAATCCTGATCTTCCCGGACAAGGTAGCCTTTGATACAGCGGACGGAAGTGTTTCGGCACTGGGAGCTGTATGGCAGGCAGAGGGACAGAGCGTGCAGTTTGCACCCTGCGATGCCGCGGGCAAGGCCTACGAGGTGAGCGGTTACGGCAAGGAGGAACCGGAGAAGCCTGCAGACGGACAGCTCTTTTTGAAGGTGGAGGACGAGGAGCACCCATGGGCCAGCACCAGCACACTGGAAGAGTACAGCGCATCCTCCGGCAGCTGGACGGCAGTGCCCCTGGAATACTGCCGCATCACAGCGGCGGGCGCGCAGAAGCTATTTGCCCAGTGGGACACCGTGACCGTGCAGGGCACGGCAGCACAGCAGGCTGGCATGTGGACAAAGCTGGACGGGGATCTGGTAGTTTACGATGTGCTGGAAAACGGGCTGCGCGTGCGGGTAAGCCCGGAGGGAGATCATGTTTACGGCACGCTGGTGCAGAGCGCCGAGAGCGCCCAGTGGACCAGCTTGGACGGCAAGGAGACACGCAGCTTTGCGGTGAGCACGCCGGTGCGGATGGAACGCCGCGTGCCGGATCTGGACTACGTTACCGAGTGCGACAACCGGGTATGGGGCTGCAGCAGCAAGGAAAACGTGATCTATGCCTGCCGCTTAGGCGACCCCACCAACTGGTTTTCCTACCGGGGCATTGCGGCAGACAGCTACGCAGTGACGGTGGGCAGTGATGGTGCGTTTACCGGCGCGGCCACATGCATGGGCTATGCGCTGTTCTTTAAGGAGAACACACTGCACAAGCTCTATGGCTCCAAGCCTTCGGATTTTCAGCTCACCTCGCTGCGCTGCCGGGGCGTTGCCAAAAACGCGGCGCGCAGCCTGTGTGTGCTGAACGAGACGCTCTATTATCTTTCGCCGGACGGTGTGATGGCATGGGACGGCAGCATTCCAACAAAAGTGTCCGGCGCGTTGGATTCGGGCCGACTGGCCAATGTGCAGAGCGCGGTGGGCAGTGCGCTGGATGGCCGCTATTACCTGCATGTGGCCCGCACGGCGGCAGGCGAAAATACGGCAAGGCTGCTGGTGTACGATACCGAGCGCGCGCTCTGGAGCGAAGAAAACGTGTGCTCCTACGAGATGACCAGCACCGGCGGACAGCTTTATCTGTGGGACGGGCAGGCACTGTGGGCCGCAGATCCCAGCCGCGAAGCGGACTGGCAGGCCACCGACGGTGTGGAGGAAAAGCTGAACTTTGAGCTGACCACTGGTGACATTGGGCTGGACGGGGCCGAGGACCGGTATCTTTCCCGACTGACGCTGCGGCTGGATGCCGAGTGCAGCAGTACGGTGGAGGTGGCCGCCAGCTATGACGGCGGCCCATGGGAGACGGTGGCAAGCCTGACGGCACAGGACAAGCGGCGCAGCTTTGATCTGCCGTTCGTGCCCCGGAGGCACGGCACCCTGCGGCTGCGCCTGAAGGGCAGGGGACAGATCACCCTGCGCAGCATTGCAAAAACAATGGCCGCTGCCAAGGGCGGCATTGCAGGCGGGGAGGTGTGACGAATGGCAAGCGTGATGGGCATTAACAAGATCGGCCTGCCCAAGCTCAGCGAGAACATGGACCCGGAGGATGCCCGCGCCCTGCGCAGCTACCTGTACCAGATGCAGGAACAGCTGCAGTATGTGCTGAGCAATCTGGACGTTGAGAACATGTCCGACGAGATGCGCACGAAACTGCAGAATTTATAAGGAAAGGATCATATATGGCAAACAGAAAGAAAAAGGACGAAGCGCTTGCCGCTGTGCAGGCGCAGACGGAGGGCAGCGGCCAGCCTGCCGTGCAGAGCGGCTATTCGGCAGCGGGACTGGACAGCCGCTCGGAGGTGGAAAACGCGCTGGCAAATTCCAGCTACAAGCCCAGCCAGACCGTGACGGATGCTGCAAATGCGCTGAAGGAGTGGCAGGCAAACCGCCCGGGCGATTATCAGAGCAGCTATCAGGAGCGGATCGATCAACTTTGAACCAGCTGCTGCAGCGTGAGAGCTTCCAGTACAGCTACACCAAGGATCCGCTCTACCGCCAGTACGAGCAGAACTATTTGCAGAACGCCCACAACGCCAGCGCAGATGCTGCGGCGCAGGCTGCAGCCCTGACCGGCGGTTATGGCTCCAGCTATGCCACGAGCGCCGCCCAGCAGGCGTATCAGCAGCAGATCGGTGCGCTGAGCAGCGCCATCCCCACGCTGTACAGTCTGGCACTGGATACGTATACCAGCGGCGGCAACGAGCTGGTGAGCCAGCTGGATCAGCTGAACAACAGCGAACAGGATGCCCAGCAGCAGTACAACAACAAGCTCTCGGACTACTACACCCAGCTGCAGCAGAAGGGCGAAGCATACAACAACGCCTATGCGCAGGACTACGGCGCGTATCAGGATTATCTGAGCCAGCTGGGCACCCTGCACGATTATTACTCCGCGCAGGAACAGCAGCAGGCAGCACGCCGCCAGCAGGTGTTCAGCAATGTGATGACCGTGCTGGGTGTGCTGGGCGATGCGGTGCAGATCGTTCTCAGCGGCACCACGGGCGTTGGCTCCATGCTGAGCGGCCTGCTGAATACCGGCTACAACATCTACTCCGGCAACCGTCAGTACGAGGCAAACCGTGCGGACACTCAGTGGAACCAGCAGCTGCAGGAGCGTCAGTATCAGGACAGCCTGAACCAGCAGCGCTACGAGAACGAGACGAGCGAGCGGGAGTATCAGGACAAACTCAACCAGCAGAAATTCAACAACGATGTCACAAGCCAGAAGCTGAACATCGCACTGGGCGAGTGGAACCTGAAAAAGTCCAATGCAGCGCAGAAAGCAAGCCGCGCTGGCAGCACGGCGGCAGGCAGTAAGACTGGCGGCACTGCCACGGGCAGTACGTCCTCCGGTACAGCCAACCGCAGCACGGGCACTGCCACCCGTCTGGGCAGTGACACCTCCCGGAATGTGACGGTGCCTACATGGCCATGCTGATGCGCAGCCAGGGCAAGAGCGATACCAGCATCAGCACCGCACTGCGGCAGGATGGCTATTCCAGCGCAGAGATCGCACAGATCCTGCAGCAGATGAGGCGCTGACCGTTCGGGTGGATACCAAACAATAAAAAGCATGTGCAGAGCACACAGGAGCCGTTCCGGCCAGAGGTGTTCTGCACATGCTTTTTTAGCAGAAAATAATGGCGTGCTGTTCGAGTCCCACTGGGCACGCCCACCAAATAAAAAATCCGCCGATGCAAAGCATCAGCACAGCATTTGTCTTGGTAGACATTCCTACTGATTGGAACCCGCAGCTAACCCAACAGCCCACTGGGCTGTTGGTTGCTCTGCCGCTGATGCGTCAGAGCCGCCTTGTTCGAGCCCCACTGGGATACCCCACCAAATAAAAAAATCCGCCGATGCAAAGCATCAGCGAATTTTTGGTGGGGTGCCCAGTGGGACTCGAACCCACGGTCTCCAGATCCACAATCTGCGCGTTAACCGACTACGCTATGGGCACCACATAGATGCGCCCGAAGGGACTCGAACCCCCGGCCCACTGCTTAGAAGGCAGTTGCTCTATCCACCTGAGCTACGGGCGCACGTTGTAATCCCATGGGTTCCATTATGGCGGCAGCTGTGTGTCGGCACACGCTGCGAGAAGTATAATACCATACAGGCCCCATTCTGTCAAGCAAAAAATGCAAAAATCTTTTTTTCCTTTTTCAAAGCCCGCAAAGCACTGCTTTACAGCAGCCACATGCCTGCAAAGCCCAAAGCAAAGCCAAGCGCGGCTCCGCCCACGACATCGCGGATATGGTGCACGCCGGTCAGCACACGGCCAACACAGATGAGCACCGTGATGCCCACCATCGCCCAGCCCACCTTCGGGTAGAAATACATCCATACCATGGCCAGCACGGAAGCGCTCAGCGCGTGGCGGGAGGGGAAGGAGTGTCCCCGGGTCTCCTTGTGCCGCAGCGGTTCAAAGCCGGGCTGTTCATAGGGACGCGGCAGGTTCAGCCTGTCCCGCAGGATGGTGCCGCCCCAGAAGGTAAGCCCCGGCACGAACACCGTCCGCGCAATGACGGCGGTGAGGTCCAGCGCGGCCTGACGCTGACTGCCCAGCAGCCGAAACAGCCGGACGTTCAGCAGGCAGAGCAGCACCGGATAACATACAAAAGGGATGAGCGGCAGCCAGCGGTCCAGTGCCACCACACAGCGCTTGGCTGTGGGGTGGGCATCCATCCAGCTGTGCAGGGCGTGATAATGTTCTGCGGTCAAAAAAGATCCCTCCGCATCGGGCACCTGAAAAATTAAAAGCAGGTGTCCAGATAATTTTCCACATCAAAGGGTTCCGGGGTGGAATCCTTGCGCAGGTACAGCGGGTGGTGGGGGTGGCCCTTTTTGCTGCGCCTGCCAAAGGTGACCCACGGAATCTCCCGCTCCCGCGTCAGGGCCACCATCTCCCGCATCAGGCCGGCAGATAGTCCCGCTTTTCGATCAGCGTGCCCCACGCTGCCCACATGGTGGGTTCGGTCTGGGCCAGAACGGCTTTGAGCCAGCGCAGGTTTTCGTCACACAGGGCGCGGTCCGGCACACGGTCCATATCGTTAGGGTCGGTGGCGCGCTGGGGATACACGTTGAACATGATCCAGCTGTCAAAGCCGTTGGCGGCGGCAAGGCGCTCCACACTTTTCAAGGTGGGATCCAGCGCACCGGGCTGGGCGGTGCTGGGGTTGATGCCAATGCATACCAGCGGGTGGGTGCCAACGCGGCCCAGTACGTAACGGTAAGGCTGATATGTATGCGGCTCGTAATACCAGATGCCGCCGGGATATTCGTCGGCCTTGAGTACGGGGATCTGTTCGGTCTGCATGGAAAGAGTGCTCCTATCATTGTTTGCTTTCTATTATCGTACCTGAAACTGCAGGATAAATCAACTCTTTTGTGCGGAAAATCCTCCCATAAAATCAAATTTCATGGTATACTAAAGAAGGACGCTGCGGCAGCTGGCTGCAGCGTATTGCAGCTGAGAAAAAGGAGCAACTATGCTGGAAGATTACAAGAACGCACTGAAGAGCGGCCAGCGTGCTTACCGTGCCTGTGTGGCGCGCGGCCAGTCGCCGTATCTTGCGGTGCTGGACGATATTCTGGTCAATGTGAACATCGTGGCGCAGGAGCACTGGGCCTTGTGGAGATCCCGGCGGAAAGCATCGTCGCACAAAGACCAGCGGCCGTCACACCGCCTTTGCACCGAACTTTATGCCCCTGCTGGAGCCGGACACCGAGTTTGCAGGCAAGTGGTCGAACCTCTGCGATGCGCATTTGGACGAGGGCATCCACACCCCCATCATCGCCTACGAGTTCCTGAACAAATTCTATGTGCAGGAAGGCAACAAGCGGGTATCGGTGCTCAAGTATTTTGATGCGGTCAGGATCGCGGGCACGGTCACGCGGCTCGTCCCGGAACGGAACGACAGTCTGGAAAACCGTATCTACTACGAATTTCTGGATTTTTACAAGCTCTCCAAGGTCAACGATGTGCATTTCTCCCGTCTGGGGGGTTACGCAAAATTGCAGACGCTGGTGTGCAAGGCCAGCGGTGAAAGTTGGACGGATGATGACCGGCTGAGCTTTTCCTCCTTCTATACCATGTTCCGCCAGCAGTTTCTGGCTCTGGGCGGCGGCGGACTGAATCTGACTGCCGGCGATGCCATGCTGGTGTATCTGTCGGTCTACCGTTACGCGGATGCCTGCGAGAGCACGCCCAGCCAGATGAAGCAGAATCTGGAAAAGCTGTGGGATGAGGTGAAGGTGCTCACCGAGCCGCAGGCCGTGGCCCTTTCGCTGGAGCCGAAGCAGGGCCCAGGCGAACCGCTGCTGGCAAAGCTGAACATCTTTACAAAGCCCAGTGAGCTGAAGGTGGTGTTCCTGCACGAGCACAACGCCGAAAACAGCGCATGGGTGCGCGCCCACGACAAGGGCATCGAAGCGCTGCAGCAGGCGTTCCCGGATCGGGTATTCATCACCCGCAAAGAGAACATCGAGCCTGAGGTGGACGCGGAGCAGGTGCTGGAGGATGTGGCTCACGACAATGCGACGTGGTGTTCACCTCAAGTGCCCGGATGCATACCGCCTGCCTGAAGGTGGCGGCCCAGCACCCCAGACCCGCATCCTGAACTGCTCGCTCAACGCGCCGCATCCGCTGGTGCGCACCTACTATCCCCGCATGTATGAAGTGACCTATCTGCTGGGAATGCTGGCCGGTGTGCTGACCAAGACCGACCGCGTGGGCTATGTGGCGGCAAACCCGGTGTACGGCATCCCGGCGGCAGTAAACGCCTATGCGCAGGGCCTGAAGACCGTACGCCCGGACGCAAAGGTGGTGCTGCGCTGGGCCTGCCTGCCGGACCCGGCACACCCGCTGGATTTCTCTGACCGGCCGGATGTGGAGATCTTCTATGCCCGGGATAACCGCGAGCCGGAAGGCACCCACCGGGATTACGGCCTTGTGCACCGCATGCCGGACGCAGTTTGCAGCCGCTGGGCCTGCCCGTGTGGCGGTGGGATACGTTTTATATCGAGATTGTGCGTTCCATTTTTGACGGTGCATGGGACAGCGATGCTGCCGGTGCCCGGGCGGTGAATTACTGGTGGGGCATGCGCAGCGGCGCAGAGGAGATCGATTACAGCAAAGACCTGCCCGCAGGCACTTTACAGCTGCTGGACCTGATGGAAAAGATGCTGCACGAGGATGACCTGCGCATCTTCCCGGAAGACCTGTACGCGCAGGGGCATGTGCTGCACTCGCCGGAGGCCGTGGTCTACAGTCCCAAGGAATTGATGGAGATGGACTGGCTGGACGAATGCGTGGAAGGTGCGCTGCCGCACTACGATGAACTGGATGTAAAAACGCATGTGCTTATGGCGATCAACGGCCTCAATACCTGAAAGGGTTTGTGAAATAAGCGGCCCTCAGGCCGAGAGAGAACGGAGCAAACCGATGTGAAAATTCTTGCAATTTCGGATGTGCCCTCTAAAGCACTGTGGGACTACGGTACCCGCGAACATCTGGAAGGCATCGACCTGATCCTTTCCTGCGGGGATCTGCCGCAGAAGTATCTGGAATATCTTACGAACTTTACGGCTGCGCCCATCTTGTATGTCCACGGCAACCACGACGGCAGTTACAGGGAAAATGAACCTGGCGGATGCATTTGTGTGGACGACAGCGTGTATGTGTGGAAGGGCCTGCGCATTATGGGACTGGGCGGCAGCATCCGCTACAATAACCGGGAGGACAGCTTCCAGTATACGGAAAGGGAAATGCGCCGCCGTGTGCGCAAACTCTGGCGCAAGGCCCATCATGTGGGCGGCATCGACCTGCTGCTCACCCACTCCCCGGCGGCTGGCCTGAACGACAGCACGGATCATGCTCACAAGGGCTTTGCGTGCTTCAATGATCTGATGGATGAATACGAGCCGCAGTGGTTCGTGCACGGCCATGTGCACCTGAACTATGATGCAAAGCTGCCGCGCGTATGCACCCGCGGCAAGACCACCGTGATCAACGCTACCGAGCGCTATGTGTTCGAGATCCCGGACCCGGACCCGGACCCAGTGATCCAGCATTATCCGCTCTGGAAAAGATGGTTTGATGTAAAATGAAAAGCTGCCTTGCATTTTTGGATGCAGGGCAGCTTTTTTACGGTTTAAAATGGAGCCTTGTGTGGGAACGGACAACCTGCCGCAAAACAGGTGCGGAGTGCTTTGCAGCAGGAGAAAAGAATACAGGAAAAGTTACAGCTCCAGCTTGCCGGAGACTTTGTTGATCACGTAATAGGCGGCGTCTTCCTCGGGCTTGACGTATACCTTGCAGGACTGCACGCCAACCTTGTGGGTAGCGCGGTAATCGGCTTGGCACGGTCGATGATATCGGTCACGTTATACTGCTTGCCGCTGAACTCCACATACAGCTCCGGTGCAAGCGGGGGACGGCCGCGGCGTGCAGGGGCTTGGCAGATTTACGGGTCTTAGACTCCTTGGCCTCAGCGGCAGGAGCTTCCACAGCAGGAGCAGCCGCTGCGGTCTTTTTCTTTTCGGGCATAGATAAACCCCTCCTTGATCGTATTTGGATGCTGCACAGGGGGCTGCACAGCATTGGCTCCATGAAATATATTATTTATATAATAAGTTTTTAGAAATGGTTTGTAAAGTCTTTTGCAAAAAACTTTCGGAAAAAGGCAGGAAATCGGGTGTGAAACTCACTGGAATGCATTTTGATGCAACAGTATTACGGAACTGCCACAAAAACACGCAAAAAAGGCGGACCTTTCTGGTTTGTGCCGGGAACGCTCCCGCTACAAACCCGGCGGGTAAAAGCGGCGGCTTTCCGGCCCGGATTTACTCCCGGCAAAGCTCCTTGGCGCGTTGCACAACAGGGGCAAGAAGCTCCTCGTCCCAGTCCTCGGCAAGGGTGAACAGCAGCTGATAAACGGCGGCCTGCGCCTGACCCTGCGGGCGCTTTTGGGCCAGCGCAAACGCGGCAGAAAGCATTTGCAGTTTGAGGGTGCGGATACTCTCGGGCGCAGCCCACAGGCGGACAAAATCGTAATCGTTCGTGTTGCCGCAGGGCATGGCACAGGTGGCGCAGCCGGGGCAACGCGGTGCTTTTCAGTCTGGACGATGGCAAGCATCCGCTGCAGCCTTTTCTCCGGTGCATCCGGCTGCGCGGCAAGGCGCAGACCGGCGTTCAGCACCTCGTCGGTGTCGTCCGTTTTGGGCTCGTTGGTGGTGGCCCGGGCAAGCCCCACGAGGGCACCCAAAAGGGTGTCTCTTGCCTGCTGAGCAGGGGTGACAGGCGCTTTTAAAAGTTCAGGCATGGCACAGTTCCTTTCAATGGTTCTTTCTGCGGAAAGTATAGCCGATTTTATGGCTGTTTACAAGCGGGGAATATTTAAATCGGCGGAACACAAAAAATCCTCTAGCGGAGCGACTTGGATTTTTTGTATGGAGCCAACTGCTTTGGGGTTACTAGGGGCGAGCAGCCCCTAGTTCGTGCCTCCCGCGCCTCGAAAGTAGCGGGCGCTTTTCTGGTACTCTTTTGTGCGCGCAAAAGAGTACATACTCGGCGGAGATGTTCTTTGC
>ENA-OQEB01001092-OQEB01001092.1-human-gut-metagenome-genome-assembly--contig:-NODE-1092-length-10394-cov-2.703906_pt1 | contig 10394 bp, 19 predicted proteins | sample MGYA00242787_ERZ504619 | MGnify/ENA primary metagenome ERZ504619 (study PRJEB26092, sample SAMD00036317) | human gut metagenome | host: Homo sapiens | study: EMG produced TPA metagenomics assembly of... | reverse complement strand
TTCATGTAGAAGAGGTGGTTATGTGAAAAAATAGTTGCAGCATGATTGAACAGATTCTTGAATTTCCAACCAAACTTGAATACCTTGCGTATATGGAAAGTCTGAAAAAAGGCAGACCGCAGAAGTTTAAGGAAACATCCTTTGAACAGTTGGAATCAGGGGTTGTAAGAATAACAATCAGGAAGCAGTACAATAACAATGCTTTTCCTGATGATGAAAAGGAAGGTGAAAAATAAGATGATTAAAGGTAATTTATTAAGAGAAAAAATTGATGCTTGTGGTTTCAAATTGGTTTACGTTGCTAAACAGGTTGGGGTTTCTTATCAGCGTTTTTGAAAAAACTCAACAATGAAACAGAGTTCAAAGCAAGTGAGGTGATGATCTTGAAAGAACTTCTTCATTTGACAGATGATGAAGTTATGGAGATTTTTTTACCTAAAATGTGGACTGATAATCCACAATAAAGAAGGATAGGTGATAAATTATGAAATTCAGCGAAAAGTTGAAACAGGCTATGCAGCAGTTAGGTGTCAATCAGGCACAGGTGGTTGGAATGACCGGGAAAAGTAAAGGGTCAATCAGTATGTACCTGAATGACAAAACAGTTCCGTCAGAACAGGTTCAGAGTGATATTGCAGTGTCACTTGGACTTGCACCTGATTATTTTGAACAAGAAGAAAACCCGGTGATCTTCAAACCGTCAAAGTGTGAAGATGGCATCCAAACCTTAACAATACATGAAGTTGCTAAGTTGATGCATAAGCACACAAACACAATAGCACTTGGTTTACAACAGGGGGTTTTTCCTTGGGGGTATGCAATCCATACTTCTGAACACCGTTGGTCTTACTTCATCAATGCAAAGCGTTTTGCAGAAATTGAGGGGGTGACGGTCAGTGCCTAAGATTCAATACAAGGAAATAAATTTCAGGGGCAAAAGTCTTGAACTGATAAACCTTGTGAATCAGGTGGTTGAAGAATATCAGGCACAGGGATATGAACTGACACTTAGACAGGCATATTATCAGTTGGTTGCCCGTGGTTATATACCAAACAATGAACGCAGCTATAAGAATATAGGCAGTCTTATCAATGACGGCAGACTTGCCGGACTGATCGACTGGTACAGCATCACAGACAGAACCCGCAACCTTAGAAGCAATGGTCACTGGGACAATCCGGCAGATGTGATTGGTTCAGCAAGATATTCTTATATGCTTGATAAGTGGCAAGGTCAACCGAACTACGTTGAAGTATGGGTTGAAAAGGATGCCTTGGTTGATATTGTCGGACAGGCTTGCAAACCACTTGACACACCTTATTTTTCATGTAGGGGTTACACATCACAGTCAGAAATGTGGAGTGCAGCACAACGGTTTATTCGACAGGGTGACCGGGAAAACCGTTTCATCATTCATTTAGGTGACCATGACCCAAGCGGTATTGATATGACAAGGGACATTCAGGAAAGGCTTTCAATGTTCGGTGCAGATGTTTATGTAAAGCGTGTTGCACTGACAATGAATCAGATTAGTACATATAACCCACCGCCGAACCCGGCAAAGATTACAGATTCCCGTTGTGGAAAGTACATTGCTGAATATGGTGATGAATCATGGGAATTGGATGCACTTGAACCACAGGTCATCACTGATCTGATAAATAATGAGGTCACGGCACTAAGAAATGATGAAATTTATCATGCGGTGTGTGACCTTGAAGAAAAAGGAAAAGATGAATTAAGAATGATAGAACGTAACTATGACAGAGCAGTTGCATTATTAGAAAGTGAGGAATAAAAACCATGAAAAAATATGAATTTACAGGAGAAACCAAAGAAATCAAATTGTTATTTAGAACCGCAGTATTACACCGTATCCGTGCAACTGTTTCATTTGGATTTGTAAAAATCGGTGATCTTGGTGGTTGGATTGAGAAAGAAGAAAACCTTTCACATGAAGGAAAGGCTTGGGTTTGGGGCAATGCCAAGGTTTGGGGCAATGCCAAGGTTTGCGGTGATGCCGAGGTCTTTTCTGCAAGTCATGTGTTAGTGATTGGTGCAATCGGCAGTAGAAATGATTTCACTACATTCTATCGTGACAAGGACAATGAAATTACAGTCAAGTGTGGTTGTTTCCTTGGAAAGATTGATAGATTTCTTGAAAAGGTTACACAGACCCACGGTGATTCTAAATATGCATTGGTTTACAGAGCAGCAGTTGAAGTTGCTAAGTTACAGATTGACCTTTCAGGTGAAGCACTAAAGGACGCTGATGAAGAATGAAAATGTTGAATTTCATGCCCCACCAAGAAGAAGCATTGAACAGAACTGAACAGTTCAACTGTTGTGCGTATTATCTTGATATGGGACTGGGTAAAACCTTTGTAGGTGCTGAAAAAATGTATTTGCTGAATAATTCGGTGAACTTGGTCATCTGTCAGAAGTCAAAGATAGATGACTGGGTGCAGCACTTCAAAGATTATTACCCAAGTGACAGGGTGATGAACTTGACCAAGAAAAGTGAAGCAATCAATTTCAGGACACTGGTTGACACCAAGGAATTATACAAAATGGATATTCAGATTGTTGGTGTCATCAATTATGAAACAGCGTTCAGGCGTGATTGGTTACTGAAATTACAGGGGTTTACCCTGATGCTTGATGAATCAAGCCTTATCACCAATGAAACCGCCAAGCGGTCAAAATTCATTCTGAAAATGAAACCTGAAAGCGTGATTTTGTTATCAGGAACACCGACAGCCGGAAAATATGAAAGGTTGTGGTCACAGGTGCAGTTGTTGGGGTGGAACATTACAAAGAAAGCCTTTTACAACAGTTATGTTGTGACAGAATGGGTTGAGAACGGGGACGGGTTCAAGCGTGAAGTTATCACCGGGTACAAGCACACGGAACATCTGAAAAAGAAACTTGCAGATCATGGGTGCATCTTTATGAAAACCGCTGATGTGATTGAACTGCCGGAACAGACTGAACAGAAGATATTCTTTAAGGCAACACAAGCGTACAAGTATTTTATCAAAAACAGTTACATCATGCTTGATACCCTGAATATGTGTAAGTTCAAGGATGATTCAGATTATTACGGTACGGATGTGACCCCACGGGTTGAACTGGTCGGTGATAACAGCCTGACCAAGATGCTATATGCACGGCAGTTGTGCGGACAGTGGCATAAGGAAAAACTGGAAGGTTTGCGGGACTTGGTTGAATCAACAGAAGATAGGCTGATTATATTCTACAACTTTACCGCAGAACTTGAAGCAATGCAGAAAAAACTTGCTGATCTAAACAGACCCTATTCAGTTGTGAATGGGTCAAAGAAGGACTTGACTGCATACGATCAGGCAGATGATTCAATCACATTCATACAGTACCAAGCCGGGGCAATGGGTGGTAACTATCAGAAAGCAAACAAGATTATTTATTTTACCTTACCACTTGGCAAAGGGTCATGTGATATGTGGGAACAGTCAAAAAAGCGTATTCACCGCATAGGACAAGCCAAACCGTGCTTTTACTATTACTTACTGGTGAAGGGGACGGTTGAAGAAAGAAACCTTGCAGCGTTGAAAGAAGGGAAGGAACTGACAGATGAATTATTCAAAAATACCTAATTGGATATTTGGAATCATGGCATTTATCGGTGTATTCCTGATAATCGGTGCAGTCGGTGCATCTGACTATGCGGTTGAAATGGGAATATATGAACCACTTACTGCACACCTGAAAGAATACATCATTGGTGCGATTCTGATAATTCCCGGAATCATTTATTTGAAAATCACGGAAAGGGGTGATGAAAATTGAACTATTCAAAGAGCATGAGAAAGTCGGCAATGGTCAAAAGGGTCTTGATTCTGATTGGTGTTGCACTTGTCGTTGGTTTGGTGATTGGTAATGTGTCAGGATATGCCCTGAAAACTCATATAACCGCCAAGGACAAGCAGAAAACAGAAGAACAGACACTTGAACGGTCAAGCACTAAAACCCTTGTATATGGGGCATATGATGACAGAACTTTCACACAGGAAATTTCCCTTGACTGGGGTGCGGGTGACTTAGATTTCACACCGCTTGACTGCAAGATGCCGGAAGAACAACAGGAATTTACATATTACCTTTGTACCGGGTATAACATTGATTTTACCCTTGTCATGGCACTGATTCAGAATGAAAGCAGTTTTGACCCGTCAGTTATAAGCGTAACCAATGATTACGGTTATATGCAGATCAATAAAATCAATCATCAATGGTTGACTGATACCCTTGGGGTTACGGATTTCACAGACCCATACCAAAACATCAGGCGGGTGTGTTCGTACTTAGAAAGTTATATGAACGGTATCAAGATACCAATATGGTCTTGATGGCGTACAACATGGGTGAAGATGGTGCTGCCCGGTTATGGGAAAAGGGCATCTATTCAACCGACTATACAGAAAAAATACTGAACTATCAGACACAGTTCAATGAACAGTTGGGCGGTGATTAAATGGCAGCAGAAAAGAATTTTGAAAATAAGGTCAAAGCGTTCCTGAAGGACACCGGGGCGTGGCTGCTGAAATATTGGGGCGGTGCTGCTTATACAAAAAGCGGTATTCCTGACCTGTTGGTTTGTTCAGACGGGTGTTTCCTTGGCATTGAAGTCAAAGCACCAAACGGTGAACCGTCACTATTGCAGTTGGTCAACCTCAAAAAAATCAGAGAATCAGGCGGGTATGGAATTTTGTTGTACCCCAAGGATTTTGAACAGTTCAAATGTTCATTGCAAAAAAATCAGAACTTAACGCTTGGTATCTTTCCAATATTGAAGATCAGAAGCGTTGGGAAATAAAATTATCAAAATAAGGAGTGAAAGAGCATGGCAGCAAAAAAGAAAGCAGATGCAGCGGTTGAGAATACCGCAGAAGTAACACAGGAAAGCGTTCAGGAAGAAATTGAACAGGTGGCAGCAGACAATGCAAAGGAACTTGACAATAAGAAGTATGTGGTTGACCACTTACTTTCAACCAAGCGTGAGGGAATGGAAGATCTGATTGCATACATGGAAGAAATCGGATTCTTTGAAGCACCTTGCAGTGGTGGAAATCATCTTGCTTGTCAGTTCGGTCTTGTTCATCACAGCAGAAACGTAATGATGGCAGCAGAAAATATTGGTTACGCACTTCTTGGCAAAGTCAAGTATGCAGAAATTCGTAATTCAGTCATCATTGCAGCAGCATTACATGACCTTGGCAAGTGCGGTGACTTTGGTAAACAGATGTATGTGCCTAACATGATTAAGGACGGCAGACCCACCAAGGCAGAGCCGGAACAGAAATATAAACAGTCTGAAAGCAAGCCTTTCAAGCGTAACCCGGCACTTCTTCCACTTGACCATGCAACCCGTAGCATCAAGTTAGCAACCCTTTTCATTGACCTGACGGAAGATGAAGAATTTGCGATCAGATACCATGATGGTCTGTATGAATCAGCAAACTATGCAGTGAAGGGAAATGAAACCCCGTTATATTTGATTCTGCACTATGCTGATTTATGGTCAAGCAGAGTAACAGAAGGCAGCACAGATGAAGGAAGTGAAGAATAATGGATAAAAGAGATAAGAAAATCAGACAGTTAGAAGATGAACGCAATCAGTTGATGGCTGAAAATCAGGAATTGAAATATATCATCAATGATATTCAGTCAGTGAATGATATTATGCGTGAAGATATTGAAAAGGAATGTGCTGCTGAATGTGGTTGTATTGTAATTGAAGGAAGTCGCACCAGTGCAGCATATCAGTATTTAATTGGTATTCTTCTTGCAAATAACTATTCTGTTGAAGTCATACCAATGGATGAACGCAGAAAGTTAAAAATCATTATCAAGGAAAGTGAGGTATAAGAGTATGGTAAATGAAAGACAGGGAAAAGTTTACAATCCCCGCCCGGTATATAACAGAAAGTTACTTCGTTCAGTGATTCGTGCGGGAGTTCAGAAACAGTTTGGTCAGCATCATGTTTCTGCTAATATGGCGGGAAACTTTGAAAAAATCAGAAAGGAACAGGTGAAATAATATGGCACAGATGCTTTTGATTATGGGTGAATCAGGTACAGGAAAAAGTACCAGTATGAGAAATTGCGATCCGGCAACAACTGCCGTTGTGAACCCGTTGGTAAGCCGTTACCGTTCAAGGGTAAGTTCACAATGCTGAACAGTGAGGTTGAATCCCGCAAAATCTGCAAGTTTATGAAGGAACAGGCAGCAGCCGGGAAGAAGTTACTGGTGGTTGATGACTTCCAGTATATTCTTTCAGTCCCTTACATGAACCGTATCAAAGAAAACGGTTGGGACAAGTGGAATGACTTCGGTGCAAACTACTTTGAAATCATTGAGGTGTGCAAGGAACTTCCTGATGATGTGGTGGTTGCTTATATGACCCACACAGAAACACTTGAAAATGGTGTTACTACTATTAAGCTGATCGGAAAGTTACTTCGTGAGAAGATCACCATTGAAGGACTTTTCACCATTGTACTTAGAACAGGTGTGAATGAAGGAAAATATTACTTCTACACACAGAACAGTGGCAAGGACACCGTGAAGTCACCTATGGGGATGTTCCCGGCATACGCCATTGACAATGATCTGAATTATGTAGCCGATAAAATCCGCAACTTCTATGAAGTCGGTGAGTATAAGACAGATGCGGAAATGGGTCAGGCTGATGCACAGGCTGCATCCGATCTTGAAAAGCCGGATGTAAACGGTAGACGGGCAAGGGGTGGAAAAAAGACCACATCCACAGCAACACCACCTACCACAACAGAGGATGCAGCACCAAAGACAGGCAGAACCGCCCGCAAGACACATGATGAAGTTGTGGAAGAAAACAATCAGAAAATGGCTGATTATATGGCAGAGCGTGACAAGGCTATTGATGCGGTTGCTGATGGGCGTGAAGAAATCCCGTTTGATGAAGCGTGTGCAGCAGCGGATTCTGTACCGCAGCCGGAACTTGAAACACCGCCAAGAAGAACCCGCAAGGAAAGAAAGTCTGCTGAACAGTCTGAACCTGTTCAGGACGGTACAACAAACACTGATTCTGAATCTGTCACACTGGATGCAGACACATACTTCTATGTTCCGGCTGATGATAACTATGTGATGAAGCACAAGGGTGACACGGTTGACCTGATTGTTGACGGTGTTGAGGTTATGAAGGTCATCAGCAAGGAAGAATTTGGTGAAGGTGTGAAGCGTTTAGCACAGGCAGACAACCCTAAGCCGGAAAACCCTATTGACGGGGCAATGAACCCGCCGGAGAAGGGCAGACGCACAAGAAGAAGTGCAGCACAGGCACAGCCTGATAATGCAGATACAACAGCGGATGAAACCCCGGCAGTAGATGAACAGCCGACTGGCAGAACCCGCAGAGTAAGAAAAACACGCTAAGAAAGTGAGGTAAAAGAACATGAACAATCCTTTTGGTTTACCTGATGAACTGTTTGGTGCAATCCTTGCATCAGCAATCACGGAAGGAATGAACACGGCAAACAACCGTTCAATGAAGAACCCGCACCCGGTAGCACCTAAACAGGATGCATCGCCGGAAGATGGTGCAACTGCTGCAAAGAAAATCTATGATTCCTATGTAAAAGTCGGATTCAATGAGGTTCAGGCGTTTGAGTTGTTAAAGTTAGTATTAAGCAAATAAGAAAGGTTAAAAGGTGAAAAATTATGGCTATTGATTTCAGTGCATTTGATGAAAAGGTTGATTTACAGGAATTACAGAATGAGGTGCAGAACGCACCTGACAATGATTTTGCTGATGTGCCGGATGGTACATATATCATTGGTATTGAGAAGATGGAAATTAAGTTGACCAAGGCACAGGATAAGTTGATGTTTGCAGTTCAGGCAAAAATCAAGGAAGGTGAACAGGCAAACCGCATGATCTTCTTCAACCGTGTTATTTCCGGCAACAGTTCCGCAAAGTGGACGGACGGACAGGCAATCAAGTCTGTATGCACTTGGGTGAACAAGCTGATTGCAGAAGATGACACACCTGTTGAATTTGTGAACTATGCAGATTTTGCAGATCAGATTCTTGATGTATTCCAGTCCATTCAGGGTGCGATTGAAGTTGAGGTTGATTATAAGGCAGATGCTTTCAACCCTATCACAATCAAGGAAGTTTTTGACTGTTAAAAAATTTTACTTGCGTGTGGATTGATAATCCACAATAATGTTATCAGGCGGTGGCGGGGTCGCACCTTCCACCGCTATTTTCAGAAAGGGTGAATGTAGTGATATTTTATGACTTTGAGGTTTTCAAGGAAGATTGGCTTGCTGTTTTCATTGATGTGACCAAGAAAAAAGAATATGTGATAATCAATAACCCTGATGAATTAAAAGCCTTATATGAAGCTAATAGCAAGGATATATGGGTGGGTTATAACAACCGCCACTATGACCAGTACATTATGAAAGGTATTCTGTTGGGAATGAATCCCAAAAGAATCAATGACTGGATAATTGTTGAAGGTCGGGAAGGTTGGCAGTTTTCATCAGCGTTCAATAAGATTCCAATGATTAACTATGATGTGATGCCGAACCCCCCGGTTGGTTTGAAAACACTGGAAGGTTTTCTTGGCAGCAATATCAAGGAAACGGATGTTGATTTTAGAATAAACAGGAAATTAACCAAGGAAGAAATTGAAATGACGGTTTTCTACTGTCGGCATGATGTAGAAGAAACAATCAAAGTATTCCTTGAAAAAATAGATGAATTTAATGCAATGCACGGTATCATTCAGGCTTTCCCGGACATTGTAAGACTGTCTGATATAGGGGACAGTGAAGCAAGAATTACTGCAAAAGTGCTTGGTTGTTCCCGCAGATCCTTTGAAGATGAATTTGATTTCTACTTCTTGCCGTGCTTGCAACTGAAAAAATATAAATATGTTCAGGACTGGTTTGAACAGAAAAGACAGGAAGCCTTGTCAATGGACTTGGCACACATGGATAAATACTCAAAACGTACATGGTACAAAGAACAGGGTCTTGAAACCGTGGTTGCGGGTATTCCTCATTCATTCGGTTTTGGCGGTGTTCATGGGGCAACAGCCACACCAATTCACAAGACCGGGCAACTGCTACACGTTGATGTAAACAATTACTATCCTTCAATGCTGATTGCTTGGGGACTGGTTACAAGGGCAGCAACTAATGACAATTACCCGTTGGTGTATAACACACGAAAAGCCATGAAGGAAAAACAGATTGCTGCAAAAAACGCCGGAAACAAGAAAGAAGTCAAGCGGTGGAAGAAAGCACAGTTGCCATATAAAAAGATGCTGAACGCTTGTCAGGTGCAATGAAGGATGAAACCAATGCAGCGTATGACCCAAGAAACAATAACTGTATGTGCATCAACGGTCAGTTGATGTTGCTTGACCTGATTGAACACCTTGAAGTTGTACCGGGATTTGAACTGATTCAGTCCAACACGGACGGTCTTATTATTTGGATTCCTGACACAGATGAAGCCTTTGAAATGGTTGATGATATTTGTTGGGAGTGGGAACAGCGTTGTTCAACAGATCAGTGTTCAATTCTTCTTGAACTGGATAACATCAGTGAAATCTATCAGAAGGATGTGAACAATTACCTTTGGGTTGGTATTGACGGCGGTGTTGAAAGAATCGGTGCTTATGTGAAGGAACTTTCAGCGGTTGACAATGATCTGCCAATCCTGAATAAAGCACTGGTTGACTACATGGTTAAGAAAACCCCGGTTGAACAGACCATCAATCAGTGTGATGACCTGATTATGTTTCAGAAGATTGTCAAGTTATCAGACAAGTATGATTGGGTAGAACATGAGCATTGCACCCCGCTTGTCAGTCATATAGGCAAAAGAACAATCAAAACGGTATATGAATACCCTGACAAGGACAAATACACATATAAGTCATACAGGGTGTTTGCATCTAACGATCAGAAGGACGGAAGATTGCTGAAACGTAAACAGGTGAAGGCAAAGGGTGAAAAATTTGGTAATACACCTGACCACTGTTTCATTTTCAATGATTCAGTTGTTGGGGTAAAAACACCGCCTGAACTTGATAGGCAGTGGTACATAGATTTAGCAAAGAAACGCTTGAAACAATTTGGTGTTGTAGCGTAACACCGGGAAGGAAGGTTTTCATGGATTTAGAAATTAGATATGAAAATGGTTCAATGACAGTTCATCTTGAAGAATTTCTTTCAGAACGCAGAATTGCCAAGGTCAGGAAACTGCTGAAAGTTATCAGAAGCAGTTTCACACCTGAATGTGAACAGCAGATGAAAGAATTTATTCAGGAACAGACTGAACAGTTTGAA
>ENA-OQEB01001091-OQEB01001091.1-human-gut-metagenome-genome-assembly--contig:-NODE-1091-length-10397-cov-2.832327_pt1 | contig 10397 bp, 12 predicted proteins | sample MGYA00242787_ERZ504619 | MGnify/ENA primary metagenome ERZ504619 (study PRJEB26092, sample SAMD00036317) | human gut metagenome | host: Homo sapiens | study: EMG produced TPA metagenomics assembly of... | reverse complement strand
CGGGAATAAATAGATTCAAAATCTTCCATGGTCCATTGATGTGACATAACAATTGAGCTTTTTTACTTTGATTACAAAAGTAATATCACATTTTTAGAATGAAAGGGGGAGTTTATCGAATGCTTACGAATAATCGACGACTTGAAAAAAGGCAAACGGAAAAAGCCTTTCCCGTATTGCAGGTTATCGGATCTGTTGCACAAAGGGCTGTTCAATGCTTTTTTCAGTCGCTCGCACTTGAACTTCTCCTTGGAAAATGGTTGTATGGGATGTGGTGTCTGCGAACGTGTATGTCCCGTGAACAATATTACGCTGAAAAACGGAGTGCCCCGGTGGGGAACCGGTTGCGAGGCTTGCCATGCTTGCGTACACTGGTGTCCCCGGAATGTCATTCAGATCGGGAAGTCCAAAGGGCGGCTGCAATACCATCATCCAGCTGTAAAAAGAACGATGCTGTACCGTGTGGAATGACGGGTTCCTATGCTGCGTATCCAGAGATTCCGGTCTGTTTCCCGTTTGTAGGATTCCACCGGAACCAGCCCGTTCTTGCGTTGTTCATGCCGACAGGTCATAGAAACGATATGGATGACCTTACGCATCCTTGTCATCATCTGGAAGAATCGGCGCATGTATTGGAATATCCTCATGCGTCCCTCTTTGCAGGTTATCGTGAATGGTCTAACTCAATGTACCAGCCTTCCCTGACGGGCTTGTACAGCGTGGTGTCGTTGTACGTCCTGCGATAGATCTCGTTCAGGTCGCCGTGTTCGGTGATACGGATGTTCCGGCGGCTTTCCAATCCGGGATCGTAAATGAAACTCTTGGACGTTCCCGCATCCACGATGCCGTGGGAATAGTACGGCATAACGAGGCTCACATATACCGAATCCGCCGTTTCCCATTCCCTGCGGTCAACAAGGACAAGACCGCATCCAATCTCTGACAACAAGGAATCGAGCTGTATTCGGTCTGGCTTCAGCAGCCCATATACCGGGAGGTCTTGTTCGTCATTCGTTTCATGGGATGTATCGCTTTGCTCTGTTGAATCAAGTATAATGACCTCTTCCGGAGAAAGCGGCGGATAGTGGAAACTGCCTTCTGAACTCTCTGCCATGATTTCGTACACCTTGCGGAACGCCGCCTCGTGCGTGGCGAAGTGGCGTATCATTTCCTCGTCGCTCGGCGGCATGGGCGGCTCTCCGCAACTTGCGGCAAACAGGCTTGCTAAAAGCAGGATTATGGCGAATGTTCTCATATTCTTATGTAGATGATGCTTGGCAGCGCTTCGCTTTAAGCGGCAGTGCTGTTTGTTATCTAAATCTTAATGTCTTTATTGGCAAAATCAAGGCACTATTTCGTAAACGGTTCGCTCATTGTTCCTGAAAATGGTATGCTCAATCTGGCTTCCGACCTTTACGATACTGTCTATGTCCGCATTGACTTTCAGGCTAAGGACGGGAGCGTATTTCAGATGCTCGTAATCGACCGGAGTATTGTTATAGGTTGTTTCGACAATAGGATAATTATGTTCCTTTGCGAACTGTTTCAAGGTATCTATGTAGGGAAGCTGCTCTTTACCCATAGCTTCAAAATCTATGTAAAACTTTCCGTTCTCCAGCACAAAGTAGATGCAGTCCACACCATTGGAACAAATACCTATAAAATCATAATCAGTATTTCCTGCCTGCACGTTTCTCAATACATCCGGCAGTTTGTCTATCGTAATCCGGGCAGCAACCGGGATATTGGAGTTTATACCGTCGTTTTGCGTCACTCGTTTATTCCCATGCCCGCAACTCAATAAACTTAAGATAGAAGTAAATATTCCCATAATTTTTAAGAATCTCATAGTTTTATGCTTATTATTAAATAGATAACATTCGGTGGATAATCGACTCTATTAAGAGAAATTTATCCGCTTATTATTAACGAGTTATTAATAGTATTTTTCTATTTCCACCATTTCATTTCCATTATCATCCCAAAATAATGTTCCGCAATCACTACAACTTTTTCCTGCCAGATTTTTTTCGTCTATGTCTGTGTCTAACCCGAAAAATTGTATATTGCCACATTTCGGACAATTTGCGACATAAAGCGGAGTTTTATTTTGGAAAGAAACTAATTTGAACTTCCAGAAAGTCGATTTTATTTTCGTTAATCTATCAGCATCCGTTTTAGGTGCGACAAATATATAATATGTATCATTACCCATATCCAACAAAACAACTCTCAAACCATTTGATTTAAGATGTTTGTCAAAGTATTCAAGTGCAAAAGGCACGAAATCACCTCTTTTAGGTGTATCTATATCTTTGTCAAATTGCTGATATACTTCATTGCTTGATATATCTAACTGCCTACCCAATAGAGAAACAGTTCTTTGATTAAAGAAATTGAATAAATAATTATTTCCTTCTTCTCCGCTCCAATCCACAACCAAAGCATATTCTTTACGAATTAGCTTTTCGAGGAGAGCATCGTCCTCCTTGATTTTCTTTATATCCATATCTGCAAGTTCTTTCTCTGAAAGAACCTTAGCGAGCATTACTTTGTAATTCATATAGTCTTTTTTCCGTTGATAATATGTAATTATATACGTTTTCCGCTGTATATCTTCGCTCAATTACAAATATATATCATAAGGGCGAAACTTCGGAATATTCGGTCTTCCTTTTTTCAAGGTATGCTTAAAAGCAGTTCTGCGGGCGGTTGTTTGGGCGTTCCCCTTCGGGTCGGGCTTTCCGTTGCAAGTCCTCGCTATGCTGTGGGCTTTCCCCTGCAATCCCTAACGTGGGTGAAAGGGATTCCACTGTCTTGCGCTTAAACCTTGGCGCACGGGCTGTCCCGTCCCGGCGTCCGTTTCCGACCACTTCGGCAGGCTGCATGGCCGAAGCCGGACATCGGGCGGAAGGACAAACGGAACACGTCCGTCCGTACCGTCACACGGGGCTTCGGCTGTTCGCCGAAACTTCCCGTGCCCCGTGCCGTCCGAAAGAGTTCCCCGGCGTTTGTCCGGCAGCCGGAAGCTGACCGTCCTCCCATTGTATTCTCCCGCCCGTATCTCCTTGCCTTGGGAAACGGGCGTTCCCGGCTCTCCGGATGGCTTCTTTTTCCCGCATCCGGCAAGTAACTTACCATTGACTGGAATAGACTGACAGGGCATTTTTTCCCTAAGCTGATTGGAAAAACATTGACGAAGGTAGGCGGAGGTGAAAGCAAATCCGCAAAAAATGCCAAATCTCCACCCTGCGGGTAGTATTTACCATTTTTTCAGATGGTTGCAATTCACCTTTTCCGCTATCAATGATGGTCAATGTTCTTCCCAATCAGCCAAGGGAAAAAAATTGGTTGGGGCGACAAGCGATGAAAACAGAGTAATAACGATTAAAATTTGTGAGTTATGGCAACAACGAACAGCACCATCGAAAAGATTGCACCGATGTTCACCGATTTGTTAATCAAGAAAATCGAGTGTCTGAAAACGGATTGGCAAAAACCGTGGATTGCGAGCCTTGAACAAGGTTTGCCCCGCAACATCAGAGGGACGCTCTATAACGGCGGAAATGTCTTGATGTTATTGTTCTACACCGAGTTCATGAAATTCACTTTGCCCGTGTTCCTCACGTTCAACCAAGCGAAGGAAGAGGATTTAAGTGTTTGCAAGGGCGCACGCTCGTTTCCCGTCTATTATTGGTTTAAGTTCGTGGTACACAAGGAAACGAAAAAGACAATCAAGTACGAGGAATACCGCAAGCTGCCCGCAACCGAGCAGGAAAATTACAAGGTCATCCCGCAGATGAAGTATTACAATGTCTTCAACATCGACCAGACCGATTTTGCCGAAAAGCAACCCGAACGCTACGAGCGTATGAAAAAGGGGGAGCAACCCGAAGACTATTCGGACGGGATGATTTACGAGGCGTTGGACGAGCTTGTCTATCTGCAAAATTGGTATTGCCCCATCAAGGTGCAGTATTCGGACAGTGCCTACTATTCGCCCTCTTCCGACCATATCATTTGCCCGCAGCGTGAGCAGTTCCCGCAGGGAGCGGAATATTACGGCACGCTCCTGCACGAGATGGCGCACAGCACGGGAAGCCCCCAACGGCTGAACCGCACGTTCGGCAGCTTCTTCGGGGATGCGCTCTATGCCCGTGAGGAACTTGTGGCGGAACTTACCGCAGCCCTTTGCGGTGCGTTCTTCGGCTACGCAGCCGTACCGCAGGAGAACAACGCCGCCTATCTGAAACACTGGCTCACCAAGCTAAAGGAAGAACCCGCCTTTTTGGTGGAGATATTGGGGGACGTGAACAAGGCGGCGAAGATGATTGCCGACAAGGTAACCGAACCGATAACCGAACCCGCAGCAGCCTAAGCGGGACAACAAAGGAACAAGAGTATCAACCAACGGGCGGAGCAGTCCGCCCCACTAAAGACATAAGACGATGAAAACATTATCAGAAAAGGAATTTAACGGGTTAAACATAAAAGCTATGTTTACCGAGAAGGTGGAACAGGCAAAAAAAGAACTGTCTCCACTCATGCAGGAGGTAAGGAAGTACATACCCCAAGCGGAATACGGCTACCACGTGGTAAGCGGTGAATACCCCGCATTTTACGGCGTGCGCATAGAGTTCACGTACAACGGCATCCGTTTCCATGTGTACAAGATAAACAAAGAGAACAAATACAGGATAGCCACCGACATGGAGCATTTTGAGTATGTCAACCGCTACGACATCGAAAGGGCGGGCAGCCAATACGAAAAGCCGTGCAATATCGGCGTGTTCACCGCCAAGAAAATAAACGATTGGATAAACTACTGCACGCAGATATACAGGCAGGTGGAGCAGGAAAATACGGAGAACGCCCGAAAGGTAGCCGACTTCTTGAAAAGTATCGAGAACGAACCGTAAGCTGGGAACGTAGAAACTATGCGAAAGGGACGATAACCCGCAACGGCTTGCGCTTCACTTTCTACATAGAGAAAGGACACCTCTCTTTTGAATTATCCCTAAATTATCGGGGAACGGCTGATTACGACACTTTCCGGATGATAGCCGATAACCGCTATATCCCGAAAGAACTGTTAAACAACCACGGGCGGAGCAATCCGCCCGACAAGCCCCAAGAACATGAAAACGGCATTTGTTTACAAACGGATATACCGCCTAATCCTTTGGGCTTCGGCGGCTTATTTCCTCACCACTACCGCAGGGCGGTTTTTCGCCTTGTCGCTTGTCGTGGCTCTGTTTTACTTCGTGGCACGGCTTGTTCTCGCCCTTGCGTGGCGTCTGTTTGTCGGCTTCGTGTTCGTACTGATAATCATTCTTTTAATACTCTAAAATTTACCGATATGGAAACAAGGACATGGACGGAAAACGGAACACCCGTTACCAAGGAAAAGACGGTAGCCTTTTCGGGACACCGCACCAACCGTATAGCCAAGTTCACGGCAGACCGTGAGAAACTCTTCAGGGAGGTGGCGTTCGATACATTTGTAGCCATCGAGAGTTATTGCATCAAAAAAGGCTACGACACCTTTTTGTCGGGAATGTGCGAGGGCTTCGACCTTATCGCAGCAGAGGAAGTCTTGAACCTCAAAAAGGAATACCCGCATATCCGCTTGAAATGCGTTGTCCCCTTCAAGGGACAAGCCGAGCGGTACACCCAAGCCGACAAGCGGCGTTATGACACCATTTTGGCGCAAGCGATGAAGTGGTAACCTTGCAGGACGGATATACCGAGGGCTGTTTCTTACGCCGTAACGACTACCTTTTGGAAAACTCCGCTTTTCTGATGGTCTATTACGATGCGGTAGCCGTGGGCGGTACGTTCTACACCCTCAAACGGGCGGTAGAGCAAAAAGAAGAAGTTCGCGAACGTATGCTATAACCGCAGGTAGCCGCAAGGCGGATTTTCCGCCCGCTACTTTCTTTCGTGAGCCGGAGCGGGGAAAGAAAGATAGCAAAGAAACCGATTGCCCGAACGGGACGGTTTGTCAAAAAGAACAAGAATAAACAATCAACTTAAAAATAACAGATTATGAAGACAAAAGCAAATCAATCAGCAGCAGAGAGAAACATCACGATGGTAGCGTTGGCAGACATTCAGCCGAGCGGTTTCAACCCACGCAAGCGTTTCGATGAAACGAGCCTTTACGAACTTGCCGAGAGCATCAAGCGGCAGGGCGTGTTGCAGCCCATCACCGTGCGCCCCGTTGACGGGACAGACCGTTACGGGATTGTTTTCGGGGAACGCCGTTACCGTGCGTCCGTCATTGCGGGCAGGGACGAAATTCCCGCAATCGTAACCGAGTTGTCGGACGAGGAAACCGAGGAAATGGCGATTACCGAGAACTTGCAGCGCAAGGACGTGACACCCGTGGAGGAAGCCGCAGCCTATCAGCGGCTTATCGAGAGCGGACGCCACACCGTGCAGACCTTGGCGCAACTCTTCGGAAAGAACGAGAACTATATCCGCACACGGCTGAAATTCACCGCCCTTATCCCCGAAATCGCCGCCCTCTTGGATGCGGATGAAATCACCATCAGCGTGGCGGCTGAAATCTGCCGATACGGGGAGGACATTCAAAAGGAAGTGTACGAGAAGCATTTGCAGGACGAGGGAACGTACAACAGTTGGCGGGGACTGAAAGCCGCCGATGTCGCAAGGCGCATCGAGCAGAACTTCACCACCGACCTGCAATACTACCGCTTCGACAAGACCGAGTGCGCCACGTGCGCACACAACACCAATAACTTGCTGTTGTTCCATGATGGCGGGTGCGGGCATTGCGCCAACCGCACGTGCCTTGCCGAGATGAACGCCTCTTTCCTCATGGAGCGGGCTGTGCAAATCATGCAGAACCAGCCGGAGGTGTCGCTCTGCCGTGACCGCTACACTACCAACGAGACGGTGGTAGAACGGCTAACCGCTTCGGGCTACGAGGTGGAGACCCTTGACAGGTACACCGCCTTTCCAAGCTGCCCGAAAGAACCCAAAGCCGAAAATTTCAACGACCCCGAACGCTACGGGGAAGCCCGCACCCGCTACGAGCAGCAATGGGCGGACTACATGGAGCAGGAGGAGGAAATCACCCGCAGGAGCGGAACGGGGGAAATCACCGTCTATGCCAAAATCGGGCAGAAGGAGATTACATTCTGTTACGTGGAGAACGTGACAGAGACCGGGACAGCGGACGGAACGCCCGCACCCGCACCGCTCTCACCCGTGGAGAAGTTGGAGAAGCAGGACGAGCGCAACAAGGAAATCGCACTCGAACGCACGGTGGAGGACACCAAGAAACAGATTCTCGAAGCCGACATCACGGGCGGTAAGTTCAGTGCCGATGAAGATACCATGTTGTACTTCTTCCTTCTGTCCTCTCTCCGGAAGGAACACTTCGCAGCCGTGGGGATTGCGGAAGACAAGCCGTATATCACGGACGAGGACAAGATGGGGATTATCGGCAACCTCACCGTGAGGATGAAGACCATCATCCGCAGGGACTTCCTTGTAGCCAATTTCAAGGGAGCGTACGGGAACAACACCGTGGCGACCTCTTGCTTGACTTCGCACGCAGGCACATGCCGGAGGAACTCGCCAACATCGAAAGGGAGTACAACGGGGTGTACGAGAAGCGTCACCAGCGCATCGAGGAAAAGAAAGCCGTCCTCTTGGTACAGGAACGGGCAAGGGAGCGCAAGGTAACGCAACCCGAGGAACAACCGCAACCCGAAGAGATTGCAGCCTAAGGACAAAGGGCAGGGCGGAGAAATCCGCCCGCTACTTTCTTTCGTGAGCCGTAGCGAAAAAGAAAGATAGCAAAGAAACCGATTTTTCAACTTTCAAATTTCAAACTTATGCGAACCGTACAAAGAACCTATACACTATTCGGCATTGCGGAACTGGAGGACGAAGCCCGTCAGAGAGCCTATACCGACTGGCTTGCCAAGGGAAACGATTACCCGTATGCTTCCGAGAACTGCGACACGCTCGAAGCCTTCTGCAATCTTTTCCGTATCGTCTGCACCAACTACCGTTACGACAGTTGCACATACGCTTACCGTTTCTATACCAAGCACGAGGCGGACACGGAGGAACTTTCAGGCGTCCGCTTGCTGGCTTACCTCTATAACAACTTCCATGCGGGGTTGTACAAGCCCAAGGTCTATTGGACGAAAGACCGCAAGAAAAGGCGCAGGAGCCGTATCTCCGTCACTTGCGAATGCCCCTTCACGGGCGTTGTGTCGGACGAAATCATCTTGCAGCCCTCATGGACTTCATGCGCTCGCCCGACACACGGAATTTCAAGGAACTCATGCGTGACTGTCTGGAAAACTTCTTCCGCTCGTGCCGAGACGATTGCGAGTATTGCGAGAGCGAGGAATATTTCACGGACGAGAGCCACAGGAATAATTGGGAGTACCTTATCGACGGGACACTTTTCAAGGAAACGGCATGAAGCAGGAAATCAGACAGAACGGGAAAACCGTCCTTTACAGCGGGGACGGTCATAGCATCCCCATGATATTCAACAACCTTGTCGGAAAGAACCTCAAAGGCAGGGAGTATTCGGACTATATCGCTTTCGTAGCCATTCCCGACATGGGGTTTACCTACGGGAAGATAGCGTATTATTCGGACGGAAACCTAATCGCAACGGGGGAAATCACGCCATAACATCCCCCCTTGTGTTTCATCGCCGGAAGTCCGGGACGGGTAGCGATCCGCCCGGACTTCTTTTTTACCCGCCCGTGGGAAAGGATTGACCCGATTTTCGGACGCACTTCTTTTTCTTTCGGTGAGCCGTGGGCGGGAAAAGAGAAAGAAGCAAAAAGAAACCCCTCGACCCACCGGATTTTTAGCCAAGCTCCACACTCATTTTTTAGCAAACCTACGGGGAAAAACGGACAAGTAGCAAGGCTGAACCTGACGGTTTTGCGCGCAATCTCCACACCTTCGGGTCGTATTCCACGCAAAAGCCTTGCATGAAGTCCGTTCTTTCCCCGTGCCCCAAAGCAAAAAATAAATGTTTCACTTTTAATTTTTTGCATTATGAATACACTGTCTTTCCCTCAAATCACCGTAAGTTACAAGGACGCTGACGCATCCAAGAGAGTTAGAATCCACTCTTCCAAGGAGTCTTACGACATCCTCAAGACCTTCTACGAGGACTGTATGCAGCACCACGAGGAGTGCTGGGCGATGTACCTGAACGGTGCAGGCAGGCTGCTGGGCGTCTCGTGCGTCTCACGCAGCGGCATGAACAGCACGGTGGTGGACATACGCATCGTCCTCCAGACGGCTCTCGTCTCCCACGCCTCGGGAATCATCCTCTCGCACAACCACCCTTCCGGCTCGACCGTGGCGAGCACGCCGGACAACAACCTGACCAGCCAGTTGAAGAAAGGCTGCGAGGCAATCGGCATACAGCTTTTGGACCACATCATACTGACCGAGGACACCTACCTCAGCTACATGGACGAGGGGATGCTTTAAGCGTCCCCTTTTTTGCTCGCTATCCTTTTTGCACTTCTTTTCTTTCGTGAGCGGGGCGGAAAAAGAACAAGAAGCAAAAGAAACCGGAAGACGATAGGGCGGATATGAAAAAAGCATCCCGAAGGATGCTGTCTTGGTTACGCACGCTCTCCGGCACGAACTCCGGGTGATTCTTCACCCAGTCCGGGTACAGCGTCTTCGCCATCAGGCAGACCTCCGGCGAGCGTTCCGCCCACGGGATCATCATCAGCGACTCCCGGCTGTGGGCGGCGCACCTGACATACACCTCGGGCGTGAGCAGGCTTTTCGGCACTCCGCCACGCCGACGGCGGACATCCCCGATGTTTCCACCGCCACCCGCACCCGCTCCGGCGTTTGCAGGTGTACGGGCAGGATGCTGATGCACCTGCCGTCCAGCGGCAGCAGGAAGTCCGCCATTTCGCCGTTCATCACCTCCGGGCGGATAGCCACCGCCACCCCGTAGAGTTCTTCCGGGTTGTTCTCCCGGCACTCCTTCAGCACCTCCATGCACACCTCCGGGGACGGGATATGCTGGACCAGCCCCCGGTGGAAGTCGTTCCCGAATCCCGCTTCCGTTTCCAGCGCCTTCCGGCACAGTTCCGGCGTCTTCATCTCCTCGGGCACGTTCTCCAACTGCCAGCCGTCCTCTTCAACGGCGGCACGGCAGACCTCCGCCGTGCGGTCGTGCCTGCATATCATCTCTAAAGGCACTTGATACATTCTTTCTTCTCGTTCCATGTTTGTAAGCATTCGATAAACTCCCCCTTTCATTCTAAAAATGTGATATTACTTTTGTAATCAAAGTAAAAAAGCTCAATTGTTATGTCACATCAATGGACCATGGAAGATTTTGAATCTATTTATTCCCG
>ENA-OQEB01001089-OQEB01001089.1-human-gut-metagenome-genome-assembly--contig:-NODE-1089-length-10403-cov-2.890911_pt1 | contig 10403 bp, 17 predicted proteins | sample MGYA00242787_ERZ504619 | MGnify/ENA primary metagenome ERZ504619 (study PRJEB26092, sample SAMD00036317) | human gut metagenome | host: Homo sapiens | study: EMG produced TPA metagenomics assembly of... | reverse complement strand
CTCTTCCCCCGCTGGTCATCATGCTGTGCGTCACCTTCACCGCGCTGTTCCAGCGTCTGATCGCGATGGTCAAGGCCATCAGCGCAGCCGCTTCGGTGGGCATCCCTGCTGGTGAGACCACCTGGGGCGCTGTGTTCATCGCCAACGGCCTGCAGCTGATCCTGGCTGTCCTGCTGATCGTTCTGGGCCTGAACATCGTCTTCCACTCCTTCAAGGCTTACTCCAACGCGGAGCACAACAGCGAAGCAAAGGTCTAAAAACAACTGCGGTTTTCACGATTCGTTCGTAAAAACAGAAAGAGATCCCCGCTGACGTCATCGAACCCGTCAGCGGGGATCTCTGTTTTTCTGCGCTTCAGAGATGCGCACCTTCCCAGGCCTGCAGCACGGCCAGCTGCGTCTCGGTGTGGAACCAGTGTTCCCCGTCGGCCAGAAGGGTCAGTTGTGCCCCGGTCGCGCGCTTGAAGCGTCAAGCACAGCATAGGAAGTCAGGCTCGTCGGCTTCGCCATAGAGCACCTGCGTGGGGATGCGCCAGCGAAGCGGATGCTCCCGCACCCAGCAGAGATACGGCCACGAAAGCGTCTCCCCGAACGTTGTGGGAAGCTCCCCTGCCGCCTTCAGCTGCTCTTCGGTCACGTTGGCCTGCTGCATCATCCTGCCGATGAGGTCTTCCATATCCACGATGGGCGAAACGAAGAGCGCACGGCGCAGTGCCTTCTCCTGTAACGCCAGCATGGAAAACCACGCACCGATGCTCGTGGCCCGCAGCGAGACCTGCCGCCAGTGCACTCTTGCATACTGATCCATAAATTGCACCTCCGGAACGACCACCCATGGCAGGAGCCGTTCCGGGCCGTTCTTCCGCTCGCCATGTTCGGGCAGGTCGATGGCCAGCACCTGATAACTGCCGGGCAGGCCCGCTCTGCAAATGCAAGAGCTTCCTCTTTGCTGCCCATTTTTCCGTGGACGTAGAGATACACCTTATGGGAAGGCTCGCCGATGAGGAGCGCGGGGATGCTCTTCAGGGTAATGCGTTCTGTTTTCATAGCATCTTCACCATCATGATCTCGTCGCGGTAAGTTCCATCCTTGAGCTTGAAGGCATGGGGCATGGTGCCGCAGCGTTCAAAGCCAAACTTTTCATAAAGGTGGATGGCGCGGGGATTATCGCTGTACACACCCAGCTCCAGCTGTTCAAAGCCGTTGGCTTTTGCCTGGGCCACGGCCAACTGCATCAGAAAGCTGCCCAGACCACAGCCCCAGGCTTCTTTCAACACAGAGATCCCCATGACTGCACGATGGCGATACTTGATGTGCGGCCGCACCTGTGCCACGCCAAACTCTCCCACCAGCTTTTCTCCGGCAAAAGCACCGACCTCAAAATTCAGCGCGCTGGCTTCAGAGCCTGCCAGCCCCTTTTGCATTGCTTCCAGACTCGCTCCATCCTCTGGATAACGCGCCATAAAATGGGTTTCGCGGTAGGTTGCAAGGCGGAATGCGTTGAGCGCTTCGGCGTCGTCTGCGCACAGACTGCGCACCGTCAGCATTTCTCCGTTGGGCAGTTGGAACGCACACGGGACGATCTTCATGGTCAGCACTTCTTTCTGTTTGGAATGGGTCTATCATAACATCTTCGGTCCGGTTTTACAACCCCGGAACGCAAAAAGGAGCCGCAGCACCCTGTGACGGGCACTGCGGCTCCCATTTTCAGCTTGGAAGCTTGAATTACTTCACCATGCTTGCAACTTCAGCAGCGAAGTCGTCAGCACGCTTCTCCAGGCCTTCGCCCTTCTGGAAGCGGGTGAACTTGACGATCTTGATGTCGCCGCCCAGATCCTTAGCGACCTTAGCGGTGTACTGAGCAACAGTCAGGTCGCTGTCCTTGACGAACTCCTGATCGACCAGGCAGTTCTCCTTGAAGAACTTCTTGATCTTGCCCTCGATCATCTTCTGCTTCACAGCCTCGGGCTTGTTAGCGGTCTTGGGATCGCCAGCCATCTGAGCCAGCATGATCTCCTTCTCCTTGGCCACGACCTCAGCGGGGACAGAAGCCTCATCGACATAGCCGGGGTTAGCAGCTGCAACCTGCATAGCGATGTCCTTGCCGTAGGTAACGAACTCGTCCTTAGCCTCGATGCCGTTGGTGGTCTCGAAGTTGACCAGAATGCCGTGGGTGCCGCCGCCGTGGACGTATGCAGAGCAAACGCCCTCGTAACGGACGAAGCGGCGAACTTGATGTTCTCCTTGATGACCAGGATCAGGTTCTTCAGAGCCTCGTCCACGGTCTCGCCGTTCTCGGTCTTGCAAGCCATCAGAGCCTCAACATCAGCAGGGTTCTGCTTCATGATGACCTGAGTAGCTCCTTGACGAAAGCAACGAACTTGTCGTTCTTGGCAACGAAGTCGGTCTCAGCGTTGACCTCGATGACAACACCCACCTTGCACTTGGGGCAGTAGTCAGCGTAGACCATGCCCTCGGCAGCGGTACGGCTTGCCTTCTTGGCAGCGGTAGCCAGACCACGCTCACGCAGGATCTCGATTGCCTTCTCGAAGTTGCCGTCAGCCTCGGTCAGAGCCTTCTTGCACTCCATCATGCCGCAGTCGGTCTGCTTGCGCAGTTCCATAACGTCCTTTGCAGAAATAGCCATTTTTGTTATTCTCCCTTACACGTTATTTGTTTGGTTGTGAGATGGGAAATCAGGCGTTTGCTGCATCCTCAGCGGGAGCGGCCTCCTGGTTGCCCTGCTTGCCTTCCAGCACAGCGTCAGCCATAGCGCCAGCGATCAGCTTGACAGCGCGGATTGCGTCGTCGTTGCCGGGGATCACGTAATCGATCTCGTCGGGGTTGCAGTTGGTATCAACGATAGCACGATGGGGATGTTCAGCTTGCGGGCCTCAGCAACAGCGATGCGCTCCTTGTGAGGATCAACGATGAACATAGCCTTCGGCAGGGTCTTCATGTTCTTGACACCGCCCAGGTACTTGTCCAGCTTCTCCATCTCCAGCTCCAGCTTGGCAACTTCCTTCTTGGGCAGCAGCTCGAAGGTGCCGTTCTCCTTCATCTTAGCCAGCTGATCCATGCGGTCGATGCGCTTACGGATGGTGCGGAAGTTGGTCAGCATACCGCCCAGCCAGCGAGCGTTGACATAGTGCATGCCGCAGCGCAGAGCCTCGTCACGGATGGACTCCTGAGCCTGCTTCTTGGTGCCGACGAACAGGATGTCGCCGCCCTCAGCTGCAACTTCCTTCACGTAGTTGTAAGCCTCGTCCAGCTTCTTCACGGTCTTCTGCAGATCGATGATATAGATGCCGTTGCGCTCGGTGAAGATATACTTCTTCATCTTGGGGTTCCAGCGGCGGGTCTGGTGACCGAAGTGCACACCTGCCTCGAGAAGCTGCTTCATAGAAACGACTGCCATAGTAAAAATACCTCCAATATTGTTTTGCCTCCGCACACCGTGATCCGCGGCCATATCGGATGGCTTTGGACTGCCCTCCACTCCCGAAAGAGCACAAAAGGGCATAGTGATGCGTGTGTAATGCTAAATAATGATAGCACAAACAGGCGTGTGATGCAAGGGGTTTTCTCTGTTTTTTACAAGAAAATCGCGTATTTTTTGTTTATTCGTCCGTCTGAGTGCTGTTCAGGCTCTCCATGCCCATCCGGCTGAGGGCATAGCCCTTGCCGAACATCAGGTCATATTGCAGCAGCCAGTGCTTCTGGCTCCAGCTTTCCTGCAGGGAGCTTGGGGTCTGGGTGGTGGTGCCGTCCAGATTCATCACCGTACCCCGGGTATTGGCGCGGTCGGCTACCTGCAGCTGGCGGTTCAGCAGCTGGAAATAAAGCGGCTGTTCCAGACCGTAGAGGTTCATCATCACCGGCGAGATATCGTAAGCAGCAATGGTGCCCATATCCACGGGCTTGTCGGTGTAGTTCGACCACATCAGCAGGGTGGTCTGGTGCAGGCGCGGGTCCGCACTGGAATCGCTGGCATAGCCGCTGCTGGTAAAGACATCATAATTGGAATCAATGGGGTTGTAATGGTCGCCCCAGAACACCAGGATCACCGGCTCGTCCACCTGCGAGAAGTATTGGGTCAGCTTGCCCAGCATGGCATCGGCATCCCGGATGCCGGTCGCAAAATCTTCCAGCGCGCCGATGGTGCTGGCCTTGAGGCCCACCGGGTGCTCTGTCACCTTCACCCGCACATCGTCCGGGTAGTTGTCTTTATTATAATTGGTATGGTTCTGCATCGTGACCGCGTGCAGAAAAACCGGTGCATCCGAGGATGCTTTCATCTTCTCATACTGCTGGATGATCTGGTCCGCCATGGAGTCATCCGTGACCAGACCGCTGGTCCAGTAGTGCCTGCGCACCTTGTTGACATGGGTCATCTGTTCCAGGCTCAGGAAGGTGTCAAAGCCCAGGTTGGGGTATGCCGTGTCCCGGCTCCAATACTTGGCCCAGAAGCAATGGACTGCCGCCGTCTGATATCCCTGCGTCAGCTTGAGGTAATTGGGCAGCGAGAACATGGCTTGGTCACATGCTGCTGGTAGGGCTTGCTGCCGTTGGGCAGAAAGGAAGCCGAATAGCCTGTCAGCGCTTCAAATTCCACATCGCAGGTTCCGCCGCCGAAACTGGGGCTGTACGCCCGGCCAGAGGCACTGGTCTGCTGCAGGGCGTGGAGGTTGGCAGAGACATCGGTATCAAACTGGAAACCGTACTGTTCCAGCTCCGACACATCCCAGTAGGACTCGTCCATCACGTAGATGATGGTGGGCTTTTTCACGGTCTCGTCCGCAGAGGTGGTGGCACCGTAAGATCCCGGGTAGAGCGGAGCACTGGAATATTTCTGTGCAGCTCCGTATCATCCAGGATCTCGTTGACAGCCTCCTCTGAATACCCCTCCGGCTTGGAGATCTCCAGATTGGTCAGATTGGTCAGAAAGCTGGTGATGACACCATAATAGCGGTAGTAGCGATCCTGCATCCAGGCATCCGGCACAATGCCAATGGCCTGTGTCACGGCAGGCTGCAGGAACACGCCAAAGAGCAGGCCGCAGGTAGCTGCTGCGCTGGCAAGAAAGCCTGCCACACGGGGCTTCCAGTTCAGCTTCTGCCGCCCTCTATAAAGGAAGAAAGACACCACGACCAGCAGCACGATAATAACAATGGATACCACCATGCTGGTCTGGATGTGGATCCCGGCCGCAGCTGCCACACCCGCAGCCTCTGACACCTGCATCAGGTCCCAGGGCAGGAAGGCTCGCCGCGCAGCTGCAGTGTGTAGAAATTGACTGCCGCCGGGGCACAGCCCAGCACCGCCGCCAGCAGGGTCGCCAACGGTGCAAACCGGGTCAGCCAGTCCACTGCCAGCCAGCTGAGAAACAGCATGGCCCATGCCAGCAGATAGGCTTCGGCATGGGGGAAAATGTATTGGGTAAAGGTCTCCCCTGTCAGGCTGCCGCGGGCGATCCACTCCGTCAGGAACAGGATGCCCAGCGTTGCCAGTGGAGGAAAGAGCAGCCGCAGCCCATGCAGGGAAAGCGGCGTATGTTTTTTTGCGTTCATAGAGAGAAGTTCCTTTCACTTCCGGAAATCGAATTTCAAGCCGGAGCGGCAAGGCTCTGTCGCTCACGGTTCTCTATTATAATCCGATTTTTTGTAAAATCAAACCCTGATGCTGGAAAAATTCACGAAAAATTTCAGCCGTCCAGCCAGTGCCGCATTTTTTGCCAGAAACCCTGCTTTTTGGCTTCCGGCTCCGGCAGCTCCGTGCGGACCAGGATCGCGTCCACTCCCAGTGTTTCGATGTCCGTCCAGGGGATGACCAGAGTCTCGTCCCGGCCCAGCAGCCCAAACAGATGAGGCTGCCCGAGCAGCAGCAGGCTTTTGACCTGCGCCGTTGCCGGATCGAGCTCCAGATCATCGGCGCGGCCAAGGCAGGCCCCGTTGCTCAGCTGAACGATCTCCTTTGCGCACAGCTCCCGGAATTTCATCGTGATCCCCTCCCCGCAGTTTGCCTGTTTCATCCTATGCGGCGGCACAGTGCTTGATGCAGAGCGGGCAGTTGTGCTATACTGTGGACAGAATCTTTCTGGCAGAAACATCCATACAGAATTGAGGAAACAGCGATGTATAAAAATATCATCTTTGATCTGGGCGGTGTCATGGTGGATTTCGACCCCAAGACCTACCTGGTAGACCGCTTCTGCAATGCCGAGGTAGAGGAGCAGGTCTCCCAGCTGACCTTTGAAAGCGAGGAGTGGAAGCTGCTGGATGCAGGGCTTATCACCCGCTCTGAGGCCAACCTGCGGATGCTGGCCCGCGCAAAGGAATATGGCCGCGCGTTTGAGGTGCAGGGCGTGCTGGACGATTGGATGCATATTCTCCGACCCCGCCGCCGGATGCAGGAGCTGGTGCGGAAACTCAAGAGCCGTGGCTACTGCGTCTATTACCTGAGCAATATCCCCGAGGATGTGCTGGATTTTCTGACCGAGCGCGACCTCAAGGACCTGTTCGACGGCGGCGTGGCCTCCTGCGAGGTGCACATCAACAAGCCTGACCCGCGCATCTATAAGGCCCTGCTGGACAAATACCAGCTCAAGGCCGGGGAAAGCATTTTCATTGATGATCGGCTGGAGAATGTGCAGGCCGCTTTCCGTCTGGGCTTTGCCGGCATCCAGATGAAGGACAGCGTCGGCACACTGGTGCGCAGCCTTGCTACCTGCAGTGTGGCAATCCACTGAACAACACACAAAAACTCCCCGCTCATGCCCTGTCTGGGGCGCTGGGCGGGGAGTTTTCTGCCATTACAGATTATTTCTTTTCGTAATTCTGGCAGTAGTGCGGGGTCTCCACCTGCTGGGTGGTGCAGGAGCAGTGCTCTGTCACCTTGATCTGGGGCAGATCACACTTGCAGTTCTGCACATTGTGGCGGCACTCGCAGACATCGCAGGTCACACCTGTGTTTTCCATTTCTATCGCCTCCTTGGCTCTAGTTGCCCCGGCTTCAGGCGATTATACATGGGTGCTTATTTTTCTGCCCGGGCTTCCCGCTTCGATTTCAATGTGACGGCCACATGCCGGATGGAAAGGATGGGATGCACCGGCAGCATCCGTGGCCCGGCCCAGCGCATAACGGCACGGATCCGCTCCCGCATTTCCGGTTTGTAGCAGTGAACTTTGCAGGCAGAGCAAAAGGTTTTCGTTTCCATAAAGGGGCAATGCTCGATCCGGGCCAGTGCATAATCATGGAGCTGCTGGCACTCCGGGCAGAGTTTTCCCTTCGGGCTGTGATGCTGCTTGCGGCAGTAGAGCGCGATCATCTCACTGACAAGCATTTTTTCGTCGTTTCTCTTTTTGGCAAGATCTTTCGGGGTGGTCTTTGACATTCTTTTCCTCCTGACAAAACAAAAAAACCGGCAGAGCGCCGGAATTCTTACGCTCTGCCGGTCAGTTTATCAGAACAAACTTCTTTTGTCAAGTTTCCGCTTTACCACGCAGCCAGATCTGCACCCAGCTTGCGGCAGGCAGCCTGAACATCCTCATCCGGTGCCTCGTTACAGATCAGACCCTCACCGTTGAGCACCTGTGCGCCATCACCCTGTGCACGCTCGACCCAGTCGCGCATCCACTGGCCGTCGCCCCAGCCATAAGAGCCGAACAGAGCGATCTTCTTGCCGTTCAGGGAACCTTCCAGATCAGAGAACATCGGCTCAAACTCGCTCTCTTCCAGCTGCTCTGCGCCCATTGCGGGGCAGCCAAATGCAACTGCATCAAACTCTGCCAGCTTTGCGGCGTTCATTTCGCCACAGGGAACGATGGTGCCGTTTGCACCCTCTGCCACGCAGTTTGCCATGGTCTCCGTGTTGCCGGTTGCACTCCAGAATACGACTGCTACTTTACTCATAATGAAGAACCTCTCTTTCAGTAATGGTTAGTATATTCTAACTTTCATCTTCAAGAAATTGCTCTGCCTGACATAAGACAGAGCAATTTGGTTAGGCTTTTCTAACCATCAAAAGAATACCACAGGGCGGGCTCCTTGTCAAGAACCTTTTGCAGAATTTTTCAGAGCGCTCCTCCACCCCGGCGCAGCAACAGGAACACCACCGTCAGCACGCCGTAGATCACCGGCTGGTGGAGCAGATATAGCATCAGCGAGTTCCGCCCCAGCCACCCCAGCGGCGGGCAGACAGAACGATGAAGCGGTTCCAGCCGTTCCTTCCCGACCAGATGGTACAGATAGAAACCGGTCCAGAACAGAAACAGCCATGGGATCAGCGGGAAGTAATCGGCAGAGAAGAAACCAAAGGGGTAAAAGCCCAGATAAGCCGTGAAGTAGTTGGCGTAGAGAAAGCCCGGCGGTGTGATGAGCCAATGGCCCAGCTGCAAATAGCCATCGGCTGCATGGCGGGTGAAGTAAAACAGAAAAAAGCTCCCTGCAAGGCCTACCACCGGCGGCACCTTTTCCAGCCACTTTTCCAGCAGTCCTGTGATGATCATAGCCGAACCCAGAAGCGTCAGCACACCGAACCAGACTGCATCCGCAGGCATGAAGATCAGCGTGACCGCCGTGACAAGTGCGCCGCACCCAAACACCACCGCGCCTCGTTTGACCGGGTGGCGGCCCAGCGGCAGGCAGAAACCGGACAGCAGGATGAACACCCAGCAGATGGATTGCTGCCACAGTTCTCCCTGCCAGCTGCCATACCACGGTGCACGCACACCAAACAGATAAACCAGATCCCACATGCCATGGTAAAGCATCATGCTGATCAGGTCCAGTCCGCGCAGCTCGTCCAGCAGCGCACAGCGTGTGGAAGTTGATTTCATAAGACTTCCCCTTTTTCGGAATGTTTTTTTCATTGTACGCCCTGCCATGGATTCCGTCAAGCAAAAAAGCTGCCGTGCAGCTTTGGAACCGCACGGCAGCTTTATGATAACAGGTTCAGAAAAATGCAGAAATTACAGCTCCACGTTGAAGTAGCGCTTCAGCAGGCCCTCGAAGCCGCGGCCATGGCGAGCCTCGTCCTTTGCCATCTCGTGGACGGTATCGTGGATTGCATCCAGGTTCAGGGCCTTTGCCTTCTTGGCCAGATCCATCTTGCCGGAGCATGCGCCGCACTCAGCCTCAGCACGCATCATCAGGTTCTTCTTGGTGCTGTCGGTCACGACCTCGCCCAGCAGCTCGGCAAAACGAGATGCGTGGTCAGCCTCCTCGTAGGCATAGCGCTTGTAAGCCTCAGCGATCTCGGGGTAGCCTCGCGCTCTGCCACACGGGCCATGGCCAGGTACATGCCGACTTCGCTGCACTCACCCTCAAAGTTTGCGCGCAGACCGTCAACGATCTCCTGAGGCACACCCTCAGCCTTGCCGATGCCGACCACATGCTCAGTCACATAGGTGTTGCCGGTCTTTTCGACAAATGCGGATGCAGGAGCCTTGCAGACAGGGCACTGCTCAGGGATAGAGCCTTCAGCGATATAACCACAGACGGTGCAGACATACTTTTTCATAGGAATATCCTCCATTGTTTTTTATTATGATCTTGGCCTCTCCTCTGGTACAGGGGGCCTTGCTTCTGAGCCTATTATAGCAACGATTCCCAGATTAGTCAAGGCTAATTTTAAGAATTATTCCTATTTATTTTTCAGACCTGCAGGTTGCCGCTGCTCGGAGCATCGGAACCGTTGGCAGCATCAAACTCGTAATCATTGCCGGGGAGGATGGCGTTGAGCAGGATGCCCACGATAGCAGCAATGGCCAGGCCGGACAGTTGATGGAGACACCGCCCACAGCGAAGGTCAGACCGCCACAGAGTTGAAGCCCAGTGCGCAGACCAGGATGACAGCGGCAACGATCAGGTTGCGGCTGTTGGTAAAGTCCACACGGTTCTCGACCACATTGCGGACACCGATTGCGGAGATCATTCCGTACAGCACAAAGCTGATGCCGCCAATGATGCCGGTGGGGATGGTGTTGATGACGGCCTCAAACTTGGGGCTGAAGCTCAGGATCACAGCCATCACAGCGGCAATGCGGATGACGAGCGGATCGTAGATGCGGCTCAGGGCCAGAACACCGGTGTTCTCACCGTAGGTAGTATTGGCGGGGCCGCCCAGCAGACCAGCCATGGCAGTGGCAAGGCCGTCGCCCATCAGGGTGCGGTTCAGGCCGGGGTCATTGATATAGTTGTGGCCGACCGTAGCGCTGATGGCAGCGATATCGCCCACATGCTCCATCATGGTTGCCCAGTGCAATGGGGATGATGGTGAACATTGCGCTGATGAACTCAGGCTGCCGTCGATGGCAAACAGACCATGGCGCTCTTGTGCAGGGGATGGCCGAACCAGTCGGCAGCAGAAATGGCCTCAAGTTGAACTGCACCAGTGACCAGAGC
>ENA-OQEB01001088-OQEB01001088.1-human-gut-metagenome-genome-assembly--contig:-NODE-1088-length-10409-cov-1.805485_pt1 | contig 10409 bp, 13 predicted proteins | sample MGYA00242787_ERZ504619 | MGnify/ENA primary metagenome ERZ504619 (study PRJEB26092, sample SAMD00036317) | human gut metagenome | host: Homo sapiens | study: EMG produced TPA metagenomics assembly of... | reverse complement strand
AGGGGGTCAGGTGCATTTTTTTCAAATGAGGATCGCTTCCTTCCGACCGGCCTTCGTGCAGATGGGCCGGTGTTGCTTTCCCAGACAGTATAGCGGATTTGGAGCGAAAACGCAACTGTGATTTTTGACACGAAATTGTGTGAATTATTTTTGAAAATTCAAGAAAATTTCAGGCTTTTAAATTCAATTTGCAAGTTAATTATGCTTTTTGTCTTTTGCTTCTTGCACAATAGGGGATAAAACGCCAAAGGCAACGAATACGCAAATAAATATCACTATGCTAAAAGGTCCTACGGGCATAGGTGCTGTCAAGCTGATGTCCGACAGTGATGCGGGTAACACATTAAACAAATACACATTTTCGCTTTCGTCCGACCCTACGGATATTTCGGGCGGAATTGTCAACGGCAGCATTGATATTGCCGCTTGTCCGTTAAATCTTGCGTCGGTGCTTTATAAAAAGACAAACGGAAATGTTCAAATGCTTGCCATAAACACACTCGGTACGCTTTATATCGTTTCTAAAGACCCGACAATTACAAAATTAGCGGACCTTGAGGGTAAAACGATAGTTACCGCAGGACAGGGAGCAACACCCGAATATGTCCTTAATTATCTTTTAGAAAAGAACGGACTTACCGATAAGGTACGGTTGAATACAAATCAGAGCACGCAGAGGTTGCAACGCTTGCTTTGTCGGGCGAACGGATACGGTGCTTCTTCCCGAGCCCAATGTAACGGCAGTTCTTTCTAAAAGTGAGAATTTTGCGGTTGCGGTTGATTTGAGCAAGGAATTTGAAAATGTTTCGGGCGTTTCTCTTGCTATGGGCTGCATAATAGCAAGAAAGGACTTTGTTGAGAATAACAAGGCTGCTGTTGACGCATTTTTATATGAATACAAGAATTCAATAGAGTATGTTGCAAATGATATAGACGGAGCTTCCTCTCTTTGCGAAGCTTACGGAATAATTCCTAAGGCGGCAGTCGCAAAGAAAGCGATACCGAATTGCCATATATCCTATCTTTCGGGCGAGGATATGAAAAAGACCGCCAATGAAAATCTTACGGTTCTCTTTAATGCCAATCCCTCGTCGGTAGGCGGAGAGCTTCCTAAGGATGATTTCTGGTACAATGCGAAATAAAAAAGCTTTCAAACGTGCTTTGATGGGAGCAATATGCGCCCTGTTTTGGCTCGGAGTATGGACATTTTTATATTTTGCCGTTGACAGGGAGGTGCTTATAGCGTCTCCCTTAAAGGTGTTTATGAGGCTTTTTGAAATGCTCGGAGAAAAGCAGCTATATATAAAGGTTGCAAATTCTCTGCTTGCGATATTAAAAGGTTATTTATCGGCGCTCGCAGTCGGCACGGCTCTTGCTGTTATGACCTCAAAAAGCGAGCTTTTATATTCAATATTCAAGCCCTTTATGAATGTTGTGCGCTCTACACCCGTGGCTTCGTTTATCATTCTTGCGCTTGTTTGGATGAACAAAAGAAGCGTTCCTGTGTTCACATCATTTTTGATGGTTATGCCGATAGTTTGGTCAAACATATCGACAGGCATAAATTCAACCGATAAAGAACTTCTTGAAATGTCCAAAGCATATAAAGTGCCGAAGCGGAAAATCATCTCAAAGGTTTATGTGCCGTCTGTAATGCCCGAGGTTTATAATTCTGTAACGACAGGCTTGGGCTTTGCTTGGAAATCGGGAGTTGCCGCCGAGGTTTTGAGCACACCGCTTAACTCAATAGGCACAGAGTTGTATAATTCAAAGGTTTACCTTGAAACAACGGATTTATTTGCGTGGACTGCGTGATAATAATTATGAGTGCCGTGCTCGAAAAAGCGGCTGTTTATTTACTCGGAAAGCTTTTTAACAGATATAAGGGCGGTGAAATAAAATGACCGTTACGTTGAAAAATATAAAGAAAAGCTACGGCGACAGGATTATATTTGATAATTTTAACCGTGAAATAGTATTTGATAAGCCTGTTGTCTTAATGGGTGAGTCGGGTGTGGGCAAAACAACGCTTGCACGAATAATAGCAGGACTTGAAAAATCGGACTTCGGCGAAATATCGGGAGTTCCCGAAGCGGTTTCATTTATGTTTCAGGAGGACAGGCTTTTACCGTGGCTTTCGGCGAGGGAAAATGTCGAATATGTCAGCGACAAAGAAACAGCCGATTTTTATCTCGAAAAAGTTCTTTTAGGCGGGGAAAAGGACACGCCTGTATCAGATCTCAGCGGCGGTATGAAGCGCAGAGTTGCCCTTGCAAGAGCGTTAGCGTATAAAAGCGAGCTTGTAATTTTAGATGAGCCGTTTAAGGGACTTGACATTGAGCTTAAAAAGAAAGTGATAACGTTGATTTTAGAGGAAAAAAGACACTTTTTAATTATCACGCACGATGACGAGGATGCCGCTTTACTCGGTAAAAATGTTATAAATATACAATAAAATATTTACAATCCCGAAAAAATTGCTATAATTTATATTTGTTAAAACGATTGGGAGGTGTGATAGATATGAAAAGGTCCGGCTTTTATGACTGCTGCATATTTGTTGCCCTCTTTATTATTACAATAAGTATGGTTGTAACATTGAAGCTGCAAATCGAAATCAACCGTCATATCGCAATTTCGACTATGGCGGAGGTTGAGGAGGCGGCGGACGCATCTACCGATTCGTTTTCAGCAAGAAATAATGTAACGTTGGAGGACAACAACACGGCTTCAATTCCCGAGACTACCGATATTCAGAGAGCCGCTGAAACAAAAGCCGTCAAAGCTGCTGCTCGAAGTAAGGCTCGGAGTGCTAAATCAACCGAAAAAGCAACGGTCAATACAACAGCCGATACAACTGTTGCCGTTACCGAAATCGATACTGTTCTTGTAGTGAATAAAAATTCAAAGAAAATACACAGCTCAACCTGCTCTTATGCGAAAAATATGAAGGAAGAAAACAAGGCTGTTATTTCTTCGGACGAGCTTCAGGCTTATCTTGATAAGGGCTATACCGTCTGTACTCGCTGCAAATGCTATAAGAGGTGACAAAATGAGCGATAAGAAAAATATCGATAACAGGAAAATTATTGCCGTTATGTGCGTAGTGCTTGCGTTTTTGAGCGTTTTTATTATGCTTCGTCAGGTAAAAATTTATAAGAAAATCAATGAAAGCAACGCTTCCGATAATTCCGACGTACCTGTTTCGTGGGTTGACGGCGGCGAGGCTGCAAGCATAACCGCAACCGACGCTCCGAACGTCACGGTGCAGGGGGATATGTATGTGTTAAACATAAGCAGTAAGAAGATACACAAGCCCGATTGTCAGTATGCCAAAAATATGGACGACAAAAACAAAACAGGTTATCTTTTGTGATAATATCGACGAATATTACCTGAAAGGCTATACTTCTTGTTCAAAATGCCTTGCCTAACTTGAAATATCGTCATTTTGACCAATGAAATATCTCTTGAAAAAGCCTTGAATATGTGGGAAGAATGAACTAATTTAACAAAAAAACGGTCGGTTTTTGTTGAAAATGCAAACGAAAATAAAAAAATGTAAAAAAATCCTCTTGCTTTTTTGTGTAACATTGTGTAAAATATATAATAAATAAGTTGGCTAAATTGCATATACGGAGGCTAATTATGTCAAATAGATTGTTTCAAGGTATCGTTCATCAGATGACAGATTCAATAGACAGAGTAATAGGTGTTGTGGATGAATCGGGAACAGTTATTTCCTGTAGCGAGCTTGGAAAAATCGGCGAGGTTATTTCGTCGGAGGTTTCGGTTATATTTTCGGCTGTTTCGGAGAGCGTTGTAATTGACGGCTTCACATACAAATCCTTCGGAACGCATATGCACGCAGATTATGCTGTTTTTGTTTCGGGCGAGGATCAGCTTGCTCAGAACTATGCTTCGCTTCTTGCGATTTCTCTTTCGAGTGTTAAGCAGTATTACGACGAGAAATACGACAGGGGAAATTTCATAAAGAACGTTATTCTTGACAATATTCTCCCCGGCGATATTTATCTTAAAGCACGTGAGCTTCGCTTTAACAGTGAGGCTTCAAGGGCTGTTTTCCTTATCAGAATTGTTGACAAAATCGACGTTTCTGTATTTGAGGTTATTCAGGGCTTGTTCCCCGATAAATCAAAGGACTTTGTTATCGATGTAAACGAAACGGATATAGCTCTTATCAAAGAGGTCAATCCGATGATTGAAACAAAGGACTTGGAAAAGCTTGCACGCTCTGTTATCGACAGTCTCGGTGCTGAGTTCTATTCTCACGTTCTTGTAGGTATCGGAACAACGGTTGAAAACATTAAGGACCTTGCACGCTCGTTCAGAGAAGCGCAGGTTTCCCTTGAAGTAGGTAAGGTGTTTGACACCGAAAAGACCATTGTCAGCTATGACAATCTCGGTATCGCAAGACTTATTTATCAGCTTCCCACAACGCTTTGTGATATGTTCTTACGTGAGGTATTTAAGAGAGGCTCTATTGAAAGTCTTGATCAGGAAACGCTTTTCACAATTCAAAAATTCTTTGAAAACAACCTTAACGTTTCCGAGACCTCAAGAAAGCTTTTTGTTCACAGAAACACTCTTGTTTACCGTCTTGAAAAAATCAAAAAGCTCACGGGACTCGACTTGCGTGAATTTGACGACGCAATTGTGTTTAAGGTTGCGTTGATGGTTAAGAAATATCTTGATTCAAACCCGATAAAATACTAATAGATGTACTTGAACGACGTGATTTGACAATATATTGTATATCTTGCATATTTATTTTATATGTTTTTGTGTAAATCTACGAATATTGTTAAATTTTATTTAATTGCGTTACATCTTGCTATATTTTATGGTATAATTTAAGGCAGTATATTGGGCAGCTTATGCTCGGTACTGTCTTTTATTTTTTAGATAACGAAAGAGAGGTCGTTAATGTGATAGAGTTTGATAACGTTTCAAAACCTATGCAAACGGTACGGAAGCGTTAAAAAACGTCAGCCTTCGCATTGAGGACGGCGAGTTTGTTTTTATTGTCGGCTCCTCGGGCGCAGGTAAGAGTACGTTTCTCAAAATTATGATGCGTGAACAGGTTCCTAACAAGGGTACTGTTATTATAAACGGTTTTAACCTCAATAAGCTTAAAAAGAAGCAAATCCCTATGTTCAGAAGAACACTCGGCATTGTCTTTCAGGACTTTAGACTTATACCGAATATGACTGTTTATGACAATGTTGCCTTTGCAATGAGAGTTATCGGTGCAAAGGAAAAGGAAATTCGAAAAAGAGTTCCCTATATTTTAAGCCTTGTGGGACTTTCCTCAAAGGCACGTCAAAAGCCAAATCAGCTTTCGGGCGGCGAGCAGCAGAGAGTTGCGCTTGCAAGAGCGCTTGTAAACAATGCGGGACTTATCATTGCCGATGAGCCGACGGGTAATATCGACCCCGAAATGTCCTATGAAATTGTCGATTTGTTAAACCACATAAACGCAAGCGGCACGACAATCGTTATGGTTACCCATGAGCATAACCTTGTCCGCCATTTCCATCACAGAGTAATTACAATCGATCAGGGCTATGTTGTATCCGATACGAGCGATTCCGATAAGCTTCCTGACGATTATTCGAAATATGAGGCTGCGCATCCGTCGGTTATAGCTGCTTCCGATCAGTCTCAGATGAGGAAAGAAAAAAGATTGTTGAAGAAATAGTCCACGAGGATATTAAGGTTGATGAAAACAAATTGAGCTCATATTATGCGCCGCCGATGTCGGACAGTGAGCTTGAAGATTTTATTTCAAATTACGGCGTCAATGCCGATGATGATACGGCGGAGGATGATATAGATTATTCGATTTATCTTGACAACCTTACCGAAAAAGCAGGAGGTGAAGATAAATGAAAGGCTCATCACTTGGATATTTAACCCGTGAGGATTCAGAAACGTTTGGGTTAATAAGATGATGTCAATCGCTTCCGTTGCGGTGCTTATGGCTTGTCTTTGATTATCGGCGTAGGTGCGATGGCTTATTTCAATATTAACTCGCTTCTTGATATTGTTGAGGCACAGAATATTGTAATGGTTTATGTTTCGGACGAAGCAGACGACGTTAAAACCTCGGAATTAAGACTTTCGCTTGAGAATATGGACAACATTGCAAGTTGTGAGTTTGTTCCGAAGGAGGACGCTTTTCAACATCAGGTCGAGCTTATGGGCGGCGACTCCGCTTTGTTTGAGGGCTTTGAGACAAGTCCGCTTCCCGATGCTTTTAAGGTTACAGTTAAAGACCTTTCAAGATTTAAGGAAACGGTCAGCGAGATTGAAAAGCTTGACGGAGTGTATAATGTGCGTGAAAACAGCGACCTTGCAACGAAACTTGTGTCTGTACGGCGTGCAGTGACAATTGTCAGCGCAGGACTTGTTGCAATGCTTTTCCTTGTTGCGTTGTTTATTATTTCAAATACAATTAGGATTACAATGTTCTCACGAAAGCTTGAAATCAACATTATGAAAGCCGTTGGTGCTACAAACAGCTTTATCAGATGGCCGTTTATGGTTGAGGGCGTACTGCTCGGTATTATTTCGGCAGGCGTTTCGGTATTACTGCTTTGGGGCTTGTATGAATTGATTATTTATGCTTTCTCCTCGGTAATTACAATGCTCGGCTTTAGCTTTGTACCGTTCCTTTCATATGTTTGGTACATCTTCGGAGCATTCCTTGCAATAGGTATAATTACAGGCAGCTTCGGAAGTATGGTTTCTATGAACAGATACCTCAAGGAGGAAAGGAGTGTCGTAACAAATGAGTAATATTAAATTTACACCTTTGTTTAGGCTCATATCAGTTGTACTGTGTATTGTTATGACGCTTGCAAGCGTTTCCTTCGGCGTGTATGCGGAAAGAGATTTCCAGGCTGAAATAGATGCGCTTGAATCTAAAATAGATGCCAATAATGCAAAAAAAGAGGATAAGCAAAAGAGTGCCGATGAGCTCAATGAGGAAATTGATACCTTGCAGGAGCAAATCGACGTTTATAACGCACAGATTTCAGAGCTTAACTCACAAATTTCCGGCTATGATGCGGTTATCAATCAGCATGAGGCGGAGATTGCAAAGCTTGATGAAAGCATAAATGAAACCGGTGTTCAGATTGATAAGCTTAATGCTCAAATTGCGAATACGCAGGAAGTTCTTGCGGAGCGTATGAGAGCGTCATATATGGCAGGCGAAACTTCAATTCTTGAGATTTTGCTTGATTCATCAGATTTTGAGTCGTTCCTTACAAGGCTTGAGCTTTTGAGTGCTGTTGCAAAGCGTGATAACGAATTGATTTCTGCGTATAATTCGCAAATTGATGAGTCAAATAAGCTTGTGGAGCAGCTTAATACTCAAAAGCAGGAGCAGGTTGACAAGCAGGCTGCCGTTGAGGCTGAAAGGGCAAAAATCGTTGATTCGAGAGCACAAATTCAGTCTGCAAGAAATTCAATAAGCAGTCAGCAGGCGAAGCTTGAAAAAAAAGGTTGACTCATACAATTCAATTCTTTCAAATCTTGATCAGTCTTCCGCTCAGTACAGAGCACAGATGGAAAAGATTAAAAGGAGCAGGCGGAGTATGATGCAATCAAGCAGGGTGGAATGGACAGCGGCTCAGGCTCACTTAATACCGGCGGCGGAAAGTCTGAAATCGGCAACTATCCGGTGTCGTCAAAAGGAATGAATTGTACCGCTTCAGTATAGCAATGTATATGTATCACAGCATTATGGACATAAGGTCATAAGGGTGTTGATATCTGCACAAGAGGCGCAGGCTCAACAATGGGCAAGGAAATAAGAGCTGCTGCCGACGGGGTTGTATATTCGGCGGAATTCCATAAGAGTTGGGGAAATAATGTCTATATCAATCACGGCAACGGTGTATATACAAGATATGCGCATTGCAGCAAGATGATTGTCTCAGCAGGCGATCATGTCAAGCAGGGACAGGTTATTGCTTACGTAGGAAACACGGGTAACTCGTTCGGTCCGCATCTTCACTTTGAAGTATGGGTAAACGGAACAAGAACAAATCCCGAAGTATGGATTCCCTCACTTCCCGATTAAACAAGAGGTGGTTGTAAATGAACAAAAAAATATCGGTGGGCGTATCTGTTGCGATAACGCTCGTTGCGGTTGCGATTACCGTTGCCGTTACAATGTCCGTATCAATGAGAACCTACAACAGCCTCATTAAGGATTTACCTAACAGGGCACAGATGTATTCGTACATTTCCGAAATTGACAATATCGTAAGAACAAACTATTACGGCTCAATAAACGAAATGCTTTTGAATACTGAGCTTTCAGGCGGATATGCGGCAGGACTCGGCGACAAGTACAGTAAGTACCTTACCGCTACCGAGTACGAAACGTATAAGAATGAGCTTAACGGCGAAAAGGTCGGAATAGGCATTATCGCTTATTATGACGAAACGGAAACGGCTATATATGCGGCGGAGGTTTCTGAAAATTCTCCTGCTGCGCAAAGCGGTATTTCAAAGGGCGACAAGATAATTGAAATCGACGAAGAGCCTGTTACCGCATACAACTATAATGAGCTTATGGATAAGCTTACGGGCGGAAAACTCACAAGCGTTACAGTGCGTTTCGTGCATGATGGCGTTGAGCAATCTGTCGGCGTAGTTAAGGGTTACAGCGCACAGTCTGTTTATTACAGTGCAAACGGCTCGGTCGGATATGTTAAAATTACTGACTTCTATTCGACGACCGCATCACAGCTTAAAAAGGCTATAAACGAGCTTTCAAAGCAGAATGTTACAAGTGTTATCTTTGATTTAAGAGGCACTTCGAACGGAACTATCGATTATGCCGCAAAGGCACTTGACGTTTTAGTTCCCGTTGCAAGTGAGGGCAGCGGTGCGATAGCAACAGCTCTCGATAAGGACGTAATATTACCGATACCTTTACTACGGATGCTGACAGCGTTTCAATGCAGATGATGGTGCTTGTCAACAATCAGACCTCGGGACCTGCGGAGCTATTTGCCTGCGACCTGAGGGACTTCGGAAAGGCTCAGCTTGTCGGCACTACAACTAACGGAAACGGAACTATGCAAAAGGCATATCAGTTAAGTGACGGCGGTGCAATTATCCTTACCGTTGCGGAGATTAAGCCTTATGTCAGCGCTTCGTATAATTCCGTGGGCGTTGTACCCGATTACGAGGTCAAGCTTGACTCGGAAAAGGAAGCTAAACTTGCAATTCTCTCACAAGAGGACGACGACCAATACAAGAAAGCATATGACGTTCTTGTCGGCGAAAATTAACATTTTATCAAAGCACCTTTGCATACAATTTCGTATGCGAGGTGTTTTTATGTTGCCGTGTTGAAAATAATTCCCGAGAAAAAGCGTTGTTAAAGAGAATTAAGTATTTTTTTCTCTCCACCGTCTCCGATACTCGAAAGGGTAAATGTCAAGGGTGCTGCGCCGTTTTATAAGCTTGAAATCTACGAAAAGCAGTGCGGAGAGGATTGCTGTGAGGTTACTAAAATGCTCGGCTTATGCTCAAAGGCGGTTATTTTGGCTGACAGCACAGACGCTTCAAAGACAGGTAAGCTGAAAATATATAAGCCTGCCGTTTTACCGAATATTATGACAATAAATTCGGCGGAAAACTATCTTGAAAATAAAGAATATAATAAAGCCGCTTTTACGCTCGGAATAAGAGATGAAAAAGGTGCTTTCTCGCAGTACCTTGAAAAATTTGTAAATCTTGCAGGGGAAATACGGGTGTTTTCCAAAAACGAATTTGCCTATAAAAGCGTGTGTGAAAAAATATATGAAAAATACGGCTTGTCGGTAATCGTTATAACCAATGAGCAAAGGCTTTCACGGTGCGGTATGATAATTTCGCCCGAAAATGTATTTAACCGATATTTCAATAACTGTATTCTCGAAAAGTGCGGCGAAAAAGGATATAACATATTAAAGGGAGACGGGATAAGCTTGCCGAAATATCCCGAAAGCCTGTTGCCTGTCGGCGTCGATAAGCTGACCTTTGCTCGGCACTTTATGAGGCTTGTGCGCTCAAAAGTCTTTCCGAGCTCAAATATGACAAAATGAATGTAGTATTTGAAAATGTTTTTCCGTTCGGCTCTATTGACATTAAATGAAATTTCCCGTATAATATTCATTTGTATATGGGCAAAAACCGAAAGGAGTTTTAACAATATGTTACAGGAAACTTTGCTTAATGCCGAGGGCTATAAAGAATTACAGGACGAGCTTGAAAACTTAAAAACCGTCGGACGTAAAGAAGCTGCGGAAAAAATCAAGGTTGCAAGAAGCTACGGCGACCTTTCAGTTTCCCCAATGAACGCTGAGTATGATGAGGCGATG
>ENA-OQEB01001087-OQEB01001087.1-human-gut-metagenome-genome-assembly--contig:-NODE-1087-length-10415-cov-1.898523_pt1 | contig 10415 bp, 15 predicted proteins | sample MGYA00242787_ERZ504619 | MGnify/ENA primary metagenome ERZ504619 (study PRJEB26092, sample SAMD00036317) | human gut metagenome | host: Homo sapiens | study: EMG produced TPA metagenomics assembly of... | reverse complement strand
CGCGTGCTGGGCGGCGGCATCGTGCTGGCGGCGTTGTGTTGCTGAGCGGCGAGCCGGGCGTGGGCAAATCCACCATGCTGCTGCAACTGTGCGGTGCCATTTCCAATCAGCATAGTGTTCTGTATATCACGGGCGAAGAATCGGTCCGGCAGGTCAAGCTGCGTGCAGCCCGCCTGAAGGTCCCGCAGGACAATATTTTTCTGGCCGCCGAAAACGATGTGGACGAGATCTGCGGCCTGATCGAAAAGGAAAAACCGGACCTTGTGGTCATCGACTCCATCCAGACCATGCGCTGTATGGACATCTCGTCGTCGTCCGGTACAGTCAGCCAGGTCAAGGAGAGCGCGGCGCGTCTGCTGGCTGTTGCCAAGAAACAGGAGATCCCCATGTTCATCGTGGGTCATGTGAACAAGGACGGTGCCATTGCCGGCCCCAAAGTCATGGAGCATATCGTGGACACAGTGCTTTACTTTGAGGGCGACAAGATGCTGCCATACCGCATCCTGCGGGCGGCAAAGAACCGCTATGGCTCCACGAATGAGCTTGGCATGTTCGATATGACCGGTACCGGTCTGGCCGAGATTGAAAACCCGTCGCAGATGCTGCTGGAAGCCGTCCACTGGGCGTTTCCGGCAACTGCGTGGCCTGTACCATGGAGGCAGCCGACCCATTCTGAGCGAGATCCAGGCCCTTGCCACCAAGACGAATTTCCCGGCCCCACGGCGTGCCTGCAGCGGCTACGACTATAACCGCATGAATCTGCTCATCGCCGTGTTGGAAAAGCGTGCAGGCTATTTCTTCGGCAATCTGGACGTGTATGTCAACATTGTGGGCGGCATTGCCCTGCGGGACACGGCCTGTGATCTTTCGGTGTGTCTGAGTATGGTGTCCTCGCTGCTGGACCGCCCGGTCAGCGACAAGCTGATCGCCATTGGCGAGGTCGGCCTGGGTGGGGAAGTGCGCAGTGTGCCCAACTTGGAACAGCGTCTGCATGAGGCAGAACGCATTGGGTTTGAACGCGCCGTGGTGCCCAAGCACAGCCTGAACCACCTGAACCCGGCGGATTATCCGGGCATGAAGCTGATCGGTGCCGCGTATATTTCCGATGCCATCAACGCACTGAAAACAGATCGTTTGTAAGAGGATGCCATGTCGATTTATCTGGACGAAAAGAACCCCGCAAGCACAAGCCCTTTGAGGATGCTTCGCCGGATATTGTGGAATATGTACGCTATCTGGAAGTGATCGCCGGCAAAAGCGCCAATACGGCGTTCAGCTATTTTTGTGACCTGCGCGGGTTCAGCCGCTTTATGAAGCGCCGCCGCGGCCTTGTTCCGGCAGACAGCGAGATGCAGGACATCGACCCCAAAGGATTGGACACGGCATTCTGGGCCAGCGTGACCAAAGAAGATATCTACGAATACCTGTATTTCCTCAACCGGGAATGCGGCAACAAAAAGTCCTCGACTGCCCGGCGGCTGGCCAGTCTCCACGGCTTTTATGATTATCTGGTCAATCAGGTCAACCGGCTGGATTCCGACCCGACCGCTGCGATCAAACCTCCCAAACAGGACAAGGTCCTGCCCAAATACCTGACTGCAGAACAGTCCATGGATCTGCTGGAAAGCACCCAGACCCAGAGCGATTTCCCGGAGCGGGATTACTGCATGGTGGTCCTGTTCCTGAACTGCGGCATGCGTCTGTCGGAGCTTGTGGGCATGGACTTGGATGACATTGATCTGGAACAGCGGCAGATCCGGCTGTTCGGCAAGGGTCACAAAGAGCGCATGGTGTATCTGAACGATGCCTGCGTGGAAGCGCTGCAGCTTTACCTGAACAAGCGCAATGTGATGGAAGGTCTTTCGCCAAAAGAACGTGCCGTGTTCGTGACCCGGCGGCGCAAGGAACGCATCTCCAACCGGCGGGTGGAGCAGCTGGTGACCGGAGCCATGAAAGCAGCCGGACTGAAAGGTTTTTCCACCCACAAACTGCGCCATACGGCTGCAACGCTGATGTACCAGACCGGCAATGTGGACATCCTGACCCTGAAGCAGCTGCTGGGCCACAGCAGTGTTGGCACAACGCAAATCTATACCCATCTGCAGGAATTCCAGGTGCGTGCCGCCATCGAGGAAAACCCGCTGGGCAAAGCGTCCCGCAAAAAGCCCGGCAAAGCAGCCTTGGATACAACAGAAACTGAAACAGGGGAGAGCAGGGAAGAATTGCCTGGCAGCACTGCCGAAGCCGCAGAAAACAGCGCAACTGCGGTAGATTCTTCTGCACCCATGGCAGCCTTTGATGGCTCTGCAAAAGAGGGTTTCGGACTGGACACCGAGACGCTCGCAGCAAATTCGGACGCAGATACGGAAAAGTAATTGAAATATGGCTTGTCAGGCACCTTATGATCTCAGAATCAAAAGGTGCTTTTTTGTTTGTCCTGTGAATAAATTAACGAGGGTTGCAGAACACAACAGAAATCAACCACAGCGCCTGTTGGTTTTCCGGCTGACGGAGATTCTATAATTCTATAAAGGAGCGTTTGCAGAACGGCTGCAGCTGGGCATTGTCGGCGTAATCAAACTTTATATTCTGTGCAGAGCGAAATCAGTGCTTTAAAAGATACCCACGAAAATGCCAACCGGAATGCAGCCAACGATTTGGTTCGACACAACCAAATGGTCGTGCACAGAAAAATAAAAAGATTGGAACGACCTGATACTAATATAAATAATGACCTGCAAACAACGAGTGCCGGAAAAAAAGATTGTAAAGACTGTGCAGTCCGAAGAATCAAATTATAATGATAAAAACAAAGTATAAAATTATAAAAAACAGATAAATTGAAGCAAAACCCGCAAAACGCGGTTTGGGCGGTCGGAACGCCGGCGGGACGCCAAAAGAGCCAAAATCTGGAAAAGAGGGCTTTTTTGCTTCCCTCTGTTTCACATAACGTGCATTATACGAAAATACATATCCTGAAAATCAGGACCTTCCCTTCACGCAGGTTTCTGCGATCCGGAGGCCCTGATGACTTGGGTTGCGGCATTTTAATTTTTGGCACAGGAAACATCTCTTCCCCGTTTTGAGAATCATTGGTTTGCATCCGGCAGCGGCGTGGTGCCAAAATATGCACAGATGGCCTCGTAGTAAATACGCGCAGTTCGTTTGCAGCCCTGTTCGCTGCCAAAGCGTTCCACATCATCCGCATTGGTCACAAAGCATTGTTCCGCCAGCACGGCCGGACAGTTTACATCCTCCAGCAGTGTGAAGCTCCGTTCTGCACGCACTTCGGTATGGGTACTCTCCACCAGCTGCTTCTGATCATTTTCCAGATAATAAATGTAACGGATGCCGCCGCGCCCACGCAGGCGCGCTCCGGCGTTCTGCATCCCCTCTGCCAATTTCTGAGCAAAGTAATAACTCTCCGCATGCCATGTGCGTCCCGGCACAGATGGATAGCACTCAAAGCCGGCTGCACTGGAACCGTTTGCGGCGGAGTTTCCGTGAATGGAAAGCAGCAACTGTGAGCCTGCGCATTGGCGGCGGCTGCCCGCTCGGCAGGCGTTGCGGTCTGGTCAAAGGCATCCCGCGTCCGGAGCGGAATGTAATTCGGGTCTTGCTCCAGCCATGCAAGCAGCACGGAGCCGTGGCGGCCGTCATGTCTTTTTCTTCCACCACTCCCCTTGCGCCTGGGTCGTTGCCGCCATGCCCGGCATCAATGGCTACACGATACGGCGGGTCGCCCACCTGCGGCCGAAACGCCTCTCCGGATGCAGAGACACTTCCCTGCTCTTGTGAAGAAACCCGCAATGCTTCTCGCCAGAGAAACGCCGAAAAAACAAATGCAAGCACACAGAAACAGAGTGTGAGGGCCGTGCGGAGAAAAGAACTCTCCTTCCGTTTCGCTCTTCGCTTCTTTTTCTGGTGTGTGGGTTTATAACGTCCTGCCATGATAGATAACTTCCTGTCCAGATTGAAAACTTCTCTTTACAATACGAGTATACTCGGCTTTTTTCTGCAGTGCAAGCAAAAAGCCTGCCCATAAGCAGTGGGCAGGCTTTGAAATGACCCTTATTTCAGCTCCACGACGGTCACGCCGCTTTCGCCTTCGCCGTAACGGCCCAGACGGAAGCTCTTGACCATGCGGTTGCCGCGCAGGTGCTTGTGGATGGCAGTGCGCAGTGCGCCGGTGCCATTGCCGTGGATCAGGTAGACTACGGTCTGGCCGTTCAGAATGGCGCGGTCGATGAAGGAATCCACCTCTGGCAAGGCCTCGTCCACGGTCAATCCCAGCAGATTGCACTCCATTTTGGCGCTGCGGTGCACCCGCTCCACGCGGCCATTCGGACGGTTTGCGTCGCCGGTCAGGCGGGAATACCGCTGTTGTGCCTTGGTCTGCGGTTTCGGGTCCTTGACCAGCTTTTCCGGCTGTTTGAGCCCCTTGAGCGGGACCTTGGTCTTGATGATGCCGGCCCGTACCAGAACATCCCCGTTCTTGTCCGGCAGCGAAAGCACCGTGGCCAACTGGTTGAGCTCTGCAATGCAGACCTCCTGCCCTACCTTGACCTCTTTCAGCGGCACAAATTCCTTGACCGGATTGTGCACCACCTCGGTGCCCATAAACAGCTTTTCGGATTCCTTTTTGGCAATCTCACGGGCACGCTGGGCTTTCTGCTGGGTGCTCAGGCGCTCGTCCTTCTGCAGCTGACGCAGTTCGTCGGTCAGCGCATAGGCCTGGCTTTCCACCTGCTGGGCCAGCGCACGGGCTTTGGCGCGGGCCGCTTCCAGCTCGTTTTCGCCCTGCTGGATCAGTTCATCCCGCTTTTTCTGGGCAGCCTCCAGCTGGTGGGATGCCTCGTTCTTCAGCTCTTCCACCTCGTGCTGGCTTTCCTTCAGCTGCAATTTCAGATCATCCAGCTGACCCAGAACGGCATCCAGCCGCTTATCCTCGGCCGACAGATGCTGCTGCGCTGCTCAATGACCCGCTCCGGGATGCCAAGCTTCTCACTGATGAGGAATGCGTTGGACTTGCCCGGCACGCCGACGCTCAGCTTATAGGTCGGGCGCAGCGTTTCCAGATCGAATTCGCAGCTGCGTTCACGACGCCCTTGGTCTCCAGTGCGAACACCTTGAGCTCTGCATAGTGGGTGGTGGCCATCAGCAGCACGCCGCGGCGGCGCAGTTCTTCAATGATGGCCACAGCCAGCGCAGCACCCTCGGCAGGGTCGGTACCGGCGCCCAGCTCGTCCAGCAGCACAAGGGTGTGCGGCATGGCCAGCTCCAGAATGCCGGTGATCTTTTTCATATGGCCGGAGAAGGTGGAAAGGCTCTGTTCGATGCTCTGCTCGTCGCCGATGTCCACGAGAAACTCATCGAACACGCAGACCTCGCTGCGCTCGTCGCCGGGATCAGGAAACCACACTGTGCCATCGCGCACAGCAGACCGGCCGTTTTCAGGGTGACGGTCTTGCCGCCGGTGTTCGGGCCGGTGATGATGAGCGAATCATATTCTTTGCCCAGTGCAATGTCCACCGGCACGCACTTCTGTGGGTCGATCAATGGGTGGCGTGCCCGGATCAGCGAGAAGGAATTGTCGGTGCGCACTGCAGGTTTGAATGCCTTGAGCTCCAGCGCCAGACGCGCCTTTGCCAGCAGGACATCAATGTCCAGCATGGCTGATAGCTGTACTGGAACTGCGGCTCAATGGCGGCCACCTGTGCGGTAAAGGCTACCAGAATGCGCTCGATCTCCTGCGCTTCCTGGGCACGATACTGCAGGATGCGGGCATTGGCTTCCACGACAGCCTGCGGTTCCACAAACACCGTTGCACCGGTAGAGGAAACGTCATGGATGATGCCGCTCACTTCGCCGCGGTATTCGCTCTTGACAGGGACAACGTAGCGGCCGTTGCGCATGGAGACCACACTCTCCTGCAGATATTTTGAGGTGTCCATGTTGCGCACCATGCTTTCCAGACGGTCGCGAATGCTGTTTTCGGTCGCACGGATCTTCTTGCGCAGGTCGTTCAGGGTGCGGGAGGCCGTGTCGGCCATCGCATCCGGGGCAAGGATCGCACTGGAGATCTGCTGTTCCAGGCCCGGCTCCGGGGACAACGCATAGAACAGATCATCGGTCGGGAGCATATCGTGCTCCGAAGAACCGTACCAGTTGGTCAGGTTCTGGAAGTTGCGCAAAGCACCGGCCACCATCAGCAGCTCGCCCATGGAAAGCACGCCGCCCTTGACCGCACGGGCGGCCAGCGCACTAACGCCCTCCACTCCGCCGAAACGGGGCGAACCGTTCTTGATCAGCAGCGTATTGATGGCATCCGTCTGCTCCAGCGCATAGCGCACCTCGTCCGGGTCACACTGCGGCTCAAGTGCCAGGAGCTTCGCCTTTGCTTCCTTACATACACAGCCCTCCGCAGCACGGGCGATGATCTTATCCAGTTCTAATGTTTTTAAGTAGCTTGTTTCCATAATATCCTTTTGCTCAGGGCAGCACCGTTTTTAAAAAGTCGTAGCTCTTCAGCGGCTTGTCCAGATGCGTTAGCGCATACTGCTCCGCTACGGCTGCCAGCTTTTCCAGACTGCCCACAGAAATCTTGAACGAAAATATTTTTTTATCCTCCACAAGGCAGATGTGCCGCAGTGCAAACAGTGCATTGCGATCCAGATTGCAGCGTTTCCCAGCCTTGGCCGCACAATCAGCACAGAGCAGATAGCCCTCCTGCACATCCAGATAAAAGGCATCGCTGCATCGTAGGTGCCGCAGTCGCGGCAGCACACCAACTGCGGCAGAAAGCCACACTCGCTCATGGTGCGAAGCTCAAAAACGGCCTTGATGGCCCGCAGGTCCGCCTTGTGCTCACTGATCATGTACAGGCAGTTCAGCAGCAGACGCAGTTCCCGCTCAGCTTCCTGTCCGGTGGGGGTCAACGCAGCAGCATTTCGGCCAGATACATGGCCAGACTCATCCCCTCGATGGAGGAAGAAATGCCGTGAAAGACATTCTTGACGGCCGCTTCGCGCACAGTATACATGTTGCGCCCCGGCACCAGCGTGAATTCAGAATAGCAAAACAGCCCGCACGCGCTGAACAATTTGCTTTTCAGCCGCAGGCTGCTCTGTGCCGAAGCCGAGATTACCCCCAGCCCCGGGGTCAGGATCGTGAGGATCCGGTCCGATTCTTTATAGCGGGTCTCTTTCAACACCAGACCCAGTGTTACAAAGGTCTCCATGATCCGTGTCTCCTGCCGGATGCTCGTCCGGCATCTGTGTCTGTTTGTACTCCAGATAACGGAGAATGTTTCCCGTGCAGGCAAAGGCCTGCCAGCTTGTTTGCACGTCCATTGGCCGGGTCTCCTTTCCGGGCAGCGCCACTGCCGTCAGTGTTCTCTGGCGGCGGTGGCGTTATCCAAGGAAAACCCGCCCTGCATTGGAAAGGCTCAGCGGTTGCCGTTGTTCTGCTTGAAACCGAAATTGTTCAGCAGGAACTCGTTATCCCGCCAGTCCGACTTCACCTTGACCCAGCACTGCAGGTTCACACGGCAGCCCAGAAATTCTTCGCAGTCGCACGGGCCGCACTGGCGATCTTTTTCAAGCATGGCGCCGCCCTTGCCGATGACCATGCCCTTGTGGCTTTCCCGCTCACAGTAAATGTTCACATCAATGTCGATGAGATCGGTGCCGGGGCGCTCCTTGAAGCGCTCCACGACCACCGCGATGCCGTGCGGGATCTCGTCGCGCATGAACAGCAGGGCTTTTTCACGGATGACCTCTGCCACCAGTTCCTTCTCCGGCATATCGGTGTAGGCATCATCATCAAAGTAATGGGGGCCTTCTACGGCGTAGCGGCTCAAGGCATCGAACAGCGTTTCACAGCCGTCCTCGTTGCGGACGCTGACCGTGTAGATGTCATCGAATACACCCAGCGCCTTCAGCTCTTCTTTGCGGGCTTCCAGGTCAGCGGCATCCTTGACAAGGTCTGTCTTATTGATGACGGCAATGGCCGGGCCGCCGCTGCTGCGCAGCATGTCCACCAGAACCATCTCGGATTCATTCAGGGCACCATAGGCTCAAACAGCATCATGGAAACATCCACGTCGGCAATGGAATCGCTGGCGGTTTTGTCCATGCGCTTGCCCAGCTTGTTGCGGGCTTTGTGTACGCCGGGGGTATCCAGCAGCACATACTGCAGCGGGCCGCGGGTGATCACACCGGTAATGCGGGTACGGGTGGTCTGCGGCTTGGAGGTGACAATGGCCACCTTTTCGCCAACCAGCAGGTTGGTCAGGCTGGATTTGCCCACATTGGGGCGGCCGATGACCGCCACAAAAACCGACGACGTATCGTAATGGCCTGAACGGGCGTCGTGTTACTCAAAATCAAACTCCTGTCTTGCTGTGTGCAGAAATGCACGTTGGATCAAAGGCAAATCATTCGGTGTAGCTCACCGTGCGGGGCAGGCCCAGCTGCAGCAGCACGGCCTCTTCTTTTTCCCGCATCCGCATAGCTTCCAGGCCGCCGTTCTCATGGTCGTAGCCCAGCAGATGCAGCATGGAATGCACAGTCAGAAATGCCACTTCCCGCTGCAGCGGATGGCCGTAGAGGGTCGCCTGCTCCTGGGCGCGCTCCATGCTGATGACGATATCGCCCAGCATTTGCAGCCGTTGTTTTCGTCCACATCATATTTGCCATCCACACCCAGCGGGAAGCTCAAAACGTCGGTGGGCATGGGCTTGTTGCGGTACTGGTTGTTCAGCTCTGCAATGGCCGCGTTGTCCACAAAGGTCACGCTGATCTCAGCCGGACCTCAAAGTGCTCGAACTCCAGCACAGCGTTGCAGGCGCGGCGGATCAGGATGCGGAGGCCGGACGGAACCTTGACGGCCTTCTGGGAATTGGTAATCAGAACTTTATTGGACATAGAATCAGTCCTCTCCTTTCTGGTTTGGTTGTTTTCGGGATGTGCAGCCCTGTCGTATGCCTTGATGATCTCCTGCACAAGGCGGTGGCGCACAACGTCTTTTTCGGTAAAATAGCACTGGGCAATGCCCTTGACCTGCTTCAGCACATGCAGCGCATCCACAAGGCCGCTGCGGGTACGGTCCGGCAGATCGATCTGGGTCACATCGCCGGTCACAACGACCTTGGAACCCACGCCCATGCGGGTCAGGAACATTTTCATCTGCTCCGGCGTGGTGTTCTGCGCCTCATCCAGAATGATGAAGGAGTCGTCCAGCGTACGGCCGCGCATATAGCCAGCGGGGCCACCTCAATGATCTGTTTTTCCACCAGACGCTCATATGTTTCAGCACCCAGCATATCAAACAGACCGTCATACAGCGGGCGCAGATACGGATCCACCTTCTGCTGCAGATCACCGGGCAGAAAACCCAGTTTCTCCCCTGCTTCTACCGCCGGCGGGTCAGCACGATGCGGGACACCTCCTTGGCCTTGAGGCCTTTACGGCCATAGCTACGGCGAGGTAGGTCTTACCGGTGCCCGCCGGGCCGACACCAAAGGTGATGGCATTGTTCCGGATGGCATTCAGGTATTCCTTCTGGCCCAGCGTCTTGGGCCGGATGGGCCGCCCTTTGACCGTAACCGTTACAAAATCCTCGGTCAGTTCCCGCACCCGTTTCTCAGCGCCGTCATGGGCCAGGCTGATGCAGTAGCGCACAGTCTGATCCTCCAGCGGGGTATGGTTCTCGATCAGAAGAAGCATGCCTTCCACCGCGCGGCTGGCCGCCGCTACGTTGGCCGGTTCACCGGAGAGCCGGAGCTGTGTGCCCCGGCAGACGGCCGTAACGGAGAACTCGTTTTCCAGCAGCCGGATGTTCCGGTCGCAGTTGCCAAAGACCGCCGCGGCGATCTCTACACTATCCAGTTCAATATTCTTTTCTGCCATGTGCTCCTCCTGATGTGCCTACTTCGATAGCTATATTGTACCACCAAAATCCTTAGAAGAAAACTATGAAAATTGCACAAAATATTTTTCCTGCTTCCATCGTTTTTCCATATTGCAAAATGCACTTGACAAACTATATCGTCACACGATATAATATGATCGCGATATATCGGAACACGATATAAAGACTTTCGATCGAACGGAGAGGTATCGAAACGATGGAAGCCATGGCCCTGACCGAGTCCACCTATTACATTCTGCTTTCTCTTTATCATCCGCAGCATGGATACGGCATCATGCAGCAGACCGAGCAGCTTTCCGGCGGGCGGGTACACCTTGCCGCAGGGACATTGTATGGAGCGCTGAACTCCCTGTGCGAAAAAGGATGGATCCGACAGCTGCCGATGGAAAGCGGGAGCCGTAAAAAAGAATATCAGCTGACCACAGAGGGTCTAGCAGTCCTGAGACATGAGCTTGCCCGGCTGCAGCAGCTGGTTGCAAACG
>ENA-OQEB01001086-OQEB01001086.1-human-gut-metagenome-genome-assembly--contig:-NODE-1086-length-10416-cov-1.693070_pt1 | contig 10416 bp, 15 predicted proteins | sample MGYA00242787_ERZ504619 | MGnify/ENA primary metagenome ERZ504619 (study PRJEB26092, sample SAMD00036317) | human gut metagenome | host: Homo sapiens | study: EMG produced TPA metagenomics assembly of... | reverse complement strand
CCATAGGATTTCTTGACAGCGGCATTCACGACAGCCTGCATGGATGGGGTCACTTCTGCTCCCACTCCATCGCCGGTAATAAAAGGTACAGTTAATTTTTTCCATATTCTATCTTGCATTAAGTGCAGAACCGGCCCGGAACCAGGCTATCTGCTGTTCGTTATACGTATGTTGTACTTCAAAACTTCTTTACTCCCATCCTCGTGATGAAGAACCACCTTCAACGTGCGTCCCGGAGCAAAATCTTTCAGCCCCATGACAGAAATCAGGTCGCGTTCCCGAATCTTGTCATAATCGGCCTTATCCGTAAAGGTCAGCGCAACATGCCTTGTTTCTTTAAGTTCGTCTCATGGATACGGGCAAAACTTTTCGCCAAAATGACGCGTACATTCAGGAAGCGCGGTTCCATGGCAGCATGCTCACGGCTGGAACCTTCACCATAATTCTCTTCGGCAACGACCATGGAAGGGATACCTTCGGACTTATACAGCTTCGCAGTGCCTGACACTGTTCCATAGGTATTGGTGGAGCGGTTCCAAACCTTGTTCGTCTCTCCATTGAAAGCATTGACAGCCCCCATCAGCATATTGTCCGAAATATTCTCCAAATGTCCCCGGAAACGTAGCCATGGCCCTGCCATGGAAATGTGGTCGGTGGTACATTTCCCCTGTACTTTAATCAATAAAGGCATGTCCAGCAAATCCATGCCATCCCAGGCAGGGAAGGGAGTCAGCAGTTGCAAGCGCTGTGAATGAGGATTGACCGTAATTTCCGTCTGTCCCTTGTTTGGAGCAATATATCCTTTTTGTCCTCCGATGAATCCGTGTGCCGGCAATTCCTCACCGACCGGTTCGGACAGTTTCACAACCTCTCCTTTGGCATTGACCAGCGTATCCCGCAAGGGGTCGAAACAGAGGTCGCCTGCAATGGTCAGTGCCATCGTTATCTCCGGGGAAGCGACGTAAGCAAAAGTATTGGGATTTCCATCGGCACGTTTGGCAAAATTACGGTTAAAAGAGGTGACGATGGAATTCTTGCGTCCGGGGTCATCAGTATGGCGCTTCCACTGGCCAATACAAGGTCCGCAGGCATTCGCCATTATCGTTGCGCCAATATCTTCGAAAGCGGCAATCATGCCGTCGCGTTCAGCAGTAGCACGTATCTGCTCCGAACCGGGGTTGACAATCAGCGGGGAAGCAACCTTCAAATTCTTTTCCTTTACCTGCCGGGCAAGGGAGGCTGCGCGGCTCAAATCCTGATAGGACGAATTGGTGCACGACCCTATCAGGCCGACTTCCATCCGGCGGGGATAGTTATTGGTTATCACTACCTCGGCAAATTTCGATATCGGTGTTGCTGCATCCGGCGTAAAGGGCCCGTTGATATACGGTTCCAATAGCGAGAGGTCTATTTCAATGATGCGGTCGTAATATTTTTCCGGATTTGCCAGCACTTCGTCGTCGGCGCGAAGGTCGGCAGCTACGGAAGCAGCCATTTTTGCCACTTCTTCACGTCCGGTAGCCTTCAAATAAGTACCCATGCGCTCATCGTAAGGGAAAAGGGAGGTAGTCGCCCCCACCTCTGCCCCCATATTGCAGATGGTAGCCTTTCCAGTGGCAGACAATGAAGCGGTTCCCGGTCCAAAATATTCAATGATGGCATTGGTTCCCCCTTTTACAGTAAGAATACCCGCCAACTTCAGAATAACATCTTTGGGAGCTACCCAGCCACTCAATTTACCCTTCAAGTGTACGCCTATCAGACGCGGCATTTTCAATTCCCATTCCATGCCAGTCATCACATCCACCGCATCGGCACCACCCACACCAATGGCCACCATGCCCAAACCTCCGGCATTGGGCGTATGAGAGTCCGTGCCTACCATCATTCCACCCGGAAATGCGTAGTTCTCCAATACCACCTGGTGAATAATGCCTGCTCCCGGCTGCCAAAAACCTATGCCATAGCGGGAAGAAACATCACGGAGAAAATTATAGACCTCCTCGTTGGTCTTCGTAGCAGTCGCAACATCTTCTTTTGCACCTTTATATGCTTGAATCAAATGGTCACAGTGCACAGTGGAAGGCACGGCAACCTGCTCACGGCCTGCATTCATAAATTGCAATAAGGCCATTTGAGCCGTTGCATCCTGCATTGGCCACACGGTCGGGACGGAAATTCACATAGTCTTCTCCCCGTCTGTAGTTCTTCACTTATCCCATCATCAAATTGAGCATACAAAATTTTCTCTGCTAAAGTCATCGGACGCCGCAGTACGTTCCGTACGCGTTCTATCTTCTCCGAATAAGCGGCATAAAACGTTTTGAGCATCGTTAAATCATATACCATAACCACTATTTTTTAGTTTTTCATTATTGTAAAGATTACAAATTAATATCATAAACAAATAAAAAGGCTGAATAGTTTAACAAAATAAAGCATTTTTTCTGTCGGAAGCGAAGAATGATTACCTTTGCAACCATGAAGGAACAAGATTCAAATAGTCCTATTATTCACCTCCAGCAGCAACAACTTTTGCTGCGCATGGAATACGAATACGAAAAAGAGGAATTCAAACGCCAAACCGAAAACATGGGGGTTGCCCGGAAAGTGAAACGGGGACTTTGCTGGTATCCTGCACTCCGGGACGAAGTTACTATAATTCACTGAATCAATTAGTAATAGAAATTACACACACAGAAAATACCGATATAGAACATAATTTTGAGTTCGGCCGTCCCGTATGTTTTTTCCGCCAGTCTGCCGATGGAAAAATAACCTATATGAACTTCACCGCTACCGTAAGCTATGCCGACGAGACACGGATGGTAGCGATAATGCCCGGAGCCGGTGCCGTGATGGAAGTGCAGGAAACGGACAACCTCGGCGTGCAACTTTATTTCGACGAAACATCCTATCGGACCATGTTCGAAGCCTTGGAAGATACGTTACGCTCCAAAGGCAACCGCCTGGCCGAATTGCGGGACATATTGCTGGGAACCTCGAAAGCCGGTTTCCGAGAGCTCTATCCCGTACGGTTTCCCTGGCTGAACTCCACGCAGGAAACAGCTGTAAACAAAGTGCTGTGTGCTCGCGACGTGGCCATTGTACATGGTCCTCCAGGAACCGGAAAAACGACCACCTTAGTGGAAGCCATCTACGAAACCCTGCATCGGGAACCGCAGGTACTGGTATGTGCCCAAAGCAATACTGCCGTCGACTGGATTTCGGAAAAACTTGTGGACCGTGGCGTCAATGTCCTGCGTATCGGCAATCCGACCCGTGTCAACGACAAGATGCTTTCCTTTACCTACGAGCGTCGTTTCGAGAACCATCCGCTTTATCCGGAGCTGTGGAGCATCCGGAAAAATCTCCGTGAACTGGGCAGCCGTGCCCGCCGTGGCAGCTATGACGAACGCGAAGGAGTACGCAGCCGTATGAGCCGCCTGCGCGACCGCGCCACCGCATTGGAAATACAAATCAATGCAGAGCTTTTGATGGGGCACATGTCATAGCCTCCACGCTAGTAAGCAGCAATCACCGGCTGCTGAACGGACGCCGTTTCGGCACCCTTTTCATTGATGAAGCAGCCCAGGCCTTAGAGGCTGCCTGCTGGATAGCTATCCGAAAAGCAGACCGCGTGGTATTGGCGGGTGACCACTGCCAACTTCCGCCCACCATAAAATGCTACGAAGCCGCCCGTGGAGGTCTGGAACGAACATTGATGGAGAAAGTGGTGTCCAACAAACCTGCCGTTGTCTCTTTGCTGAAAGTACAATACCGCATGCACGAGGAAATCATGAAATTTCCTTCCCAATGGTTTTATAATGGCGAGTTGGAAGCCGCTCCCGAAGTGCGTTACCGGGGCATCCTGGACTGGGATACCCCCATCCACTGGATTGACACCTCCGAAATGGATTTCAAAGAAGAATTTGTGGGAGAGACTTTCGGACGCATTAATAAGGCGGAAGCGGACCTGCTCCTATCAGAACTGAAAATCTACATCAACCGTATCGGTGGCAACCGCATTCTGGAAGAAAAAATAGACATCGGCATCATCTCCCCTTACAAGGCACAAGTGCAATATCTCCGCAGCAAGATAAAGGCAGACGCTTCACTCAAGCCTTATCGCAGCTTGTTCACTGTAAATACGGTGGATGGCTTCCAAGGGCAAGAGCGCGATGTTATCTTCATCAGCCTTGTCCGTGCCAACGAAGAAGGACAGATAGGATTCCTGAATGATTTAAGGAGAATGAATGTAGCCATCACCCGGGCACGTATGAAGCTGGTGATATTGGGAGAGGCAGAGACGCTGAAACATCACGGTTTTTACCGGAAGCTATTGGAGTTTATTCAAAATATAGGGAATCAATAATAAAGAAATACCCCCTCCGGTAACACCGAAGAGGGTATTTTCACCTATTTATATAAAGCTGATTAATTGTTTTCCGGACGAAGTTTACGAACTGTAACAGCTGTCTGCCACATTTCGCTTTCACGCAAGGCTTTCAATTCTGCATTCAGCTTCTCACGATAATCGGGTTTGGAGTTACTGTCGATAGAAATCTGGGCTTCGTTGCCCGACTTCACACTTGCATACAATTTCTGTACAACCGGCTTGATGGCATCATGGAACGGGGTCATCCAATCCAGCGCACCACGCTGTGCCGTAGTAGAACAGTTGGCATACATCCAGTCCATACCGTTCTTGGCAAACAATGGCATCAAAGATTGAGTCAACTCTTCCACTGTTTCATTGAATGCTTCAGAAGGAGTATGGCCGTTTTCGCGCAATACTTCATACTGAGCCAACAGTAATCCCTGGATAGCACCCATCAATGAACCGCGTTCACCGGTCAAGTCGGAAGTGGCTTCGCGGATGAAAGTTGTCTCGAACAAATATCCCGAACCGATACCGATACCCAGTGCAATCGTCTTGTCAAAAGCCTTACCCGTAGCATCTTGATAGACGGCATATGATGAGTTCAAGCCACGCCCTTCGAGGAACATGGTACGAAGTGAAGTACCGGAACCTTTGGGAGCAACCATAATAACATCAATATCTTTAGGAGGAACCACGCCGGTACGGTCGTTCCAGGTAATAGCAAAACCATGAGAGAAGTAAAGAGCCTTTCCGGGAGTCAAGTAAGGTTTGATAGTCGGCCATACAGACATTACAGCCGCATCAGACAACAGACACATGACGATAGTACCTTTCTGGCAAGCCTCTTCGATGCCGAACAAGGTCTCACCCGGCACCCATCCGTCAGCCACAGCCTTTTCGTATGTCTTGCCCGGACGTTGTCCTACAATCACATTGAAACCGTTATCACGCAAGTTGCAAGCCTGGCCCGGGCCTTGTACGCCATAACCGATTACTGCAATTGTTTCATCTTTCAAAATCTCACGTGCTTTTTCCAAAGGAAATTCTTCGCGGGTCATTACATTCTCAATAACACCGCCAAAATTCAATTGTGCCATTTTTTGTTTTAATTTTTATTTGTGGCTTACGCCAACGTTGATAAATTTATTTATTTCTCTGTAAATATCACTTTAGAGCGACAGACCACTTCGCTGCCATTCTTTTTCACCTCCACATCGTAAACGCCCTCACCGGCATCATCCATGAACAAAGTCAACTCATCCCCATAATAGCTTTCGGCTACATATGCCATTTCAAAACGACGGATGCGCTTCTCCTTATACATCTCTATCGGGAACAAATCAAGGATATGCTCGATGTAACGGATGCTGTTCACATGCCCGTTAATGTCAATATCACTGTATTGGGCTACCAAAGCAGCAACCGGTTCCTTTGAGGCCACCTTTATCCGCGAAGGTTTTTCTATCGGGCAAGGCTCATCGCAAACATAATCTACAATGCTGCCACTATGAAGAGCCAGCAAATCTGCCGGCTTACGGTATTCATGCTAATCATCGCCCAAACGGAACGTGCATACCCAATCTTCTTGCCCTCCTTATCGATGATAGCGAAATTACGGTCTGTAAAAAGGCGATAGACATTCTCCACCCAAGTCTGAATGGAGAAATCTTCGTACTGATAAGGCATTTCATCCAGTTCGACAGCCAGACGGGACAATACCCAAGTATAATTGTCCTCGTTTAGAGTCGCGATGCCAAACCGCGGTCGCTGGCATGGAAACCCGCACAATTCAACAAATGGTTGCCCAATACTCCCATTGTCAGCCGTCCGGTAAAGTCGACATGAAACGGTTCGGCAACAAACTTGTAGGTACCTATCTTATTGTTTTCGCTCATCATAATTCCTGGTGTTTACTTTGACGATATTTTGCTTCACGGTCCGCCAGATATTCATTGACACGCTCAAAGCAGCTGGTCGTAATGGCTACGCGACCCGAACGGACGAACTGAAGTACGCAATCCAACTGGCGCAACTCCTCATAAAGATTGGTTATTTCCTCACTCATGCCATTCTTCTCAACAATGGCAAATACAGCATTCACCTCCACAATACGGGCATTGTACTTACGGATTACTTTGGACACCTCCGGTTTTTCTTCCAGCGTAGGGGTCGTTATTTTATAGAGGGCAATCTCGTGCTGATAGATTTCATCATCCGTGAAATAATGGCTTGCAGCACATCTATTTTCTTGGTAATCTGCTTGGTCACCTTTTCAATGGTATCCTTGTCCGTCCAAGCGGTAATGGTATATTTATGTACCCCCTTGATGGAGGAGGCCGATACATTTAAACTCTCGATGTTTATCTGCCGGCGGGTAAACACAGCCGTCACCTGATTCAGCAAACCGGCAAAGTTTTCCGAATGAACAATGATTGTATATAGTTTTTTATCCATAGATAGAGTAAATTCTTTAATTTCGTATGACTTCAGCATTCCAACAACATCTGATTGACCGAACCGCCCGGAGGTGTCATCGGCATTACATTTCCTTCTTCCTCCACACAAGCTTCGAGCAGGAACGGTCCGTCGGTTGCTATCATCTCGTCAATCGCTTTTGCCAGCTCCTCGCGGGTCATTACCCTGCGTGCAGGAATATCATATGCCGAAGCAATCTTCATATAATCCGGATTCATCATCGGAGTAAACGAATAACGACGATTGAAAAACATCGCCTGCCATTGACGAACATTGCCCAAGAAGTTATTGTTCAACAGAATCATCTTCACCGGAGCCTTTTGTTCCATGATGGTACCCAGTTCCTGCAGGTTCATCTGCAAGCCGCCGTCTCCCATGAATACGCATACCGTGCGGTCCGGACGTCCAAAAGTGGCACCGATAGCTGCCGGAAGGCCGAAGCCCATAGTACCCAGGCCACCGGAAGTAACAATGCTACGTTCCTTGCTGTATTTGAAATAACGGGCGGACATCATCTGATTCTGCCGACATCAGTCACCAATATCGCCTCGTTATGGGTAGCCTCACTCACAGCACGCACCACCTCACCCATGCTTAGCGCTTTTCCTGCCGGATGTAATTCCGGACGGATTACCTTTTCCTCTTCCACTTCCTCGTATTGCCGGAAACTGTCAATCCATTCCTGATGGTTGGCGGGTTCCAGCAATTGGGTAACGGCAGCCAGTGTCTCTTTGCAATCTCCCAGGACAGCAACATCAGTCTTTACATTCTTATCTATTTCGGCAGGGTCAATATCAAAGTGGATAATCTTCGCCTGCTTGGCATATGTTTCCAATTTACCCGTCACACGGTCATCAAAGCGCATGCCTACGGCGATAAGGACATCACATTTATTGGTATTGATATTGGGCCCCAGGTTACCGTGCATACCAAGCATTCCTTTGTTCAACGGATGGTTCGTAGGTAATGCGGAAAGTCCCAATAAAGTGCATCCGGCAGGCATTCCGGCTTTCTCAATGAAAGCACGAAGCTCTTGCTGGGCTTCTCCCACTCCACGCCTTGTCCTACCAGCACCAAAGGCCGTTCCGCACCATTTATTAATTCAGCAGCCTTCCGTATGCCTCCGGCTCCATTTCGGGAACGGGAAGATAGCTACGGACATAGTCCACCTTAGTAGACGCATATTCTGTTTTCTCCACTTGGGCGTTTTTTAGCAAAATCCAGCACGACCGGTCCCGGACGTCCGCTCTTTGCCACATAGAAAGCACGTGCCACTGCCCAGGCCACATCTTCTGCACGACGAATCTGGTAACTCCATTTCGTGATAGGCTGAGTAATGCCTACCAAGTCCACTTCCTGAAATGCATCCGTACCCAAGAAGTTCGTCCCTACCTGGCCGGCAATGACAACGATAGGCGTACTGTCAATCATGGCATCTGCAATGCCCGTGATAGTATTGGTAGCACCCGGTCCACTGGTAACCAGACAAACGCCAACCTCGCCTGATACACGTGCAAAGCCTTGTGCCGCATGGGTTGCTCCTTGTTCATGACGAACCAAGATGTGGTTCAATTCCTTCCGATGGTCGTATAAGGCATCGAATACCGGCATGATGCTCCCTCCCGGATAACCGAAAATAGTCTTTACTCCCTGATGCTCCAGAGAGCGCATCAATGCTTCTGCGCCTGTTATTAGAGCCTCACCCCGACCCTCTCCTTGGGAGAGGGAGGAAAAGTTACTCTTTTTATTATTATCAGCCATACTTTATCTATTCATTATATTTAAAAGCTCAATAGTAGCTTGAAAAATTTGTTTCATTCTCTCCTCCCCTCGCTTTCGGAAAGGGGGGCTTTTAATCAATCAGCCTCACAGCCCCTTTGTCAGCGGAACTCACCATACTGGCATATGCTTTCAATGCTTTGGAGACTTCACGGTTGCGGGTTACCGGAGTCATAGGGCGTGCTGCAAGCTCTTCATCCGTCAACTTCACATTGATAGAACGGTTCGGTATATCAATTTCGATAATGTCCCCATCCTTAATCTTGCCGATATTACCACCGGCAGCCGCTTCGGGAGAAACATGTCCGATACTTAGTCCGGAAGTACCGCCACTAAAACGCCCGTCGGTAATCAATGCACACTCCTTACCCAGATGGCGGGATTTGATATAAGAAGTAGGATAAAGCATCTCTTGCATACCCGGTCCACCTTTCGGCCCTTCGTGAGTGATGACGACGACGTCTCCACTGACCACCTTTCCACCCAGAATACCGTCACAAGCCGCATCTTGTGAGTCGAAGACTTTCGCTGGCCCCGTAAATTTCCAGATACTCTCGTCTACACCGGCAGTCTTGACAACGCAACCGTCCTGAGCTATATTTCCCTTCAAAACCGCCAGACCGCCATCCTTGCTGTATGCATGTTCCAAATCACGGATACAACCAGTCGCACGGTCCGTATCGAGTTCCTTATAAGACGCATTTTGTGAGCCGAGTACCAGATTGAACTTTCCGGCTGCCGCACTGGAGTATTTCTTGATTGCCTCTTTACATACATCAGGCTGGTAATACTATACCGATCGATTGCTTCTGCCAACGTCATTCCATCCACACGGCGGACATTTGTATCGACCAATCCGCCCTTGCTAGCTCATCCATGATGCAATGATGCCACCGGCACGGTTAACGTCTTGTACATGATACTTTTGGGTATTGGGAGCACCTTGCATAAGCAGGGGGTCTTGCGGGAGAGCATGTCAATGTCATCCATCTTAAAATCCGCTCCGGCTTCGTGAGCCACAGCCAACAAATGAAGTACTGTATTAGTAGAACCGCCCATCGCAATATCCAGCGTCATGGCATTCAAAAATGCCTCGCGGGTAGCAATACTGCGCGGGAGTACACTCTCATCCCCTTCTTCATAATATCTAAAGGCATTCTCTACAATCAACCTGGCTGCATCCTCAAACAGTTTCTTGCGATTTTCGTGAGTGGCTACAATCGTGCCGTTACCGGGCAGTGCCAATCCAATCGCTTCATTCAAGCAATTCATGGAATTAGCGGTAAACATGCCTGAGCAGCATCCGCAAGTGGGACAGGCATGTTGCTCAATCTGTGCCACCTCTTTATCGCCCACACTGTCATCAGCAGATTAATCATGGCATCAATCAAATCCAAATGCTGTCCGTTCCATTCCCCGGCTTCCATCGGACCGCCTGAAACAAACACAGTCGGTATATTCAGCCTCATAGCCGCCATCAGCATCCCCGGAGTAATCTTGTCACAGTTACTGATGCAAACCATAGCATCTGCCTTATGGGCATTTACCATATACTCCACACTATCGGCAATGATATCTCTTGAAGGCAGGGAATAAAGCATACCGTCGTGTCCCATAGCGATACCGTCGTCAATGGCAATCGTATTGAACTCCGCAGCAAAACACCCCAGCTTTTCAATCTCTTCCTTTACAAACTGGCCTATTTCGTGCAGGTGTACATGCCCGGGGACGAATTGTGTAAATGAATTGACTATAGCGATAATGGGCTTACCCATCTG
>ENA-OQEB01001085-OQEB01001085.1-human-gut-metagenome-genome-assembly--contig:-NODE-1085-length-10418-cov-2.027791_pt1 | contig 10418 bp, 10 predicted proteins | sample MGYA00242787_ERZ504619 | MGnify/ENA primary metagenome ERZ504619 (study PRJEB26092, sample SAMD00036317) | human gut metagenome | host: Homo sapiens | study: EMG produced TPA metagenomics assembly of... | reverse complement strand
CGAAGCCTTTGGCAAATGCCAACAATATAGACCAATACATTCAGTCGGATGCCATGGTTTATGATGCTTCTTTCTTCCGTATCAAGCAGATTCAAGTTGGGTTATACTTTGCCGAAATCATTGTTGAAGAAAGTGTTTATCAATAACATGCGCCTTTATTGTTCACTCGATGATTTTATCACTTTCACTAAATATCCCGGTTTCGACCCAGAATCTTCAGCTAACGCTACTACAGGCATGGGTATTGATATGGGCGGTTATCCTGCTTCCAAGAAAGTGGTGCTTGGCTTCAATATAGAATTCTAACTTTTAAATTTAATGTATAAAACAATGAAAGCAACACATTATATATATGTACTTTTTGCAGCCTTGTTCACTTTGGTATGTGCCGGTTGTGAAGATCGCTTGAATATTGAAAAGCATGGTAGTTTGGGAGGTCCTGAAAATTACTACCAACTGACGAGGAAGCTGAGGCTGCCGTGGCTTCTATGCTTATCTCTTGGCGTGATATGTATTCTAACTGGTTTTATGTAAAAACTGTCTTTCTGACGATGCCTATACGGGCGGTGGCTCTCGTGGTGATAATGCTATGATGAGCAGTTGAATGAATTTACGTTCTTTATCGGATAACGGTTGATTTCTTGGTTTGTATTCCGGGCTTTATGCTGTGGTTTATAAAGCCAATCTGATTATAGAGAATGTCACAGGAGATTCATCGGTCATGAGACGTGCCGTAGCTGAGGCAAAATTCTATCGTGCATGGGCTTATTTTGAGTTGGTGACTTTGTGGGGGAATGCGCCTTTGGTGGATCACTTATTGGCTCCGTCTGAGTATCATGTAAGCAACAGCACGCCTGAAGCTTTGTGGGCTTTTGTGGAACAGAATCTTGAAGAGGCTATTTCTTCAGGGGCTTTGCCTTCCAAAGCTAATGTGGACGATGCGGATGCTACTTCACGTGTTACGCTTGAAACTGCTAAAGCTTATCTTGGCAAAGCTTATCTTTTCCAAGGTAAATATTCTGATGCTGCTACTGTTTTGGACGAAGTCATTGATTCTAAGAAATATGAGTTATATCAAGGCAGCTTTGACATGTTGGGACATGCTGTGACCAACAATTGTAGTGAATCTATGCTTGAAGTGCAACGTCGCAAAAACAGCGAACAAGCTTGGAATCAGTTCGTTCAATTCTATATCATGTTGGGCTGGCGTACAAGTCACATGTCATACGGCCCCAAGGCATTGTTTGAAGAAGGCATTGCAATGGTACTTATGGATTTTTCAATCCTACTAAGTCATTGTATGACGCTTTTGTTGAAAGAGAAGGCGTGGACGGTTATCGTCTGAAAAGTACGATGACGTACTTACGAACAAATGAATGAAGTGGAAATGGCTATCAATCCGGGTCTTTTATTTAGTTGGATAACGAAGGTTATTTCTTTTGGAAAACCCGTCTTTTGGGCTCAGACAACATTATCGTACCAAAGTTGGTTCCAAAGTCTTCAATATACTAACCTGCGTGTGATGCGTTATGCCGAAGTATTACTCATGGCCGCTGAGGCTCATGTAATGGGTGGTGGCTCTGCGACAAGGCTGTGAAGTATATTAATGAAATCCGTACTCGTGCCAAGCTTGCCCCACTTTCTTCCGTGACATTGGATGATGTGAAGAAGGAGAAACGTCTGGAACTCTGTTTGGAGAGTGTCCGATTCCAAGATTTGGTTCGTTGGGGGATGCAAAAGCTGTGTTGGGTGAGCAAGGTAAGTTTATTCCGGCTTATGGATATTTCCCGAAAATTGATCCTTCCACAGGTGAAGTGATGAAGGATGCTCAAGGTAATCCGATATTTGAATTTAAATTGGAACCGGAAAATACCAAAAATTCTGTATATGGCTTCCAAGACAAACACATGCTGTTGCCTATTCCTTACACAGAATTGAATGTGAATCCCAATATCAAGCAAAATACAGGTTGGTAATTCTAATAAAACATGAAAAGATTCTTAACTCCCCTTTTCACCTTTTGCGTGGCGCTGGCTGTGAATGCACAGCCGGTGCCCGCCACCGGTTCGCCCGTGCTGCGTGCCGACAACATTGACGAAGTGGTCAGTGCCTGACCCTCGAAGAGAAGGTGCACCTCGTCATCGGTTGCGGCATGTCGATGGGCAGTGACTCCAAGTTCCCCGGTACTGCCGGACGTACCTACGACATTTCCCCGCCTGGGCATCCCATCGGCTTTCCTTGCCGACGGACCGCACCGCCTGGCGATGGCTTCCAAACGGGAATTCGACAGCCGCACCTATCACGCCACCGAATTCCCCTCGAGCACCACGGTGCAGCTACGTTCGATCCCGATGCCGCCTACCGTGTAGGCCAGGCTCTGGGCACCGAAGTGAAAGACTACGGTATGGACGTGCTCCTCGCCCCCGGTGTCAACCTGATGCGTAACGCCCTCTGCGGACGAAACCACGAGTATTATGCCGAAGACCCCGTGCTGGTGGGCAAGATAGCCGCCGCCTACATCAACGGCATCCAGAGCGAAGGTACCGGCACCTGCCTGAAGCACTTCGCCGTGAACAACCAGGAAACCAACCGCAACAACAACGACTCCCGACTGACGCAGCGCCCCTTGCGCGAGCTTTATCTGAAATGCTTCGAGATAGCCGTCAAGGAGGCTCAGCCTGGAGCGTGATGACCGCTACAACAAGGTGAACGGCAAATACACCTGCGAAGACCGCGAACTGACCGAAGATATCCTCCGCAATGAATGGGGATTCAAGGACTGGTGATGTCCGACTGGAATGCCGGAAAAGATGCCGTGACTTCCATCGCGGCAGGTAATGACATGTTGCAGCCGGGGCAGGAACGCCAGTACAACGCCATTCTGGAAGCCGTGAAGAACGGCACGCTGGATGAGGCGCTCCTCAACCTCAGCGTGAAGCGTGTGCTGGAGTTTGTGGTGAAGAGCCACACCTTCTCCGGTTACAATTATCCCAACGAGACCGACCTCAAAGCCCATGCGCAAGTGGACCGCCGGTAGGTGCCGAGGGCATCGTGCTGCTGGATAACAAGAATGCGCTGCCTATGGCTGCCGGCATCAGGAAGGTAGCCCTTTACGGCACTACTTCCTACGACATGGTTCCTGCCGGTATGGGATTCGGCAGTACGGGCTTCGGCTACTACACGGTGTCTATGGTAGAAGGCTTGCGCAATGCGGGCTATACGGTAGATAAGGATTTGTTGAACCGCTACAAGAAGCACATGGCCGACGAGCAGAAACGCCTCTTCCCCCACGGTCGCCCTCCTTTCGCGTTTACTCCGCTGCCCCGTGCCGAAGAGTTCCTGCCCACTGCCGAGGAACTGGCCGCGCAAGTGAAAGCCAACGACATCGCCGTGCTTACGCTGGGACGTGTCAGTGGTGAAGGCTGCGACCGCCGTGTGGAAGATTTCCTCTTGAAGGAGAACGAACTGGCTCTGATAAAGCAAGTGTCTGCCGCCTATCGTGCCGCAGGCAAGAAGCTGGTGGTGGTTCTCAACATCTGCAGCCCCGTGGAGACCGCTTCATGGAAAGAACTGGCAGATGCCTTGGTATGCGCTTTCCAGCCCGGGCAGGAAGTGGGCAACTGCATTGCCGACGTGTTGACGGGTAAGGTGAACCCCAGCGGCAAGCTGCCCATGACGTTTGCCGTGAAGTATGGCGACGCGCCGTCGGATGCCAATTTCCCCTTCGACTATGAGTTCAAGATGCCGTCGTTCGCCATGGGTACCGGCATGAACTTCAAGTCCGACAAGAAAGAGGAGAAGCCGAAAGAGCCGGAACGCAACGTCGATTTCACCCTCTACGAGGAGGGCATCTACGTGGGTTACCGTTACTTCGATACCTTCGGTAAAGAGGTATCTTACCCCTTCGGCCACGGGCTGAGCTATACCACCTTTGAATATGCGGTGGAAGAGGCTGCCATCGACGGTGACCGCTGCCGCATGAAGGTGAGCGTGAAGAACACCGGCAAGGTGGCAGGCCGTGAAGCCGTGCAGCTCTATGTCAAGGCTCCCGAGGGCGGCATGGACAAGCCCGCCAAGGAACTGAAAGCCTTCGGCAAGACCCGCCTGCTGAAACCCGGTGAGAGCCAGACCCTGACATTGGAGTGGAACGTGATGGACATGGCCTCCTTCAACGAGAAAAGCAGCTCTTGGGAGTTGGCCAAGGGTGAATATCAATGGATGGCTGCCGCCTCTTCGGCCGACGTGCGTTGCACCACGGTGCAGAAGGTGGCAAAGGCACGCAAGCAGAAAGTGCACGATGCCATGCGGGCACAAGTGCCGGTGGCTGTGCATCCCATGGTGAAGAGATGAGGTGTGCATATACATCACCTGAAAAAACTGATATATATCAATCCGTTTTAGAATGGAAAGCACTTATTTTGTAGTACATTTTTAAAATCTATGCCATGAAAAGATTGATACTTTCTCTTTTTGCCGTCTGCTCGTTGTGGATGGCAAATGCACAGAATCCTGCATGGGGACCACAAAGCAAGGTCGTGACCGACAGCATCTACAGCACGGTGCTGAAGACGCACCGCGCCTATACCATCTATCTGCCTCAGAGCTATGACAAGGAGGCAGACAGGAAGTATCCCATTCTCTACCTGCTGCACGGCATGTCGGGGGTGAATACCAGCTGGTTTACGGACCAGCGTGTGAAGGACGTGATGGACCAGTTGACGGCATCGGGCGAGGCGTGCGAGATGATTATCGTCAGCCCCAACGCCGGAGGCAATCCGGCCACGTGCTGGAACGGCTACTTCAACATGCCGGGATGGGCTTACGAGGATTTCTTCTACAAGGAGTTCATGCCCTATATCGAGAAGACCTACCGTGTGGTGGGCGACCGTCAGCATCGTGCCGTTGCGGGCCTTTCGATGGGTGGAGGCGGAACCACGAGCTACGCGCAGCGCTATCCCGACCTCTATTGTGCGGCATACGCATGAGTGCCTTGATGAACATCCCCGTCAGTGGTGAGGCGGCGGGAAAAGACCCCGACCCCACAAACAAGATGGCTGTGCTGACCCGTTCGGTGCAGGAGCATAGTTGCATCAAGTATGTGCTGGAGCTGATGAGGCCCGTAAAGCTGCTCTGCGCACCGTGCAGTGGTTTGTGGATTGCGGTGACGATGATTTCCTGCTCGACCGTAACATCGAGTTCTTCCAGGCGATGCGCAATGCGGCATTCCTTGCCAGTTCCGCGTGCGCGACGGAGGGCACACCAGTGAATACTGGCATTCGGCATTGTATATGTGTTTGCCTTTTGTGAGCCGGTGCTTTGAGAAATGAGATTTGATTCCCTTCAACTTTCTCCAACTCCTTAAACAATTAAAATGATTATGAAGAAATTTACACTTTTATTTACTTTGTTGCTGATGTGTGCAATGAGCTTTGCGCAACAAGCCTTGTGGGGCGGTGCTCCGGTAGTTTCGCCGGAGATTCACGATGACAATACGGTCACTTTCCGCCTGAAGGCGCCGAAAGCCGTGAAGGTGCAGTTGACGGGTGACTTCCTGCCGCCGCACACCATCCAGACACCGAGGGGCGAGTATGACGCTCCGGGCATCGTCGATATGAAGGAGGGCAAGGACGGCGTGTGGGAATATACCACTGCCGAACCGCTGAAACCCGAACTTTATGGCTATGCTTTCTTTGTGGACGGGCTGAAAATAATGGATCCCGGCAACGTCTATATGATTCGTGATGTGGCAACTGTGACGAATGTGTTCATCATCGGCGGTGACCGTGCCGACCTCTACAAGGTGAACAAAGTGCCTCACGGAACAGTGAGACGTATGTGGTACAATAGTCCCACGCTGGGCATGGACCGCCGCCTGACGGTTTATACACCCGCCGGCTACGAGAACGGCAAGAAGCGTTATCCCGTCTTCTACCTGCTGCATGGCGCCGGAGGTGACGAAGAGGCATGGATTGCCTTGGGCCGTACTTCACAAATCCTGGATAACCTGATAGCGCAGGGCAAGGCAGAACCGATGATTGTAGTGATGACCAACGGCAATGCCTGGCAGGATGCCGCTCCCGGTGAATCGCCCAAAGGTTTCACTGTCCCTTCCATGAGTCCGAAGGAACGTGCTTCCGCTCCGGAAGGAGGCTTCGAACTTTCTTTCCCGGAAATCGTGAAATTCGTGGAGAAGAACTTCCGCACATTGCCGGACAAGAAGCACCGTGCCATTGCGGGCCTCTCGATGGGTGGCTTCCACTCTTGCAGCATCTCGAAGTACTATCCGGATATGTTCGATTATGTAGGCTTGTTCTCGGGTACTGCTTCCAGGAACGATAAGTCCACTTGTCCGGTCTATACCGACTTCGAGGGTAAACTGAAGACGCAGTTTGCCAAGAAACCGGCACTCTATTTCATCGCTTGCGGCAACCGTGACTTTGTCTTCAAGAGCGTGACGGACTTCCGCAAACTGCTCGATGACAACGGTTGCAAGTACGAGTATCTGGAAACGGGCGAGGGACATATCTGGAGGAACTGGCGCATCTATCTGACGGAGTTCGCGCCGAAGTTGTTCAAGTGACTTCGTGCCGATTGATTCACCCTGCACTTCGCCAATCCGAAGTGCAGATTATAGACTATCTGTTTAATAACAAAATAACAAACTCATTATGAAAAGAATTTCTATTTTATCAGCTCTGTTGCTGATGTGTGCGATGACTTTCGCGCAACAAGCTCTCTGGGGCGGTGCCCCCGTGGTATCACCTGAGATACACGACAACAATACAGTAACTTTCCGCTTGAAGGCGCCGAAAGCCGTAAAGGTGCAAGTAACCGGCGACTTCCTGCCTACGCAGAAAATCAAGACTCCTTTTGGTGAGTTTGATGGTCCGGGTGTGGCAGATTTGAAAGAGAACAAGGACGGTGTGTGGGAATTCACTACTCCCGAACCGCTGAAACCAGAACTCTACAGCTACACTTTCCTGGTAGACGGACTGAAGATTAACGACCCTGCCAACGTCTATATGATTCGCGACGTGGCAAGCGTGACGAACGTGTTCATCATCGGCGGTGACGAGCGCATCGACCTCTACAAGGTGAATAAGGTTCCCCACGGAACGGTATCTAAGGTATGGTACAACAGCCCCACGCTGGGTATGGACCGCCGCCTGACTGTCTATACGCCTGCCGGATATGAGACAAGCGGCAAGCGCTACCCCGTCTTCTACCTGCTGCACGGCATGGGTGGCGACGAGAACGCATGGAGCGAACTGGGACGTACGGCACAGATTCTGGATAACCTCATCGCCCAAGGCAAGGCCAAGCCGATGATTGTAGTGATGACCAACGGCAACGCCGCATTGGAAGCAGCTCCGGGTGAATCTTCACTGGGCTTTGCCGCTCCCAACATGAATCTGCCCAAGACGATGGAAGGCTCTTTCGAAACAGCTTTCCCCGACGTGGTGAAATTCATTGATAAGACTTACCGTACACAGGCCAACAAGAAGGGGCGTGCCATTGCTGGTCTCTCTATGGGAGGTTTCCACTCCATGCACATCTCCAAGCAATATCCGGACATGTTCGACTATGTAGGGCTGTTCTCGGCTGCATCATGCCCAACAAAGATGTGAAGTCTCCGATTTATGACAACCTTGAAGTCAAACTGAAAACCCAGTTTGCCAAGAAACCGGCACTCTATTACATCGCTATCGGTAATAAAGACTTCTTGTTCCAGGCCAATAACGACTACCGCAAGATGTTGGACGAGAAGGGTTACAAATATGAATATTATGAAACCGGAGAAGGTCATATCTGGAAGAACTGGCGTATCTATCTGACAGAATTCGCACCGAAGATATTTAAATAAGATTATGAAGAAGAATATCATATCCATGGCAGCAGCAATGGCTGTCTTGTCGGCTTGCGGACCGGGTGTGCCGCAGCTTGGAAAGTCCTCTTTGGATGAAGTGATTGGTGCCATGACGCTGGAAGAAAAGGCACATCTGGTAGTAGGTACTGGTATGGCAGGTTTCTCGGGTGACAGTGCCGTAATCGGTGCGACGAAAAAGCTGGTGCCGGGCGCGGCAGGAACCACCTACCCGATCGAGCGTCTCGGCATTCCCGCCGTGGTGCTGGCCGATGGTCCCGCCGGACTGCGTATCGACCCCAAGCGTGAGGGGGATTCGGCTACATACTATTGTACTCATTTCCCTATCGGGACTTTGCTCGCCTCTACCTGGGACCAGGAATTGGTGGAAAGTGTAGGCCGGTCCATCGGTAACGAAGTGCTGGAATACGGTGCGGACGTGCTGTTGGCTCCGGCGCTGAACATTCACCGTAACCCGCTTTGCGGACGTAACTTCGAGTATTATTCCGAAGACCCGTTGGTGTCGGGTAAGATTGCCGCCGCTACGTACGTGGTGTGCAGAGCAACGGTGTGGGTACCAGTATCAAGCACTTTGCTGTGAACAACCAGGAAACCAACCGTATGGCTACGGATGCGCATGTATCTCCACGCGCCTTGCGCGAAATCTACTTGAAAGGGTTCGAGATTGCCGTGAAGGAATCCGCTCCTTGGACCGTGATGTCCTCATACAACTACCTGAACGGTGTCTACACTTCGGAAAACAAGGAGTTGCAGACAACGATGTTGCGCGACGAATGGGGCTTCAAGGGCATGGTGATGACCGACTGGTTTGGCGGCAAGGATGCCGTGGCACAGATGGTGGCAGGCAACGACATGTTGCAGCCCGGTCTGCCCAAGCAGTACGAAGCCATCGTGAAGGGTGTGCAGGACGGAGCGTTGGACGAAGCCATCCTCAATCAGAATGTGAAGCGTATTCTGGAGATGATTCTCCAGACTCCCCACTTCAAGGGATATAAATACTCCAACAAGCCTGATTTGAAGGCGCATGCTGCCGTTACTCGCCAGTCGGCAACGGAAGGCATGGTATTGCTGAAGAACGATAACGGTGCTCTGCCGCTGGCTGCCGACGTGAAGAACGTGGCACTCTTCGGTTGCACTTCCTACGATTTCATTGCAGGCGGTACAGGTTCGGGCAACGTGAACCGCGCTTATACCGTTTCGCTATTGGACGGCTTGAAGAATGCCGGCTATGTGGTGGATGAAGCGCTGAAGAATAGCTATGAAGCTTACCTGAAAGCCGAGAAAGAACGTCTGTCCAAAGATAAGAAAGAGTGGTTCATGCCCGATACCCGTCCGGCTGAGATGGCTGTTTCCGCACAAGTCATCCGCGAGCAGGCTGCCAAGGCCGATGTGGCACTGGTGACGCTGGGACGTACCTCCGGTGAGTTCCTTGACCGTATGGTAGCCGACTTCAACCTCACCAAAGAGGAACAGAACATGTTGAAAGCTGTGTCCGATGTTTTCCACGCTGCCGGAAAGAAGGTAGTGGTGGTGCTCAATATCGGTGGTGTGATTGAAACCGCTTCTTGGAAATCTGCTCCCGATGCCATTCTTTGTGCATGGCAGGCAGGCCAGGAGGGAGGAAACAGTGTGGCTGACGTGCTGAGTGGCAAGGCTTCTCCTTCGGGCAAGCTGACAATGACCTTCCCGGTGAAGTTTGAAGATGCCGCTTCTTCCGCCAACTTCCCGATAGACATGCGCGTAAGCACCGACCTCGTGAATAAGGGCGAGAAGAAGAACGATGTGAAGAACGTGGACTATACCGATTACGAAGAGGACATCTACGTAGGTTACCGCTACTTCGACACCTTCGGCAAGCAGGTTTCCTATCCTTTCGGCTATGGTTTGAGTTATGCTACTTTCGCTTACGACAAGGCTGCTGTCAAGGCAGACAACGGTGTCTATACCGTATCTGTAGAAGTGAAGAACACCGGCAAGGTGGCAGGTAAGGAAGTGGTTCAGCTTTATGTATCTGCTCCCGATGCCGCTACTGCCAACAAGCCCGAAAAGGAACTGAAGGCTTTTGCCAAGACCAAGGAGGCTGAAACCGGGCGAAGCGGTTGTGGTGACGCTGAAAGTGAATGCTGATGACCTGGCTTCCTACGATGAGGCTGCATCGGCATGGGTGGTAACTCCCGGAAACTACAAGTTCCTCGTCGGGGCTTCCTCACGCGACATCAAGGCTACGCTGGAGGCTGAAGTAGCTGCCGCAACGCAGAAGACGAACAACATCTTGAAACTTCAGGAACCGATGAGCCTCTTGAAGAGATGAGAGTAGGATTGTCTGAAAAGATAACAAATCATACCCTAAAAAACATCCTGTTGTACCCTTTGGTATGGCAGGATGTTCTTATCTTTGTACCTCGTATAAACAGATAGTGCAACTATTATAAACCAATATCACAACCATGAGTAAAAAGTTAATCTTATCTTTAGCCCTATCAGTTAGTACTTACTTCTACGGCGCAGACACTGTTGCGCCTGCCATTCCAAG
>ENA-OQEB01001084-OQEB01001084.1-human-gut-metagenome-genome-assembly--contig:-NODE-1084-length-10434-cov-1.994955_pt1 | contig 10434 bp, 12 predicted proteins | sample MGYA00242787_ERZ504619 | MGnify/ENA primary metagenome ERZ504619 (study PRJEB26092, sample SAMD00036317) | human gut metagenome | host: Homo sapiens | study: EMG produced TPA metagenomics assembly of... | reverse complement strand
TCATCTCAGCGATGTGATGATGCCAGAGTGGATGGCACGAACACTGCCGCTTGGTAAGAGCAATGACGAGACGGCTTCCATCCCATTCGTGATGCTCACAGCCCGTTTGGCTTCCGAGCAGAAGGTGGAGGGACTTGCCAATGGCGCCGACGATTATATCACCAAGCCATTCAATATTGATATGCTCAATCTGCGCATTCGCAACCTGCTGGGCTGGGCTCGCCGCTCCATCAATCATCTGGATGCTGCCAAGTCTAAGGGCAACGGACCTGTCATCCCTAAGGGAGAGCTGGGCGATATGGAGATGACCGATGCTGACCGCAAGTTCCTGGAGCAGGTAGACATCTACATCCGCGACAACATGAGCGACCCAGACACTTCGGTAGAGTCATTGAGTGCGCATCTCTGCATCTCGCGCGTACAATTATATAAACGTATGATTTCGCTCACGGGTACCACTCCTTCCGAGTATCTCCGCAGCAAGCGCATCACCTATGCAGAGCATCTCATCCAGACCACTGATCTCACCATCAGTGAGGTGGCATACAAGGTAGGTTTCAACAATCCTCGTTACTTCTCCAAGTACTTCCAGGATCACGCGTACCCTTACCTCAGTACAAGAAGAGTCTGAACGAATCAGAATAGTCTCATCTGAATCATTGTGACAACTCATCTGAGGGGTGAGAACTAGTGCCGAATGGGTCGAAAAATCTTCTTTTTTATGGAAGAGTTAACATTTTATACCCCCTAAATAAAACATTGCACGCAAGGATACGGGAAATTTCTCGTATCTTTGCAGCAAATTTTTAATAACAACTTAAAACAACAGAATGAAACTAACTAAGACGTTGATGATTTCAGCAGTGCTGTTCTTGAGTGCCTCAGGCCTGCAAGCAGCCGGTTTCAGCCAGGATGGTAACTATCTGACCGTTCAGTTGAAACAACAGCAGAGTAATGGACCTTCGCAGATTCGCCTCCAGGTGGTCAGCGATAAGATTATCCGTGTCCAGGCCACTGCTGAGCCAAGTTTCCGCAATAAGCAGAGTTTGATTATCGTGCCTCAGAATAGCAAGGCCAATTATAAGGTGGAGGAGCAGGGCGACAACCTCGTCATCACTACCGCTGCCATGCGTGCCGTGCTGAATGAGGCTACAGGTCATATCACCTTCTACGACCTCAAGGACCATGTGCTCCTCAATGAGGTGGCTCAGGGTGGAAAGACCTTCAAGCCTTTCACCGTGCCAGACCGTGAGATGGGCGTAGACATCGCCAAGGTGCCAGAGGCGCAGAAGCATGGCTGGTCATGGCGTGCTCTCTTCGATAGCCCAGACAATGAGGCTTTCTATGGCCTCGGTCAGCATCAGAGCGAGGAGCTCAACATGAAGGGCAAGAACGAAGACCTCTTCCAGTACAATACCAAGGTGAGCGTGCCTTTTGTTATCTCCAATAAGAACTATGGTATCCTTTGGGATTCTTATTCATACTGCCGTTGGGGCAATCCTGAGGATTATCTCCAGCTCAACCGTGCCTTCAAGCTCTATGACAAGGATGGCAATGCAGGTCATCTCACCGGTACTTACGTGGCTAAGGATGGCCAGAAGATAGTACGTGGCGAGGATAGCATCTATTTCGAGTATGCCATGCCAGAGACCTCTGAACTCTGCAAGCAGACCGACAAGGGTGGCATCCAGAACCTGCCTCAGGGCTTTGCTTGAATGGCTCCAAGGTGGTATACGAGGTTATGTAGAGGCTCCTGCCAATAGCTTCTATCAGTTTATCCTCTACTATGCTGGCTATATGAAGATCTATATCGATGGCAAACTCGTGGTGCCTGAGCGCTGGCGTACGGCTTGGAATCCTAACTCTTATAAGTTTGAGACTCCTATCAAGAAGGGTGTCAAGACTCCTATCCGCATCGAGTGGCAGCCAGATGGCGATGTATCTTATTGCGGACTGCGTGTAGCTGCTCCTCGTTCTGAGGCTGAGAAGAATCAGCTCAGCATCTGGAGTGAGATGTCACCAGATATGGACTATTACTTCATCGCTGGTCAGAATACCGACGATGTAATCTCTGGTTATCGTACCCTGACTGGCAAGGCTCCAGTTTATCCTAAGTGGGTACTCGGTTTCTGGCAGAGCGTGAGCGCTATCAGAGCAGCCAGGACATCGAGGAGAACCTCAAGAAGTTCCGCGACCTCCACATCCCAGTGGACAATATCGTACAGGACTGGAACTATTGGCCTCTTGATTCTTGGGGCAGCCATGAGTTTGAGCAGTCTCGTTATTCTAACCCTCAGGCTATGCTCGACAGCGTGCATGCCATGAACGGTCGCTTCATGATCTCTGTATGGCCTAAGTTCTATGATACCGTGAAGAACTATAAGGAGCTCGACAGCAAGGGCTGGATGTATCACCAAGCCATCAAGGACGATATCCACGACTGGCTCGGCTTCCGTGGCTCCTTCTATGATGCTTACGATGCAGGAGCTCGCAAGATGTTCTGGCACCAGATGGACGAGAATCTCTATTCTAAGTATAAGTTTGGTGTAGATGCTTGGTGGATGGATGCCTCTGAGCCTAATGTGCGCGACTGTACCCCTATGTGGTATCGCAAGGCACTCTCTGGTCCTACTGCCCTTGGTACTTCTACCGAATACTTCAATGCTTATAGCATTGTGAATGCCGATGCCATCTACAATGGTCAGCGCTCAGTGAACCCTAACCAGCGTGTCTTCCTCTTGACTCGTTCTGGTTTTGCAGGTGAGCAGCGTTACAGCACCGCCACTTGGTCGGGTGATATCGCTACCCGCTGGGAGGATATGCGTGCGCAGATGACAGCCGGTTTGAACTATTCTATCGCTGGTCTCCCATTCTGGGGTATGGACCAGGGCGGTTTCTGCGTGGAGAATCGCTACGTGGCAGCTCAGCAGGAGTATGACAAGACGGGCGTGGAGAATGCCGACCTCAAGGAGTGGCGTGAGCTCCAGGCTCGCTGGAACCAGTTTGGTTGCTTCGTACCTCTCTATCGCACCCATGGTCAGTGGCCTACACGTGAGGTTTGGAACATTGCCCCAGCTAATCATCCTGCCTATAAGACCATCGTGGCTTACGATAAGCTCCGTTATCGCTTGATGCCTTACCTCTATAGTATGGCAGGTATGGTTCATCTCAAGGATTACACCATGATGCGTGCCCTCGTGATGGACTTCAATGGCGATGACAACATTTATGACATCAAGGATCAGTGGATGTTTGGTTCTGCCTCATGGCATGTCCTGTGGGCGAGTACCAGAAGTACACTCGCAATGTATATCTCCCTAAGCAGAAGGGTTGGTATGACTTCTATACAGCAAGTACTATGCCGGTGGTCAGACCATCGTGGCTGATGCGCCATTCGAGAAGATTCCAGTCTTCGTACCAGAGGGAGCCATCCTCCAGTAGGTCCAGAGATGGAGTGGAGCGACCAAAAGAAGGCTGAGCTCATCGACCTCTATGTATATGCTGGCAAGGACGGTCAGTTTACCATCTATGAGGACGAGGGTACCAACTACAACTACGAGAAGGGCAAGTATGCCACTATCGACATCAAGTATAATGATGCTCAGAAGACCGTTACCATCGGTGCTCGCAAGGGAAGCTTCGACGGCATGCTCCAGAAGCGTCGCTTCAATGTGGTCCTTGTCAATGCTGCCAAGCAGCAGGGCGTAAGCCTCGACAAGCTCCTAAGGGTAAGATGGTATCTTACGCAGGCAAGCAGGTTGTTGTAAAACTCAAGTAGAAATAGAATGAAGAAATTCTTAGCTATAATCATGCTTATGGCGGGCGCTCTGTCTTTGAGCGCCCGTGAAAGCCAGCTCTTCGACAAGGGCTGGCTTTTTACGCTTGCCGACAGTGCAGGCATGGAGCAGGTGAATTATGTGGATATCAACTGGCGCCATCTCGATTTGCCTCACGACTGGGCGATAGAGGGCGACTTCTCCCCAGCCAATCCTTCGGGAGCCAGCGGTGGAGCCTTGCCAGGTGGTATCGGTTGGTATCGCAAGCACTTCTCCGTCAATCCTAAGGAGAAAAACAAGCGTTATGTCATCGCCTTCGATGGCGTGTATATGAATGCCACGGTCTATGTCAATGGCCACAAGCTAGGCACTCGCCCATACGGCTATAGCTCTTTCGAGTACGACATCACCCCTTATATAAATAAGGTGGGGATAACGTGGTGGCTGTGCGTGTCAATAACAGCGACCAGCCCAATAGCCGCTGGTATTCGGGCTGTGGCATCTATCGCCACGTATGGCTCAAGAAGTCTGCCGAGTCTTACATCACCCAGTGGGGACAGTATGTTTCTACCACTCCGCAGGGCGAGGTGAAGATCAAGGTGGATGCCCATGTGGCAGGAGGCAAGAAGATGACCGTGCGCCATATCATTCTCGATGCCGCTGGCAAGGTAGTGGCTAAGGGCGTGGGTGGCGAGACCCAGACCTTGAAGGTGACTCATCCGCATCTGTGGAATATCGGGGATGGCTATCTCTACACTGTGAAGAGTGAACTCCTCGTGGGTGGCAAGGTGATGGATACCGAAACCACCAAGACTGGCTTCCGTGACATCAAGTTTGATGCCCAGAAGGGATTTTTTCTCAATGGCAAGAACATGAAGATTAATGGTGTCTGCGAGCATCATGATTTCGGATGCTCGGTGCCGTAGTCAATGAGGATGCCATGCATCGCAAACTCACCATTCTCCGTGATATGGGCGTGAATGCCATCCGCAGCAGTCATAATCCTCCAGCCCCTGAGCTCCTCAATATGTGCGACTCCATGGGACTTCTCGTGATGGACGAGAGTTTTGATATGTGGCGATGCAAGAAGTCGCAGAACGACTATGCCGTTTCTTCGACGAGTGGCATCAGCGCGACCTCTCCGACTTGGTGAAGCGCGACCGCAATCACCCTAGTGTCTTCATGTGGAGCATAGGCAATGAGGTGCTCGAACAGTGGTCGAATGCCGCTGCCGATACCCTCTCCTTGGAGCAGGCCAATCTCATTCTCAATGCGGGTCATGATGCCTCCACCTTGCTCATGGCAATGAGCTCTCTGTCAATTCGCTCCTCACCCAGCATCTCGCAGAGATCGTTCGCCAGTACGACCCTTGGGGCTCCACCCGTCCTATCACCGCTGGTTGTAATGAGCCAGACCCTAACAACCATCTCTTCAAGAGTGGTGCCCTGGATGTCATCGGTTTCAATTATCATCATCAGTGGGTCAAGGATGTGCCTCAGAATTTCCCTGGCAAGCCATTCATCTTCTCCGAGAGTGTATCTGCCTCCAGACTCGTGGCTATTACATGATGCCAAGCGACAGCGTCTACAAGGCACCGGTGGAGTGGTGGCTGCATATACCGACCCTTCCTTCATGTGCTCGGCTTATGACAACATGCATGCCTCTTGGAGCAGCACCCACGAGGAGACTTGGGATGTGGTGAAGCACAATGACTTCGTGGGTGGTCAGTTTATCTGGACCGGTTTCGATTATATCGGCGAACCTACCCTTATGCTTATCCAGCCCGCAGCAGCTATTTTGGTATCATCGACCTAGCGGCTTGCCAAAGGATAGTTATTATATGTATCAGAGCGAGTGGACGCAGAAGCCAGTGCTCCATCTCTTCCCTCACTGGAACTGGCTCCCTGGTCAGACCATCGACATGTGGTGTTATTACAACCAAGCCGATGAGGTGGAACTCTTCATCAATGGCAAGAGCCAAGCATCCGCAAGAAGACCGTCTATGGAGCTCAGAACGAGGGCGATGCCTACCGGAAGAGCACCGAGTATCACGTGATGTGGCGTGTGGCATTCCAGCCCGGCGAGGTCAAGGTAGTGGCTCGCAAGGATGGCAAGGAGATAGCCTCCCAGACCATCAAGACAGCTGGAGCTCCTCACCATCTGGTATTGAAGGAGACCTATCAAGCACCTTGGCTCACGGCACGTCAGAGCCTACCACCTTCGTAGAGGTCAATGTAGTGGATAAGGATGGCAATCTCTGTCCGAACGCAACGAATCAAGTGTTCTTCTCGGTAGAGAAGTCGCCATCAGCTGCTTCAGCCCCAGTCATCCTGGGCACCGACAATGGTTGCCAGACCAGTCTGGAGCGTTTCACCGACCTCATCGCAAGGCATTCTTCGGCAAATGTGTGGTGGTCATCAAAGGCAAGGGCACCCTCAAGCTCAAGCCGTGGACCTCACATCTGCCTCACTCGATTTGTAATCCATTCTTATAAAATCTCAGTTTCGATTGTCCCCGAAACTGAGATTTTTTGGTTCATTTAAGTCCATTTTTTGATTTGAACCATTATGAACGAATATTTTTTTTGAAAAACTTGGTGGTTTCGAAATAAAGCGTATCTTTGCAAATCAAGTATGAATACTTTAAAACAACAGCTAATGGATAATTCTAGGGACGAAAACAAAAACAATGAAAATAGGGGGTAAAAAAGATATGATAATGAGCGCAAACTATAGAGGAAACAACCTCGTGAGACGATTGGTGATAGTTGCTGATTTCGTCATTTTAAATTTGGTGCTGTTTGCTTATATGAAGTGGGGTAGACAGTTGGTACCAGACTACTTCGATCAGGCTACAAAGATTACATTCTTTGCAGCCAATGCAGCATTGTTTCTTGGCGAATACTTCCATTCTACTATTATTCACCTGCGTCGCATCGGCTTTTTGATGGTGATGAAGCGAACGTTTTATCTTGCAGCTACCTCTACATTGTGCTTGTTTGTATTCTTGCGATTACTCAGCAATGGGGGCAAGATGTTCTCGTTTGCGCTTATCTTTGGAGCATCTTTCTATTTGGTGCTCATCGTGGCTCGACTTTGTGAACTCAATCTATTGAGATATTATCGCACAAAGGGATATAATAGTCGTTCCGTGCTCTTTGTGGGTAATGATCCAGCTCTTGTTGAGATGTATGATACGATGACAGAAGATCCCTCTGCTGGATATCATGTGTTGGGTTATTATGCCGATGAGGATATACCAAAGGCTCCTGAAGGATTGGTGAGAAAGGGCAATATTGCGCAACTTAACCAGTTGATGGCGGATTCTATGAATAATGCCATCAATGGTGAGCCAAACAAAATGCAAGAGATATTCTGTAGCCTCTCGCATGATGACTCCGACGAAATAGTGAAGATTATGCATTTCTGTAACAAGAATGTGATCCACTTTTTCTATTTGCCACGTCTCTTTGGTGAATATCAGCTGCATTTGGATGCTCGCAACTTCATGGGCAAGACAATATATACTGACCATTTGGAGCCACTTGCCAGTGCATCAAATCGTGCTGCCAAGCGTGCTTTCGATATAGTGGTGAGTGGATTGGTATGCCTCTGCATGCTGCCTTTCATCCCGATTATTGCCTTGATCATCAAGATCCAGAGCCCTGGACCTATCTTCTTCAAGCAGGCAAGAACGGGTTTGAATGGTGATACCTTTATGTGCTTCAAGTTCCGCTCCATGCATGTCAACAAAGATGCAGACATGGCACAGGCCACCAAGAACGACCCTAGAAAGTTTGCCTTTGGCAATTTTATGCGTAAGACGAATATCGATGAGTTCCCTCAGTTTATCAATGTGCTGAAGGGCGATATGAGTATCGTAGGTCCTCGTCCGCACATGTTGCATCATACCGAGGTATACGGCTCTCTTATTGATAAATATATGGTTCGCCATTTCTCTAAACCTGGTATCACGGGGTGGGCCCAGGTTACGGGCTATCGTGGCGAAACGAAGGAACTTTGGCAGATGGAGGAACGTATCAAGAGAGACATCTGGTATATCGAAAACTGGTCGTTTTGGCTTGATCTCAAGATTATCCTCTTGACGGCTAAGAGCATCATCTTGCCAGATAAGAATGCATACTAGGATATATCTCGATGTAATAAAGTTGAAGTAACGAAAATAAAACTTTTCCCTAAGTAAAGTAATGCAGACAATACACAATCCATTACAAGATAGAATAGTAGACTATAACTGGTTTTTGGTGCGTACTCAGCCTAACCAAGAGGCTAGGCTCGAGGACGCTATTCGTGAATACCAGCGTTCAACAAGAATATTTTGGAAGTGTATTGCCCTCGCAACACCACGGTCCGTATCAGAAAGCGCAGCCAGGATGTCAAGGTTCCTTTCTATACGGGCTATATCTTCGTTTACGCCACTTTTCAGGCGCTTAGCGAGTTTATCAATCAGGAATATCCCGAAGCCTCCATCCAGTTTTCTCGCAAGAAGATGGATGATGGCGACGATAGCATTCGTGCCCTCTGTCTCACAGTGCCTGAAAAACAGATGGCTATTTTCCGTGATTTCATAGATAGTTACCACGACCAGATGGTGCTTCTCGACCGCCCCTATACCGACTATGCTTCTCTCCCAAGAAGGGGGAGTATAATGAGGTGGTCAAGATAGTGGAAGGTCCATTTGCTGGCAGAACTGGTTTCGTGGCTCGTTTTGATGGCGACAAGCGACTGGTATTCAATCTCTTTGATTATGAGAAGGATTCCGTTATTCCTGTCACGATCTCCATTCCTAATCTTTGGGCTTTCCAGTTGGTGCGCCTCACCAATATCAAGGACCATAGGGTGGGAGATGCCACCCAGCGCGACCGTGCCATCGACCGCATCCTGGGCACCATCCAGGCATGTGGCTATGGGGATGAGGCGCTCATTATGCTCGATGATATGGTAACCTTGCTCTGCAATGAGGTTACCTGGAGCGGCTTGTGCAAGTTTCTCCGAGCCCAACAGATGAATGCCCTTGCCAATGCCTTTGCTGGGTTTAGCAAGGAGGATGTAGCGCTCATCTTTTCGCTCATCAGATATGAGAGGGAGAATCCCGGCACTGTTCATCATGCCTGGCGTCGCAACTTCATTCGTCCTTTCTTGACCCCAACTTCCGGTTTTGAAGGCGTATCAAATATCTTGACAGATAAGACCACCCGTCTTTCTCGTCAAGAGCTTTATGCTGCCCTCACGCATACGACGGCAACCGACTATGCCGCCCTTTCTGGTAGTTCTGTAGAGGAGAACGTCATCAAGAATGAAAGCTATGATGAGATTATCCGCAAGGTCAGTGTTCGTGAGACTTTCTATGATGCCGACCAACAAAAGGAGATTCCTTCCACTACCACCTATTATGCCCACATTGGCAAGATGACCGATGCGGAAGGTAATGTCGTACTCTTTGCCAACTGGGATAAATTCTTGCGAGAATATTTCTTGACAGATGAGAAGCGAATGCCAAGTTGGTGGCAGGTATGTCCCATCAGCAGAGAAGCAAGAAGAGCAATCGTGTGGTAGGCGAGAAACTCCTGGAGTCATTCCGCAATTACGTACCTACGCTCTATATGATATTGCGCAATGAGGAGCATCCCGTCAAGGCGGTAGAGAACCTCTCCGTAGGCACTCATCTTCTCAATGCCTTTGCCATCACCCTCTCCCCCGACGTCACCGGCGAGATCCTGGAGTCGCGCATTCAGGAAGCCGAGCAAACTCTCATCACCACGCTAGTCCGCATCTGCGAGGAGATCACCTCCTCAGCCCATCTAGCCATCTGGCGTCGCTACCTCTCCACCGTCTGGCTCCATATTTAGGCATAAGGCACTCGCAGATGATGCGTAAAATAATCGCAACTCTGTTGAAGGTGGGGCACATAGACTCTATGACTTTTTGCACTTTTTTTAAAGCAAAACTCATGGTCCAAATAAGTCCATTTTCAAGTTTTGAACAAAAAACTTCCCCAAAAGTTTCTTCGTTTAAATAAAAAGCATTACCTTTGCATAAGCAAAGCTGCACTCGGCAATTTGAAAGCAAGTTTTCATAGCGCTCGTTTGCATTTACTTTGCACTCTATAGCATATAAAAAACATTTGTGGTATGAAAAAGAAAAAATATCCAGAACCTCTATCAGGCTCGCCCAAATGTCATAAAAGCGGCAGGCATTCAGCGCTAGGGATTCTTCATGATGCTGTCGTTGCCCCACCAAGGCACCCCAATACCTCTTCAGCGATTGTCTGGAGGGGAACGAGAAGAACGTCCTTTTTCGAACACCCCTCGGTTGAATAGATAAGCATGTTCGCAGAAAAAGTAATGGGGACTAGCAAATATTCTGTAAAATATTTGGCGAATTCAAGAAAAAAGCATATCTTTGCACCATCTTATGTTTAATAAAATAGGAGGTATATATTATGTTAATGACAAGTAATGCAGTTCAAGATAGAGTAGTTCCTTATTGGAATGAAATCAAAAAATGGGACAAGAATGAAAAATTTAGAGCTAATAGCTTTGATTTCCAATTCGTTAGTGTCGGAAGAAACACCAGATGCCTCTGAAATGGATGACTTTTGTAGCCAAGCTTTCACCTGAGTTGATGCAAGGTTTGGC
>ENA-OQEB01001083-OQEB01001083.1-human-gut-metagenome-genome-assembly--contig:-NODE-1083-length-10445-cov-1.912289_pt1 | contig 10445 bp, 14 predicted proteins | sample MGYA00242787_ERZ504619 | MGnify/ENA primary metagenome ERZ504619 (study PRJEB26092, sample SAMD00036317) | human gut metagenome | host: Homo sapiens | study: EMG produced TPA metagenomics assembly of... | reverse complement strand
AATAGTTGATAGCCGACAAACTCGTTATTCCTCGTACATCGCCTCTATCTCGGTAGCGTACTTCTGCAATACGACCGGACGGCGCAACTTTAGCGTATCCGTCAGCTCGCATCCCATCATGAAGGGTTCCGGCAACAAGGTAAAGCGCTTGATCTTCTCGTAAGAAGCCAAGTTCTTCTGGTGCTCCTCTACCTAGCCTCGATGAAACGAATGATATCCTTGTTCTTCACCAACTCCTCCCGGCTCTCGAACGAGATGCCTTTTTCCCCGGCATACTTCTCCAACAATGGATAAGCCGGCACGATCAAGGCGCTCACGAACTTACGTTGATCGCCGATAACAGCGATTTGCTCGATATAATTATCACCGCTCATCACCATCTCGATCGCTTGCGGGGCGATATATTTTCCGTTTGAAGTCTTATACAAATCCTTGATTCGTTCCGTAAAGAATAACGTATTACCCTCCAAAACGACCAGCGTCGCCGGTACGGAAGAAACCATCTTCGGTGAAAGCCTCTTCGTCTCTTCCGGTTTATTATAATATCCGGACATCACGGTCTTGCCTTTCACCAAGATCTCGTTATTCCCCGGATCTATTTTCACTTGAACTCCCGGCATTACCTCACCAATAGAACCAAACTGGAATCCGATCTCCGGGTAGAAACAAACCGTAGCCGTCGTCTCGCTCAGTCCATAACCATAAGCGATCGGGATATTCACGGACTGCAAGAACTCATTAACCGTATCCGATAACGGAGCGCCCGCCACCGGGAAAAACCGTCCACGCTCAATACCCAATACCCTTTTCAATAAGGTGAAAACCGTTTTATTGTAAAATTGAAACTTCAACTTCAAACCACACGGGGCCGGAATACCTTTATTCTTATACTCCAGATTATACTTTCGCCCGGTCTCGATAGCATCCAAGAAAATCTTCTTCATGGCCGGAGAGGCGGAGTTGATCTTCTCGTGCACACCCGCATACACCTTCTCCCAGAAACGAGGCACATTGCACATCAAGGTAGGATGAACCTCCGGCAATGTCTTCTGGATCATTTTCGGGTCTTGGTTGATAGCATCGTAACCCCTTTATGGAGACAATAATAGCACCAAGCTTTCTCGAAGATATGAGTCATTGGCAAGAAACTCATGGATAGATCCTTGTCGGTTACCAGAGGCAGACGGACATCATGTATCCGCATCGCCTCCAGATAGCAAGAATGAGGAAGCATTACGCCTTTCGACTCACCTGTCGTACCGGACGTATATATAATGGTAGCCAGATCCTCCGGAACGGCTTCCGTCATACGTATTTTCACCGTGCTCTCCGCATGCGCGTTATCCCCCAAGCGCAAGAAATCATCAAAATAAATGGACGTCTTATCTTCCGGATTCATCTTGACCGCCGGATCAAAGACAACCAGACGCTCCAGATACTTAGAGTCCTTCTGTACCTTGAAAGCGTTATTATACTGCAATTGCTCACCCACGAACAACGTGCGGATCTTAGCGTCATTGATGATGTACTCGATTTGTCCCGGAGAATTCGTCGCGTACATCGGGATGGAACCACCCGGTTACCATACGCACCGAAGTCCGTATATAAACACTGAGGCATATTCTGGGAATAAACTCCGATATTCTCTTGTACCTTTATCCCGAACTCAGCCATCGCCTTGGCCGTAAGCATAACCTTATCGGAAAACTCCCTCCAAGAAATCTTCAACCATTTCCCCGTAGCGTTATCTCTATGTTTCAACGCTGTACGGTTCCCATATTTCTCTGCCTGACGGTGTATTAACTCGGCGAAATGATAATAAATCATAATTCCTTATTTTGAATTGATACCGCAAAAGTACGCTTTTCTCTTCTAAAAGACACGACATCAGTCCTTTTTTTACACATAATTGCTCTTTTTGTGCAAGTGTTCGGTTAAATAATAATAATTCATAGTAGCATGTATTGCATAGTACATATGTAATACATACATTTGTAGCATAAAATTAAAAGAGATGAATGCAGAGAACGTAAAATCACAAATGAGGAAAGGGACGCTGGAATATTGCATCCTCCTGCTTCTCAAAAAGGAACCCGCTTACACCTCTGATATCATTCAGAAGTTACAAGAAGCGAAGTTGATCGTTGTGGAAGGCACTTTATATCCTCTTTTAACCCGACTAAAAAATAGCGAGCTATTAAGTTATCAGTGGATAGAATCTACGCAAGGACCGCCACGCAAGTATTACCAACTGACCGAGAAAGGAGAACTATTCCTCGGCGAGCTGGAGGCTTCATGGCAGGAACTAAATGATACAATAAACCACATCAGAAACAATTAAAACGAAAGAGTGATGAAGAAGACACTTACTGTTAATCTAGGAGGCACAGTTTTCCACATTGACGAAGACGCATACCAATTATTAGACAAATATCTGTCGAACCTGCGCATCCACTTCCGAAAAGAAGAGGGTTCGGATGAGATCATGGATGATTTCGAGATGCGTATCTCGGAACTTCTTAACGAGCGTGTCCGCTTAGGCTACGAGGTCATCACGATCGAGCAGGTAGAGGAAGTGATCAAACGGATGGGTAAGCCGGAAGAGATTTTCGAGGACGAAGAGAAAAGCACCGACCACGAGGATAATTACCGGACACAACAACAGGAGACTCATACCCAGACAACCAAGAAACGCTTGATGCGTGACCCGGATAACCGTATTCTGGGAGGTGTCGCCGGAGGTTTCGCCGCCTACATGGATTGGGACCCGACTGCCGTACGTATCGTGCTTTTCCTTCTGATGTTCTTCTATGGAATCACGGTTCCGCTTTACTTTTTGTTGTGGATCATCGTACCGATGGCACGTACGGCGACCGAGAAACTCGAGATGCGCGGACAAAGCGTGACGGTGGAGAATATCGGAAAGACCGTGACAGATGGATTCGAGAAAGTCAGCAATAACGTGAACGACTTTATCAGCTCGGATAAGCCGAGGAACTTCTTCCAAAAGCTGGCGGATGTTTTCGTTCTGGTCATCGGTTCATCCTGAAGTTTTTCATCATATTGGCCGGAATCTTCCTGTTGCCACCGCTAGTACTAGTCGTATTCATTCTGGTAGTCGTAACATTCGCTTTGCTCATGGGTGGAGCCGGATTCATCTATAATCTCTCTCCGTTCGGAGCGGACTTGATAAACGGAGCACCGCTGTCAATGGCAATCATGGGATGCATAGGGACGATCTTATTCATCGGCATCCCCATATTCTCCCTGATATACGCGATTTGCTGCCAATTGTTCAAGGTACGTCCCTTACCGACGCAAGCAAGATGGATATTATTAGCCTTATGGCTTATCTCCCTTGTATTATGTGGCGTATATATCCATCAATCCGGTATGCTATATGACTGGCATGATTACTGGAACGGTGTACACGGTTGGAACAGGCATGCCGTTTGGCTCCCCTAATCCTATTCGAAGATGTAAGATGAAGATATCAATTTAGTAGTTTATAATGTTTATTGTGTGTTTAAAAAAAGAAGGCCGCTCTGTCACAGAGGGGCCTTTCTTCTAAGGTTAACAAATTTATGAGTAAAAACCACTAATGAATCATATTAATGATTTGCTGTCCCCTTTGCATGATATTGTCACGCATAAAACAGCGGGTACAAATATAACCAATTTTTTATAATTAAAAAATTATATTCAATTATTTGAATTCTTTTCTAATCTTAGCGGCGATCTCGGCCAATTCTTCTTGACTTACAGCCAATTTCTTCCCGCCGAAATACATATCGGACTCCTTCGTGATAGGAATCAAATGGATATGCGCATGGGGCACTTCCAAACCCATGACAGCCAATCCTACACGCTTACACTCGATAGCGGTCTCTTGAGCACGAGCTACCCGTTTAGCGAAAGCTACCATCCGTCCCAGCATCGGATCATCGATATCAAAGATATAATCGACCTCCTTCTTAGGAATTACCAAGTATGCCCCAAGCTACCGGATTGATATCGAGGAAAGCAAAAAACTACATCGTCTTCCGCAACCTTGTGGCTAGGGATCTCACCCGCCACGATTCTACTGAAAATAGTTGCCATACGTCTTTCTGTTTTTAAATTGAAATATCCATAATCTCAAACGTCATCAAGCCGGAAGGCACACGGATCTCAACGACATCCCCTACCTTCTTTCCCATCAAACCTTGGGCGATCGGCGTGCTTACGGAGATCTTTCCTTCTTTTAGGTTAGCCTCCGAATCCGATACCAACGTGTAGGTCATGACAGCGTTATTCTTCGTATTCTTAATTTTCACCTTGTTCAAAATCTGAACCTCATCAGTTTTCACACGACTCTCATCGATCAGACGGGCGTTTGAGATCAAACCTTTTAACTGCGCAAGCTTAGCCTCCATGATACCTTGAGCCTCTTTGGCGGCATCGTACTCAGCGTTCTCGGATAAGTCACCCTTATCCCTCGCCTCAGCGATCTGGCTGATATTTCAGGGCGCTTCACGGTCTCCAAATAGTTGATTTCAGCTAAAATCTTATCGTAGCCGTCCTTTGTCATATAACTAACAGCCATACTAAATCCTCCTTATTCTTTATATTAATATTGATTGATTATCGCATAATAAAAAAGAATCCCGACCAAGTCATATGGCCGGAACTCCCCTTTTTTATCATTTCAAGACTCCGCAAAGTTAGGTTATCTTTCTAAGATGAACAAGTTTACGAAAGTGCTTTATAACATATAAATCTGATGATTAAATCATGAACAATTTACAATACGGACTTGATGTCAGCCTCAAGTTTCTTCACGTCGTCCACCCGTTTAACCAAGTTTCCCTTGCGATCCAAGATAAAGATCGCCGGAAGCTGTTTCACGTTATACAACGCCGCGGTCTGAGAGTAAACCGACTGTGGATCACGCACGCAAGCCCAAGGTAAATTAGAAGCGGCGTTCTTCCAGAAGTGAAGATCACTATCCAAAGAGATCTGGTAAATCTCCAAGCCCTTATCGTGGTACCTCGTATATAAATCGCCAAATTCCATATTCAAGGCAGGAGACCATTCGGACATATAGGCCGTGAAGTTGATCAACACCACCTTACCTGTAGCGACAGAAGACAATTTCGTGTTTTCCCCATGTACATCCGGCAACTCGATATCCAAGAAACTAACCTCTTTCTTCTCCACCTTATCCAAGTCCATCGGGCGCTGGCTACGAATCACCTTTATCGATTGAAGAGCCAAGTTATACAGATGCTTAGCACGAGGGCTTTCCGGATAATAGTGATCGAAGCTGGTGGCTACGGCGCCATAAGCCTTCGAGTCGTTCTTGTCATACAAATCGAAGAACAGCAAGCCGTCAATTTGCTGGAACAAGGCAAAGTAAGCGGCAGCGGACATCGGGGCGGAATAAATATACTTACGAGCACGTCCTTATAAGCCTCGGCGGCCTCGAGCACCTGGCGGGAATATACGGAATCCGCCAACAGACCGGACTCAGATTCTTTCCGTAAACGATGGATCGCTTGGTTCGCATCTAATTGAGCCAAGGTAATATTCTTGATCGCCTTGCAATTCTCTGAGCCCTCCACGCTATAAGAAGTAGCGAAAGTCCCGGCATCGGCCACGAACGAGATCGTCTCCGTAGAATCTACCGAGAAGTTGATCAATTGGTTATTCAGACGCAAGCGATAAAAATCTGGGAATGCCGGACGAGGCTTCGTAAAGCTGAATTTACCGGCCGCCGTCAGTTTTACGGAGTCCATCAACTCTACCGTCGACACACCTACATTCTCCAGATACATCATCTGGCCGTCTGCGCCGGACACTACACCTTCCACCGTAAAATCAGAATTCTTCTTACAAGCCGTGAACAAAAGCAACATAACACACAGCACAGCTAGTAAATTCGTAGATATTTGTTTCATTATTCCAGTTTGTCTATATTACTAATCCGGTGCAAATATACATTATTTTACAATTGTGGCACTATTATTCCGTATTTCTTCAAGGCTTTTTTCAAAAAAAGTGCTTTAAGACTGTTATTTCTTTTCATTTTCATGCAATTACAGGTAAACTTTCATTACATTTGCACAATTTTGACAGATAGAAAAATAAGAAAAAAGATTATGCTTAATCCAATTAACAAGACGATCGAGTTAGGTGATGGAAGAACCATTACCATCGAAACCGGGAAATTGGCCAAACAGGCGGACGGAGCGGTTACCGTTCGTATGAACAACACCGTGTTGCTCGCCACTGTTTGTGCCGCTAAAGACGCGAACCCGGGTGTTGACTTCATGCCGTTGCAAGTAGAATACAAAGAGAAATACTCCGCTTTTGGACGTTTCCCCGGAGGTTTTACAAAAAGAGAAGGAAAAGCTTCTGATTATGAAATCCTCACATCTCGTTTAGTAGACCGCGCGTTGCGTCCTCTTTTCCCAGACAACTACCACGCTGAGGTATATGTAAATATTATATTGTTCTCCGCTGATGGCGAAGATTTGCCGGACGCATTAGCAGGTTTGGCCGCTTCCGCCGCTTTGGCAGTTTCTGATATTCCTTTTAACGGACCGATCTCTGAGGTTCGCGTAGCTCGTACGGATGGAAAATACATCGTCAACCCAACTTCGCGGAATTGGAGAAAGCTGATATCGACATCATGGTTGCCGCTACCATAGACAACATCATGATGGTTGAGGGTGAGATGAACGAGGTTCAGGAATCTGAGATGCTTGAGGCTATCAAGGTCGCTCACGAGGCTATCAAGGTACAATGCAAGGCTCAATTGGAATTATCCGAGGCTTGCGGCAAATTGGTAAAACGTGAATATTGCCACGAGGTAAACGATGACGAGTTGCGCAAGGACGTACACGACAAATGTTACGCCAAGCTTACGCCGTAGCCACATCCGGTAGCGGCAAGCACGAACGCAGCGAGGCATTCGAGAAAATCGTCGAGGAATACAAGGCTCAATTCTCCGAGGAGGAGTTGACGGACGAGAAACTGGAAATGATCGGTCGCTACTAATCACGATGTAGAGAAAGAGGCTATGCGCCGTGCCATCCTTGATGAGGGTAAGCGTTTGGATGGTCGTAGATACCGAGATCCGTCCGATCTGGATCGAGACAGATTGCCTGCCGGGTCCTCACGGTTCCGCTATCTTTACACGTGGAGAGACACAGTCTTTATCTACGGTAACTTTAGGTACGAAGTCTGATGAGAAAATGATAGACGACGTATTGAACCATGGATACGAGCGTTTCCTTTTACATTATAACTTCCCCCCGTTCTCCACAGGCGAGGCCAAAGCAACACGTGGCGTAGGCCGTCGTGAGATCGGACACGGTAACTTGGCTCACCGTGCGCTAAAACGTATGATCCCGGATAACTATCCGTATGTAGTACGTGTGATTTCCGATATCTTGGAGTCTAACGGTTCTTCTTCTATGGCTACGGTTTGTGCCGGTACCTTGGCGTTGAGAGACGCGGGTGTCCCGATGAAGAAACCGGTATCCGGTATCGCTATGGGATTGATCTCCGAGAACAAGGGTACGAACTACGCCATCTTGTCTGATATCTTAGGCGACGAGGATCACTTGGGTGATATGGACTTCAAGGTAACGGGTACGAAAGACGGTATCACGGCTACCCAGATGGATATCAAGGTAGACGGTTTGTCTTACGAGATCCTTGAGAATGCTTTGGCTCAAGCTAAAGAGGGTCGTATGCATATCTTGGGCAAGATATTGGAGGCTCAACCGGAAGCTCGTGAGGATTTGAAACCTCATGCACCTCGTATCGAGACGATGATTATCGGTAAGGAATTCATCGGTGCGGTAATCGGCCCGGGCGGTAAGATCATCCAAGGTATCCAAGAGAAAACGGGAGCTACGGTATCTATCGATGAGGTAGACGGCGTAGGAAAGATCGAGATCTCCGGCACGAATAAGGCTACGATCGACGCGGCTGTCAAGGCGATCAAGGCTATCGTCGCTGTTCCTGAGATCGGAGAGGTTTATGAAGGAAAGATTTCCTCTATCATGCCTTATGGTGCATTCGTTGAGTTCATGCCGGGTAAGGATGGTTTGCTTCACATTTCCGAGATCGATTGGAAACGTCTGGAGACCGTTGAGCAAGCCGGCTTGAAGGAAGGCGATACGGTTTCTGTCAAGTTGGTTGATATCGATCCGAAAACAGGCAAGTTCAAACTTTCCCGCAAGGTATTGCTTCCGAAACCGGAAGGTTACGAGGAACGTCCGCCAAGACCAGAAAGAGGTGAGCGTGGACCTCGCCAAGATCGTGGAGACCGTGGTCCTCGTCAGGATCGTGGTGATCGCGGACCTCGCAGGGAGTACAGAGACTAAGATAAGGTCTTATACATTATATATTATCCCGGGTAGATTAAACACTATCCGGGATTTTTTTATCAAATCATCTACCACACCTACAACTATAGCTATAATCAATTGGTCATAAGTTATTTATCGGGTGGTGGTAGATAAATAGCATCTACCACTATTGGCTCGTATCTACAACCATTTACTACTTTTCAATCACAAAACACCACCGTCCCCTACTCGCCAACCGTATTATTAGTCCTATCTTTTTCAAGAAGCGACCGAAGACGGAGACATTGCTTAGCCGGCAAGCTATCTATTTGGTCATGCTTCATATATCATCTAAAAAACTGATTAATTGACATTTATAGTTTTTCTTGGTATAAAACAAAAGTTTTCCGCTATGGAAACATTTGTTTCCTCATGAGGAAACCTTAGTTTTGTGCTTACGAAACTTTAGTTTTCCCTAGGAGAAACTATTTGTTCGCCTAAGGGAAACGCTTTTCTCATGCCGGAAAAGTCAGTACTACTTACTTATCCATGGGATATATACTGCAAGTGGCATAGAAGATATACTGCGTTGGCAAGGTAAGTACTACTGATAATTTAGGATCATGTTGCCAAACATGCCTTTTGAGGGATAACGCTTCTCTTATGCCTTACGGTACGTTCGTTGAGTTTATATCGGGCAAGGATGATCTGCTTCACATTTCCGAGATCGGCTGGAAGCGTCTGGAGACCGTGGTCCTCATCAAGATCGTAATGACTGCGGGCCTCGCAGGGAGTACAGAAACTAAGATAAGGTCTTATACATTAATATATAATCCCGGGTAGATTAAACGCTATCCGGGATTTTATTTTATAGGACGTTACCATCTCCTAAGAAGTTCTTATATCTCGTTCTCCCAACGAATTTAGTCTTTATACTCCGTCGAACGATGTATCAAATGACCTATTAAAACTTATAGGCTACACCTGCCGCCAAAGCAAATTGCTGGAAATCCTTCGTAAGCTGGTATTTCCCTTCGGCACTTACATAAAAAGACGAGGAAATCGGATATTCCACACCAGCTCCAATATTTCCCCCAAATTCATTAGTCATGAAATGAGTATAAGTGACTCCCAGCAAAGGATAAACCTGCCATGTGTTTTTTATCGGAAATAAATAATGTACATCCGCACTAACCACATAAGAGGTACTACTGGCAAAATAGCAATCGAAAGAAGGCGACAAACGAATATGATCCGTTGCGTTCCAATTGAACTCAGCACCTAAGCGAAACGACTCAAAACTACTTGCTGTGCCGTAACCCACATTTATCCCGACACTTTTCTCTCCTTGTTGGGCAAAAACACTCAATATTTGTGTACACAAGCCCACGCAACTCAACAAAGTCAAAAGTAAAATTCTTTTCATCCCATTCATTTTTTGACTGCAAAAGTATCCGATAAGGTTGGATTCGGGGCTAAAACACTGTTCGCTTTTTGTTCGCTTTTTGTTCGCAGAGTTGTATAAGGCTAAAGACCAGCGATTAATTCATCCAGTTCATTCGGGGTTCCATCCTCTCCCTTTATTTTTTTATAAAGCCGTTTACGGGATGAGGATACGGAGGGTTTGGAGCGACCCAAGATTTTTGCCATATCAGTTACCTTGACTGATATCTTTATCAAGTAACAAATCCGGAGTTCTATCAATGACATTCCCGAATATAACTGATATAGACGATTCGTAAAATTATTGTATGTCTTATCTAACTCCTTCCGTAAAGCATTCCAATCTTCTTCCCTGATTATCTGATCTGCCTCATTCGTGGAATGGAATTTCATATAGATATCCGAATGCCTTAAATCCGACTCTAACAAATCACGCTCGGTACGCCGCAACTGTATTTGTTCATTGGTCACTTGCAAAAGTTCTTTCGCACATGAAGCAATGAATTTGTATCTTCATGGTCTTTAGATAGTAAGGTTCCCAATTCATTCAATTTCGCGTTTATTCGCTTCTTACATATTGAAAACTTCTCTCATATTGTTCTTGCTTTTCCCGCTGAAGCGCCTCAAACTGCCTAGCCAACGCTCTTTCTGCCGTTTCAG
>ENA-OQEB01001082-OQEB01001082.1-human-gut-metagenome-genome-assembly--contig:-NODE-1082-length-10471-cov-3.965197_pt1 | contig 10471 bp, 13 predicted proteins | sample MGYA00242787_ERZ504619 | MGnify/ENA primary metagenome ERZ504619 (study PRJEB26092, sample SAMD00036317) | human gut metagenome | host: Homo sapiens | study: EMG produced TPA metagenomics assembly of... | reverse complement strand
TGCCCTGGAAAAAGCGCTGGACACCCTGAAACGGGCGCAGGACGCGCTGGATGAAGCGGGCTTTGCCGAGATCACCCTCTGCCTGAGACGATGGGAAGACTCGGCCAGGCTGGGCACGTTGGAGGAGGTGCTGGCCCTCTGCGGGGTGGACAGACGCATCACCCCTGCATCGACTTCGGCCACCTCAACGCCCGGACGCTGGGCGGCATCCGGTCCAAGGCGGATTATGCCGCTATCCTTGACCGCATGGCGGAGGTGCTGGGTGACGACCGCGCCCGGCAGTTCCATGTCCACTTTTCCCGCATCGAGTATTCCAAGGGCGGTGAAAAGCGGCACTGGACCTTTGCCGAGACCCAGTTCGGCCCCGAACCCCAGCCCCTGATGGAGCTGCTGGCCGAGCGTGGGCTTGCACCTGTCATCATCTGTGAGAGCGCCGGTACGCAGGCAGAGGATGCGAAAACAATGAAACGATTTTTTGAGGCTTGTCTTTGTACAACCTCTCAGTCGGGCTTGCGCCCGCCAGCTTCCCTTGTAGGGGAGCCTTTGGCATAAAGAGAAAGCTTCACCCGGCTGCCAAGGCCTCCCCTGCTAGGGGAGGTGGCATCCCGAAGGGATGACGGAGAGGTTTGGTCCGTGTTTTTTTTTTCTGATTTTATCGTCTTTTTTGCTCAAACCCCTTGCCAAACCATGCGGGATTGAGTAAAATAAATAGAGATATGCGTTAAGCATCAATGAGATTTTACTAATGGAGGAATTCCTATGATTTCTGCAGGCGAGTTTCGCAACGGCGTGACCTTTGAGCAGGACGGCCAGGTTCTTCAGGTCGTTGAGTTCCAGCACGTGAAGCCCGGCAAGGGCGCTGCCTTTGTCCGCACCAAGACCAAGAACGTGATCACCGGCTCTGTGGTTGAGACCAGCTACAACCCGACCGCAAAGTTCCCTCAGGCTTTCATCGAGCGCAAGGACGTGACTTACAGCTATGAGGATGGCGATCTGTACCACTTCATGGACAACGAGACCTACGACGATATCCCCGTCAACGCTTCCGATGTGCCCGATAACTTCAAGTTCTGCAAGGAGAACGAGCCGTGCAAGCTGCTGAGCTATAAGGGCAAGGTCTTCAGCGTCGAGATCCCCAACTTCATCGAGCTGGAAGTCACCCAGACCGAGCCGGGTGTCAAGGGCAACACCGCCACCAACACCCTGAAGCCCGCTACTGTCGAGACCGGTGCTGAGATCCGCGTTCCTCTGTTCATCAACGAGGGCGACCACATCCGCATCGATACCCGCACCGGCGAGTATATGGAGCGCGTCTAATTTACCGACAGACCGGGCAGCGGGCAACCGTGTGCCCGGTTTTTGCTTCACAGGCTGAACCGTGCGGCGGAAAGTTTTCCGCTATGCCAAGGGCTCCCCTATTAGGGGAGCTGGCCGCGGAGCGGCCTGAGAGGTTATTTTAAATAGGAGGTCATTCTTATGAAGGAAAAGGCTGCATACCTGCGGGGCCTGATCGAGGGCCTGGGCATCGACGAGACCACCAAAGAGGGCAAGGTCATCAAGGCCATGAGCGAACTGCTGGGCGAACTGGCAGAGGCTGTGGACGGCATCGATGAAGATGTGACCCGCGCCTACGACCAGATCAACGACCTGAGCGAGGAACTGGAGGATCTGGAAGCCGACCTCTATGAGGACGATGAGGATGACGAGGAGCCCGAAGAAGAGGAAGAGGACACCGAAGAGGACGACAATGACGATGATATCGCCAGTGAGCCGTTCTATGAGGTGGCCTGCCCCAACTGCGGCGAGACGGTTTACGTCAGCGAGGACGATCTGGACGCGGGCGAAGCAAACTGCGCCCACTGCGGCGTGACCTTTGAGGTCGCGCTGGAGGATGACGACGAGGAGCAGGAGGAAGGCCCCGTGCAGTACGAGGTGACCTGCCCCGCCTGTGGTCAGACCACCGTGTTTGAGGAGGACGACCTGCTGGATGGCGCACCCAAGTGCCCCGGCTGCGGCAAGCCCCTTGACTTTGAAGTGACCGAAGAGTAAAGCACAACAAAAAGGACCGTCTCCTCAGCGGGAGACGGTCCTTTTTTATGCCGTTCAGCGGGTCTCGTTTGCCTTCTGCAGCCAGATGCTGCCAATGTCCAGTGCGTTGTACAGGCCATTCTTGGTGGTCTGGCGGAACACGCGGGCCTCAGGGGCCAGGCTGTCGTTGGTGGAAAAGACCTGAATGTGTACCTTATCGGCCACATCCATGCCGCCCACGGATTTGGTGCTCAGGATCTGCATCCGCAGCACATAGGGGTCGGTCATACGGCCGTAATACAGCTCGTTGTCCTTACGGAGAGGGGCTTGCCTTTATAAGTCAGTTTCGGTGTAAATGGCATCGTGAAAGCTCCCTATCGTTTGATACACTTTAGTATAACACATCTGGCAGGATGGATGCAAGCCGCAGGGGCCGTACAGGCAGATTTTTCTTTGCGGACAGTTTCTGCTTGACAAACCACGGGCAGATGTGATATCTTTGACCCAGAAGAACGGGTTTGCCTGCTGACGGAACGTTGTGGAGCACCACAGTGCAGACAGAACCGGGTTTTGTTACGCCGACCGTCTGGGCAGCCTTGCGCTATTGGTGCGCAAAGCTGCCCTTTTTGCATTTCAGGGAGGATTTGAGCATGAAGTCTGATATCGAGATCGCACAGGAAGCCAAAATGAAGCCCATCACCGAGATCGCTGCCTCGCTGGGCCTTGCCGATGAGGACGTGATCCCCTATGGCCGCTACAAGGCCAAGATCAACCACCGCCTCATCCACAAGGCATCCAAGCAGGGCAAGATGGTCCTGGTCACGGCCATCAGCCCACCCCGGCAGGCGAGGGCAAAACCACCACCAGCGTGGGCCTGGCCGATGCCATGAACGCTCTGGGCAAAAAGACCATGCTCTGCCTGCGTGAGCCCAGCCTTGGCCCCGTGTTCGGTGTCAAGGGCGGCGCGGCCGGCGGCGGTTATGCCAGGTGGTGCCCATGGAGGATATCAACCTCCACTTTACCGGTGACCTGCATGCCATCGGCACTGCAAACAACCTGCTGGCTGCCATGATCGACAACAGCATCCAGCAGGGCAACCCCCTGAACATCGATCCCCGCCGCATCACCTGGAAGCGCTGCATGGATATGAACGACCGCCAGCTCCGCTTCATCGTGGATGGTCTGGGCGGCAAGGTGAACGGTACCCCCCGTGAGGACGGCTTTGATATCACCGTTGCCAGCGAGGTCATGGCGATCTTCTGCCTGGCCACCAGCATCTCCGACCTGAAGGAGCGGCTGTCGAAGATCGTCTGCGCCTACACCTACGAGGGGAAGCCTGTTACGGCTGGCGACATCGGTGCCGCCGGTGCCATGACTGCACTGCTCAAGGATGCCCTTGACCCGAACCTCGTTCAGACGCTGGAAAACAACCCCGCCATCATCCACGGCGGCCCCTTTGCCAACATTGCCCACGGCTGCAACAGCGTCATGGCCACCAAGCTCAGCCTCTCGCTGGCCGATTACGTCATCACGGAGGCTGGCTTCGGTGCAGATCTGGGTGCCGAGAAGTTCCTGGATATCAAGTGCCGCTATGCCGGCATCGCCCCCAGCGCCTGCGTGCTGGTGGCCACTGTCCGTGCCCTCAAGAGCCACGGCGGCGTTGCCAAGGCTGACCTGAGCCAGCCGAATCTCGAGGCTGTCAAGCCGGTGCCTCCAACCTTGTGCGCCACATCGACAACCTGAAGAACGGCTTTGGCCTGCCTGTGGTGGTGGCCATCAATGCCTTCCCCACCGACACCCCGGAGGAGCAGGCATACGTTGAGCAGGTCTGCGCCGAGCAGGGCGTGCCCTGCGTCCTGAGCGAGGTGTTCGCCAAGGGCGGCGAGGGCGGCAAGGCTCTGGCCGAGAAGGTGCTGGAGGTCATGGAGGACCGTCCCATCCAGTACGTCTACCCGCTGGAGATGCCCCTGAAGCAGAAGGTGGAGGCCATCGCCAAAAAGATCTACCGTGCCGACGGTGTAAATTTCAGCGCCGCCGCTTCCAAGACGCTGGCCGAACTGACCGAACTGGGCTACGGCGACCTGCCGGTCTGCATCGCCAAGACCCAGTACAGTTTCAGCGATAACGCCAAGCTGACCGGTGCGCCCACCGGCTTTACCATGGAGGTACGGGAAGTCCGTCTTGCCGCCGGTGCCGGTTTCGTGGTGGTAATCTGCGGCAACATTATGACCATGCCCGGCCTGCCCAAAAAGCCCGCCGCCGTCAATATCGACGTGGATGCCGAGGGTAAGATCACGGGGCTGTTCTGATTGAAAAAATATGAAGTCCCATGTCCGCACCGTTAAGGTGCTGGGTATGGGACTTTTTAGCTCAACAAATCGGAAGTGGTGGAGAAAAAGATGAAAGTTTACCACATGAGTCAGACACTACAAGTTGGGGATAAATTAAAAGCTGGATACAAGAGAAATGAAATTCGTTGTAGAGAGGTTATCAGCACATTAGAACAATCTGAACAGTGTCTCAAAACAACGATTGCGTCGATGAAATTGCAAGGTGATGAATGGCGTGAATATGTAAAATGGTGTGTTGAAGGAATCTTTGAATTTGTAAGAGAAACCGAATTTTCTTTTCTTCCAAGCCGTTTAAATTGCAGCTACTATTTCGACAATATTGAATATTATAAAGTGTTATATGAAGCTGGCTGGGCTCAGAAATCGGAAGAAGAGAGAGCGCAAATTCGACTTTTTGAGGTTGACCTTGAAGAAGAGAAACCTACAAAATGTGATATGCTTCTTTTCGATGAAGCTTTTGATGTTATGTTGAACACAAAAAATATAAAGGGTGTAGTAGAATGCGCCCGAAAATATTTTTCTGGAGAATGTAGCAATAACCCTGTTTGGGAAATTATGAGTGACAAACCGGCGATAGCAACAAAAGATATAACGGAAATCTTACTTGATTCCCTTGGCCGGGTCAAACAATGAAAACTTTTAGTTTTATTGTTTGGCAAATCAAAATACCATTCTATGAAATCCCTGTGTTAGGCCACTCTCCCTTTTCTATATACAAATCAACTATAAGATGTTATGCAGAAATTATTCTGAGACTGAAAGTTTCCGGTGATCCGGAAGAATACAAAAATTCCATTATTACAATGTGGAGCATCAGCCAGAAACGCTTCCGTCGTCTTTTGCGTCAGAGTGAGATACTTTACAAAAAGGGATAAATGTGGTATCCTAAACATAGGATAAGAAAGGTATTTGAGGTGGTCAATTTCGTGGCAGCCACACGCCGATGGTAACGACAAGGCTTAGGCTCTGAGAGATGCAGGAGAACGCCACGCCTGCCAAATACCAATCGATGGGGAACGGTTCAGATGCCGTTCCCCGTTCCTGTTTGTATGACAAAACCGCCCTTCCGGTTTGATGCCGGAAGGGCGGTTTTTCTATACGAATATTTAGTTTAAGCCGTCTGCTGGCCCACGGTGTGGGTGGCGAGATATTCCACCCAGGCGGGGTAGCCTCGGGCTTGATGTGGATGCCGTCGGGTTGGGCGTACTCGGCTTTCAGGTCACCATTGTCGTCGGCAAGGGCTTCCCACAGGTTGAGGAAAGCGCAATTTTTTTCCAGCGCAATGGCAGCCAGCTCATTGTTGATCTCGCACAGCCGCTCTTTGTACAGGCCGGGATGGCTGCTGCGCACCTCTGGCCGGACAGGCGTGATGGACTGCACGTAGATCTGCGTGTTGGGCAGGGCCTGGGAGATCATATCCAGCATGAGCCGGTAGTAGGTGAGAAAGCTGGAATAATCCCCGTCCCGGTTGAGCACGTTGGTGCCCAGCAGGATGTACAGCACCGGGGGCTGCCGGGCTGTCAGCACCTCCATGGGGACCTCGGTGCCGCCATCGGAGCGCTTGCAGGTGGTGCCATTGACCACGACGCTGGGGCCTGCGCCCCGGTAGGCGCAGAAAGAAGCCTCCGGCAGGCCGCTGGAATAGATCTGCATCCCCTGCGTCAGGCTGTCGCCCAGAAAACAGACGTTGGCAAAATAGCTGCGGTCCACGGCGGTGGTGCGGTCCAGCGCGGCCAGCCGGAAATCCATGGCGGTGGACCCAGCAGAGGTGGTCTGCACGTTCAGCCGCCGCGCGGGCGTGTAGCTGATGGTGTTCCACTCGCTGCTCTGCAGCTCCTGCTGGAAGATGGTCGGGCCCTGCACGGCGGCAGGGCTCTGCTCCCGGTGGAGGTGCTTCCACAGCAGGCCTACGGCGCTGAGCAGGATGAGCAGCACCAGCAGCCCGGCAACGGCAAAAGTCCTGCGCCAGCGCTTGCGCAGGATGCGGCGGCGGTATTCCTGATAATCGGCCATAAAAAACACCCGGCTTTCTTTGTGTTCTTTACCCTCATTATACAGCACCCGGCGGGGCCGTGCAAGTGGGCCGTGCTACTTTACGGCGGCAGATGCTTTGTGGTATAATCATCATGGTTTAGTATGAAATCCTGTCGGCGGCGGGTGCCGCTGGCGTAACTGAGAAAGCAGGAATCAAAATTTATGCTGCAAAACCCTGAATTGCATTATCTGGACAACGCCGCCACCACCATCGTGGCCCCGGAAGTGGCGGATGTCATCAACAAGGCCATGCGGGAGCACTGGGCCAACCCGTCCAGCCTGTATGCCCCCGGTGCCCGGAGCGAGGAAGCTCTGAACGCCGCCCGCGCCGCCGTGGCCCGCACCCTGGGCTGCAAGAGCCGGGAGCTCTATTTTACCTCCTGCGGCAGCGAGAGCAACAACATGGCCCTGCTGGGTGCGGCCCTGACCCGCAGGTTCGGTAAGGGCATCGTGGTGTCCGGCTTTGAGCACCCCAGCGTGCAGAAGCCGCTGGAGCGTCTGGCCGCCATGGGCTATGATGTGACCGTGGTGGACCCCGGCCCGGACGGCACGCTGGACATCGACCGGATGCTGGACCATGTGGACAAAAACACCATCCTTGTGGCCTGCATGATGGTCAACAATGAGGTCGGCACCCGGAACGATGTGGAGCGTCTGGCCGCCGAGGTCAAGCGCCGCAACAGCCGCACCATCGTCCATGTGGATGCCGTGCAGGCTGGATGCGGGTGCCCATCAAGCTGGCGAACATCGACACGCTGGCTGTCAGCGGACACAAGATCCATGCACCCAAGGTATTGGTGCGCTCTACCTGAGCGACAGCCTGTATCAGGCGTTCCAGGCTCCCTATCTGGGCGGTGAGCAGGAGCGGGAGAAGCGCCCCGGCACCGAGAACCTGCCCTATGCGCTGGGCCTTGCTGCCGCGGCCACCCGCCTGAACAAGACCATGAAGAGCCGGGATGCTGCTGTGCGCGCCCTGAACCTGCGCCTGCGGGAAGGGCTGAAAGCCTTTCCGGAGGTGGTCATCAACAGCCCGGACAATGCGGTGCCCGAGGTGCTGAACTTCAGCGAGAACTGCATCAAGAGCGAGACCATGCTGGCCCATCTGGCGCAGCAGCAGGTCTATGTCTCCTCGGCCAGTGCCTGCGGCCGGGGGCAGCCCAGCCACACCCTTGCCGCCATGGGCAGGGACCCGCTGGCCATTGATACGGCCATCCGCGTGTCCTTCTGTGCGGACAACACCCCCGAGGATGTGGACGCGTTCCTCAACGCCTTCGAGGACGGAATGAAGCATTTGCAGAGAATCAAAAAGTAAAAAAGGAAAGCATCCTCACCCTCTCAGGCCGCTCCGCGTCCAGCTCCCCCAAAGGGGGAGCTCTTGACAAAACCGGAAACTTTGCGTGGAATGCCAAGCTCCCACTTTGGGGGAGGTGGCAGCGCGTCAGCGCTGACGGAGAGGGTGAGCCAGCTATAATTAAGGAGAACTCTATGCGTGAAATTATTATGGGCTATCAGGGCGAGATGTCCCTGAAGGGCCTGAACCGCAACCAGTTTGAGTCGGCTATGATGAAGATTCTGCGCTACCGGCTCAAGACCGTGGGCAAGTTCAAGGTGTACTGCACCCAGTCTACCTTTTATATGGAGCCCGAGGAAGAGGACGTGGACATGGATCTGGCCTTTGACCGGGTGCGCACCGTGTTCGGTCTGGCGGCGCTGAGCCGTGCCGTGGTCTGCGAAAAGGACTTTGACACCATCTGCCGGACTGCGGAGGAGTATCTGGGCGACAGCCTGCACGGCATCAAGACCTTCAAGGTGGAGGCCCGCCGTTCGGATAAGACCTACCCCATGACCAGCCCTGAGCTGATGCGGGAGCTGGGCGCTTACCTGCTGGGGCTGCACAACTACCTGCGGGTGGATGTGAAGAACCCCCAGTTCAAGGTCATTGTGGAGATCCGGGATTACGGTGCGTATATTCACGGCCCGAAAATACCCGGAGAGGGCGGCCTGCCCGTGGGTACCTCTGGCCGTGCCCTGAATATGCTCTCCGGCGGCATCGACAGCCCGGTGGCCGCTTACCGGATGGCAAAGCGCGGTCTGGCCCTGGATCACATCCATTTTGCGTCCCCTCCGTATACTTCTGAACGCGCAAAACTGAAAGTTAAGGCTCTGGCCCAAAAGATCACCCCTTATACCGGCAGCTCCAACCTGTTTGTGGTGCCCTACACCAAGCCGCAGGAATACATCCGGGACAATGCCCCCGATGTGCTGTTCACGGTGCTGATGCGCCGCAGCATGATGCGCATTGCCAATCGTATTGCCACCAGACAGGGCTGCGAGGCCCTCATCACCGGCGAGAGTCTGGCTCAGGTGGCAAGCCAGACCGTCAAGGCCCTGCAGTGCACCGATGCCGCCCAGGATCTGCCATCCTGCGCCCGTTGATCGGCATGGACAAGACCGAGATCATCGAGACCTCCCGCCACATTGGTACCTACGAGACCAGCATCCTGCCCTATGAGGACTGCTGCACCATCTTCACCCCGCCGCACCCGAAGATCCGCCCCGAGCTGGCAGAGATCCTGGAGCCGAAGCCGCCATGCCCGGTCTGGCAGAGCTGGAGGCCGAAGCTGCTGAGAACACCGAGCGGATCCGCATCCGCATTACGGACGAGATCGAGTTTGAGGGGTGAGCGGCATGACAGCGGAGATCATCAGTGTGGGCACCGAGCTGCTGCTCGGCAACATCCTCAACACCAACGCCCAGTACCTGAGCCGGGAGCTTGCTGAGCTGGGCATTACGGTCCAGCGGGAGAGCACCATCGGCGACAATCAGGGGCGGCTGGCGGACTTTGTCAACGAGGCAAAGAACCGCTGTGACCTGCTGGTATTCACCGGCGGTCTGGGCCCCACGGCAGACGACCTGACCAAGGAGACCGTTGCCGCCTGCTATGGCGATACGCTGGTCTTTGACGAGAGCGAGTGGGAGAAGATCACCGGTTATTTTGCCCGCTCCGGCCGGGTGACCACCCCCAACAATCGCAAGCAGGCCATGGTGCCTGTAAAGGGGCATAAGATCATCAACCACCACGGCACTGCCCCCGGTGCGTGGTTTGAGCAGGAGGGCCGCTGTGCTGTCCTGATGCCGGGCGTGCCCAGCGAGATGAAGGCCATGTGGAACGAGAGTGTCCGCCCCCTGCTGATGAAGCGCCAGAACTGCACCCTGCACTCTGTCACCCTGCGGGTGCTGGGCGGCGAGAGCAGCCTGGAATATCAGGTGCGTGATCTGCTGGAAAACGCCAACCCGACTGCCGCTATCTACTGCAAGACCGGCGAGTGCGAGATCCGCATCACGGCCCGGGCTGCCTCCGATGCGGAAGGTGAAAAAATGTGCCGGGAATATGCCAAAAAGTTCTATGATCTGCTGGGCGATGCGGTGTATGATGAGGATGTGGCCGGGCTGGAGGAGACACTGGTGCGCACCTTAAAGGAAAAGGGGCTCACCCTCTCCACCGCCGAGAGCTGCACCGGCGGGCTGATCGCACAGCGCATCACCTCGGTGCCGGGCTCCAGTGAAGTGTTCGGCTACGGCTTTGTGACCTATTGGGAGGCCGCCAAGGCCAGGCTGGTGGGCGTGGAACCGGATGTCATTGCAAAGTACAATGTGGTGTCGGCCCCTGTGGCCGCCCAGATGGCGCTGGGGGCCGCGCAGGCTGCCGGTGCTGAGATCGGCATCAGCGTGACCGGTGTGGAGATGGCCACCGTGAAGAACGCGCCGAAGTACGAGACGGGCTTCATGCGCAAGACGAGCGACTTCCGCCCCGGCTTCAACACCATGTACCGCGGCAACAAGATGGGCTCGGTCTACCGCTTCCCCGGCGCGCAGACGCCGGACGGCAAGGTGATCCCGCCGCATCCGCAGTCCGACAACGGCAAGATGGAGCTGTGGAGCGAAGACCTGCTGCTGTACGGAAACGGCGCCCTGCCCATGTACATCGAGCCCCCGATCACGAAGATCTCGCGTCCCGATCTGCTGGACGAGTACCCGTACACGCTGATCACGGGCGG
>ENA-OQEB01001081-OQEB01001081.1-human-gut-metagenome-genome-assembly--contig:-NODE-1081-length-10478-cov-2.053038_pt1 | contig 10478 bp, 17 predicted proteins | sample MGYA00242787_ERZ504619 | MGnify/ENA primary metagenome ERZ504619 (study PRJEB26092, sample SAMD00036317) | human gut metagenome | host: Homo sapiens | study: EMG produced TPA metagenomics assembly of... | reverse complement strand
ACCTGGGGCATGGTAATGGAGGGTGGAACACCTCGGTGGGCACGCCCAGCTGCTCCAGCTTGTCGGAGACGGCCAGAGCGTTCATCACCGTAGCAGCATGCCGATCTTGTCGGCCAGGGTGCGCTCCATCTTGCCGCTGGAACGGCCGCGCCAGAAGTTGCCGCCGCCCACCACGATGCCGATCTGAACCCCCAGATCGTGGGCCTTTTTCACACCGCCGCAGATCGCATCCATGGTCGGCTCGTCAAAGCCCATGCCTTTTTCGCCGCCCAATGCTTCGCCGCTGATCTTGAGCAGGATACGCTGATATTTCAATGCCATAATCCAAACACCACCTGTTTATATTCCGTCGGGCTGTGTGCCCGACATTGTTATTCAAGTGTATTTTACAATAAAACACGCATAAAGTAAACAGGAAATCTGCCCAGAAAATATGGAACGTTTTATGAACAGGCCCCCGGCAAAATTGGGGCTGGACATTTTCCGGCAGACATGCTATACTATTCTTCGCAAATGCGGGCATCGTACATCGGCTAGTATATCAGCCTTCCAAGCTGAGGAGGTGGGTTCGATTCCCATTGCCCGCTCCATTAAAAAGAGCCTAGATTCGTTGAAATCTAGGCTCTTTTCTTTTGCTATAACACACTATTTAACACACTTTTGCTTTTTGGTGTGTTATCAGCCCGGCTTTACCTCGATATGCCAGCTCTGTTTTTCAGGCGGCAGCGGTGCGCTCTCTTTGTCGTGGTTCCAATGCCGGTCAACGTCGCACAGCTCCAAAAAGCCATCTTTCAGGCGGTAACAGGCTTCTTCATCCGGGGCAGTATGGCAGCAGGGGCATTGAAAGCTCTCGTTTTCCTCGCTGTCTCTCCATAGCTGCCAGTCATACACAACAAAGGTCTTTCCACAGTTCGGGCAGGTCAGATGCATTTCCAGCATGGTTTTACGCTCCTTCGTTCTTGTTGAAAATAAGACGGTCAAGGCTATATGCGGTTGCGTCACAAGTATGATTGTCCCGATCTGGCACACTGGGCAGAAAATTGCCGTCCTTGTCCGTGTCGTACTCATATTGCGAGAACTCGCGGTAGATGTTCGGCGTGCGCCGGGGGTCAACTACAAGCGTCCGCTTTTGCAGCCACTTGATGCGGTAGTTCACACAGCCGGGGCGCTTGGTACAGGGCCGGGCCTGCAAGCCGTATGTGCGCAAGTCCATAATGCTCTTGGGTTCGGCGCAGTCGCAATAAATAACCTGTTCCGGGGCTGTTTCTGCGCCTGTGATGGGGTTCTTCCTGCTTTCGCCCACATGGTCAAGGCCGTGCGCCCTGATCTCGGCGGCAAGGGCTTCATTTGACAGGCCGCGCTTGTAAATCTCATCCGCAAAATAGATGGTTTCGGTGCTGCGGTCATAGAACAGCGCCACAACGGCAGCAGGGTCAGACGCAAAGCCGAAGTCAACACCAACATAGCGGTAACACTGCATTGCAAGCTCTTCGTCCGCGATCTCTCGCACTTCCAGCGTGGTGAACACTTCGCCGCCGCTGCCGGTGGGAATGCCAGATACTCATGATCGTACACTTTGGGATTCAGAGCTTGGATGCGCTGGGCTTCGTTCAGAAACACCTCTCCCAGCCATTCAGGCGGCACCTGGGTGTAATCCGTGTGCAGGGTCAATGCTTCCTCGTTGGGCTGCTGGATGAACTTATTTGCCCAGTTATTCAGGGACACAGGCGGGTTGAAGCTGCGGAACACCACAGGCTTACCGCCACGCCCCACGGACTGCATCACGCTGCGTACAAAGTTTTCTCCGGGCAGCTCTGAAAATTCCTCGAACCACACCCACCGGAAAAAGCCCTTTGCAGGCTTGATAGATTTGATCTTGCTGTTATCATCCAGCCCTCGGAAGATGATCTGCGCGCCGGTGGGAATGTAGGTGCAGCGCATGGGTGACACGGTGCAGCTCCACAGGTCAGACACGCCCAGCGCGTCAATGGCCCACTGGATTTGTGCAAACACGGATTCCCTCAAGGTGCTGCCCCACCGCCTGAACACCACAGCAGAGCCGGTGCCGGTGGGGTCTTTCTGGATGCCGTCCACGATCTCCAACGACACAAAAGAGGATTTGCAAGAGCCACGCCCACCGGGCAAATTGTAGTAGGTGTGTGCATCTGCGGCTATATCCTCGTGTATGGCATGGTATACAGCAGCTTCGTGGTCGGTAGTCGATGCCCTGCACACGCTCAAGCGTGGCAGCTCTGGCCGCTTTCCGGGCTTGCAGCGCTCTGATGCGCTTTTCCAGCCGGTCAAGCTCCATTCGCTTCCACCTCGTCCAGCAGCTTTTCCAGCTCTGCCAGCTTCTTCTGCTGTTCATCAATGCGGATGCAGTTCAAAACGGCGTTGCAGCAATTTGTGATAGCCGTTGCCCGCTGCGGGTCGATCTCGTTATTCAGCAGCATATTTGCGATCTTAGACAGCGTGCGGCGTACCTCTGCGGGAGTTGAAAGTTTGATCTTCAAATATACTCACCTCGATATAAAAAGGGCGCACAGGTCAGCCCCATGCGCCCAGATGATGCCATATCAGGCGATTGCCTGATAATAGATGCCCTTTGCTTTGTTTTCCAGAACAAACGCGTCGTAGTAAATACGGCCCTCCACCAGACTGCCGGACAGGAAAGGCGGGTCAAGGTGAATCTTGTACTCTGCCAGTTTGACCGGGGCCACGGTAGCCACGGGATGCGCGATCATGAAGCCAAACTTCGCGGGCAGGCGGTTAGACGCGATCTTGACCACGTTCAGGCCGTCCAGCTGGGCAATAACGCCCTTCTTGCGCAGTTCTGCACCGATGTCCTGATTGTCGAAGGTGGCCTTGGACTGCTTCAGGAGCGTGTAGGTGGTCGGGGTCAGAATGAGCACGCGGTCAGATGCGGGTACCTCTGCATCATCCATCTGGGCGTTTGCGTGATGATCTCGGTATAGATGTTTTCAGCGGTCAGGGCTGCGGCTTCCGGCTTAATGCCTGCACTTGCTGCCATCACGCTGTAAACATAGGAGTCAATCTCCGGGAACACCTTCTCACGCTGCTGGCGTGCCAGAGCGCTGGCGGCTGCAACCTGCATCTTGGTTTCGTCCGTGTCCATCTTGTCCACCTCGAAAGTGAACGAACGATCTTTGTTGATCGTGAATGTCTCGGTGGTGGCCTGCAGGGTGCTGATCGTGCCGTACTGGCTCTTGTTTCCCTCGAGAATGGGGCCGTTGCGGTTGAAGTCCTCCATCTCGGTGGACTGCATCTTATACAGCTTGATGGTCTTTGCGCCATCAAAATTGAAATCCTTGTTGGTCACAAGGCTGGTCTTACTCTCGGAGTAAAACTGTTCGTCTGTATATGCTTGGAACTGGGTCGCTAACTCAATAGCCATTTATAGATCCTCTTTCAGTTGTTCAGACCGAAAGCCCGCTTCAACTCAGCGTCTTTGTCTTTGTCCTGAGAAAGCCACATCGGCGGGGTGTCCACCTTTGCGCCGGTGGTCGTGGTGGTGACGGTGTACCCGTTGCCGGTGACGCTCTGCACCGCCTTTACAGCAGTCTTGAACGCTTCCGGGTCGCTGGTGTCCAGCTTATCCAGCAGCGCCGCGCTGATATGGTTATCAGTCAGATACTGCTTGCAGGCTTCCCGGCTTCCCACTGGTTGAAGCGCTGGCTTTTGGCTTCCAACGCTTCCTCACGGGCTTTCAAGTCTTTTTCTCGTGCGTCAAGGTCGCCCACGCGCTCGGCACTCTTGGAGCGCTCACGGGCAAGCCGATCTGCAACGATGGTGTTTACTTCGGATTGTGAAAACATCCGCTCAGAGCCGTTATTTTCGGGCTGCTGGGCGGCGCTGGGGGTAGTGGTGGGATTCTCCATTGATAGCACCTCATTTTCCGTATGAGTAGACGTAAAAAGCAGCAGGCGGCAAACCTTATGCCGCGCATGGTGCACCGGAGAAAGGAAAAGCCCGGTGCAAGGGGTATGTCCGCTCCTGCAATGCTGGGCGCTCTGATCGTGGGTCATGGCACACCCACAGCCAGACCGTGCAGCAAAGAGCAGTCAGGAGCCGGACGGCGCTAAAAGCCGCCTGCTACGCCCAGTATACCACAGAATGTTGTGAAATGCAAATATAATGCTATGAAATGTCATTTTATTGCCACATTGCGTTTTTGCTTGGACAGCATCAGGCTGTATTGTCCGTAGGTCATGCCCATAGCATCAGCCATTGCGGCAGCTTCACCCAGTGACAGCGGTTCGCCGTGTTCCGCATGGTATGCGGCCCATGCCAGAGTACGGACGCGGGCCCGTTCCTTTTCGTCCTGGGCTTGCTTCATCTCGCAGTCAAGACAGCGGATTCCCGGTGCAAACTGGTACATCACAGCCCCACAGACAGGGCATTTTTTGAGCCTTTTCTTCATGGTATAAGATGTGACCTCCGGCAAATAAAAAGAGCGTGCAGCAGCCTTTCCGGGGCTGTAACACGCTCTCAGGGGTGGGGGTGGCGCTATGTACTCCACGCACCACCGTTAAAATTTACTCTTTGTAATGGTCTAAAAGAGCGCTTGTACTACGCTCATATTGTACCATAAAAAGGACTTAACTGCAAGAATGTCACCTTGCAATGTCATTCTTCGGCTTCTTCTTTCTCGTAGTCGTCCAGCCATGCCGCCACGGTTTCAAGGTTCATCGGCGGCGGGGCGATCACAGTATTGGTTGCAACGTCTTTGATGAAGTAGAGCTTCGTGCTCTTGTCCACATCCACGTCAAGGCCGAGTGCGTTTGCCCTTTTGCTCAGGCGCAGGAAGTCGAGAAAACGGTTGCGCTGCGCTTCGGACAGGCTGAGCACCTCTTCCACCAGCTCGACCGCCATTTTCCTTTTCTCCGGGGTCATGTTAGGGCAATACACTTCAGCTTCCTTCACAAGCTGCTCGTGCAGTTCTGCTTTTGTCATGCCGCACACCCCCTTACCGGATGCCGCTGAACCACATCACAGCGGCACCCACGAAGAACATCAGCGCCACAGGGGCGACACAAGAAAATTGATAAGCGGTGTAACCAAACATTGAAAATCCCTCTCTTTTCTGTTACAATGAGGGCGGTACAGCCTGCAAGCAATACCGCCACTTGCCGCCCGTCCCTGTTGGCGCAGGGAAAGGCGGCTTTCTGTTTGTCGGGCGGTCTTAGAGGTTACTCAGGACGGTATGGAATCGTCTTTGACAGACTTCACGAGTTCTGCAAACTTCTCCGGGGTCATGTCGTGGGTGAAATTCGTATAGGCTTCAACGCCGTTCTTCACACCTTCCTGCTCTGCCTGCGCCATCAGATCAGCGGCCAGCAGTGCAATGGTGTTTTTATCCACGGTGCTGACGAGCAGGTCATTCAGAGCGTTCATCAGGGCATTCGCTGCATTAACCAGCGGTTCACACTGCATACGGACTTCACGCGGGATAATGAGCAAACCTTCTTCGCCCAAAGAAATGCCGAGAATGTCAACGCTGCAAGGCGCCACACTGGGGGCTTCTTCCTCGTCATCCGGGCGGGCCGGTGCGCAGTTGATCTTGACAATGGGGAAGCCGTCCATCATATCCGGGACAATATCCAGCTTGATTTCCGCGTTCTCCGTGGGGTCTTCGGCAAGCCACAGGCTCACACCGTCATGCATGGGGGCATTCTGCTTGACGGGAGTGATACCGCCGCCGATCACAAGAGCTTTGCCCTCTACGGCTTCCTGCAATGCCAGGCACTCGCGCAGGTTGCGCTTGTTGGGGTCGTCGCGGGTCTCAATGGTCAGATTGTCGTTGTGGATTGCTTTCATGGTAAAACCTTTCTGTGCCTACGGGCACGATCAAAATATTAACACGGCCATTTAGGCCGGGTCGGCTTAGTTAGTGCGGGTCAGCCCTTTGGCGTAGACCCAGATCAGGCGCAGTTTGCGCAGGTCCGCTTTTCCCAGCAGCTTCACAATGGCTTCAACATAGCTGCTGCGGTCGGTGCTCTCGTTCACAAAATCACCCCCTTTCTGTTCTGCGGTGCAGGTGCATTTTTCACCGGGATCTAGGTTTGCCCCGCAAATGGGCAGGTGCTGTAATAGGTGTGTTTCAAAATTTGCTCCTTTGGGTGGACTATAAATTTTCGGGAGAATCGGGAAGAACGGGAGTTTTATTTGTTTGCACATCCCGAAATTCCCGAAAATCCCGATTTTTTAGAGTTAAACACACTTTAGCTGAATTGCGTTCGGATCGGGAGCTGTATTATCCGTGCGATTCATTCTAAAACAATGACGCCGCCCACCGCCGGGATTACTTTTCGCCCAGTGTTTAATAGCGTCCCGCTCCCAAAGCAGCGGTTCCAGTTCGGTGATTATCTTTGCAAGAGCTTGGGAAGTGGGGCAAGTTCTTCACCGGCATATCGCTTGCCCAAATCGTTCAATGTCTGGGCACTGCCCGTCCATGTGCCGTCCCCCTGTAAAAGCAGCTCCCGCAGGGTCTTGACGACGGGGTTTGCTTCATAGTCCGCAATACGGCGCTGTTCTGCGATCTCTGCCGCCGTGCCCTGCATCGTCCACACACAGCGGGCTTTGTCAAAAGACACAACGCGGTCTTGCTGTTCAATATCGCGGCCAGTCAGAACGAACGATGCTTCATCGTCCATCCGGTTCTTTTTGTCCAAAATAATGGTGAAGTCCGAAGCACCCATGATGCCGGTGCTGCCGTTGATGTTCTCGAAAGAATCATCTGCTTTGCGCTTGCTGGTGTGATGAACCAGCAGCAAACAAATACCGCGGCTGTCCGCAAACTCTTTCAGCTTGCCCACAAAATCATAGTCAGCATCATAGGCGTTTTCGTACGCCTTTGCCTTTGGCCTGATCTTCGATAAGGTGTCGATGCAAACAAGGTGTATGTCCGGGTTATCGTCCAGCAGAGCGCCCAGAGCATCCAACAAGCCCTCGTCCATCCGTGGAGCTTTGAACAGAATCCGGGCGGCTTCCGGCGCGGGCTTTCCGTCCAACACCTTCAAAATGCGGGCTTGCATCCGGCTTGCGCCGTCCTCTAGGGCAAGGTACAGTGTGCCATGCTGCCGCGTCTGAAAGCCCAGAAAGGGCACTCCAGCGGCAACAGATAAGCACAGGTCAAGCACCATCCAGCTTTTGCCGATCTTCGGTTTCGCCACCAGCAGCCCCATGCCCATAGGTATCACACCATCGACCACATATCGAATCGGCGGCAGCGTCATTTCTGACAGTTGCTTGGACGTGAAGGGCTGCAGAGGCTTTGCCTTGCCCTGCTGGGACGGCGTTCCGTTTATGTAGTCGGCATAATCCTGTCCGATCTGAGCCGAAAACGCTTCGTCCCCCATGCTCCTGTACTCTGCCGGGATTGCTTCTTTCCAGCGCTCCATCTTCAGATCCAGACCATTCCAGAGCTTCAATTCAAGTGCGCGTTGGCGTACCAGCTCGTACTTTTCGTTTTGCTCTGCAGGCAGTCCCCTGAACACCATCCAATAGGTAAGCCGCGAGAACAGCGCTTCTTCGGTGGTCACGGTGTCAAGATAGTGCAAGAAATCGTCACGGCCAGCAGGGGCAAAGGCCTTTGCTTCATCGTGGTTTTTTACAGCTTCAGCAATAGAGTTCAACTTATCACCCGGCTTTCGGTTTTGGAGCATCTTCAAAGAAATATGCGCCGATCTCACTTGTGGGAATGTCCAGCGCCTTGCACAAGCCTGCGATGTCGCGAGCTGTGAAAGGCAGCCTGCCCGTCATTCGCGCAGTCAGGGTGCTGGGCGGAATGCCTGCCCGCCGGGCGGCTTCTGCTTGGCTCAAGTCAAGCTCTGCAAACCGCACGCGCAGTTTGTGAAATTTGCGATACATCGTTACGCCTCACTTTCTACCAGCTCTTCCAGCGGCATATTGAGCGCCATTGCCAGTCGCTTAGCATTCAGCGGATTCATAGAGCCGCCGCTTCGTGCTTTATTTACGATGGAACGTGAAATAGTTCCGCGCTCACATACGTCAGCAATGCGCAAATCAAGCTGTGCCATGCGGGCAATCACCTTTACACGGTCTAACCTCATTATAAAAATTCTCCTTTCGCGCTGTCGCTTATTATTCGGACTGGGTTCCAAATGTTCAGAAACGTTTGTTTCTGTTTGCATTATAGCAGAGCTAAAAGTTACTATCAAGAGGAATGCAGAAATTTTTATTGCTGTTCAAGCCGAATCGTGGTACACTATATAAAAAGGGGGCATTCAGGATGGAGCAAACCATCGGCGCAAAAATTAGAGAACTCCGAAAAGCACGAGGCTTGACACAAAAGGAACTTGGAGAAAAGGCTGGAATTGCCGAACCAACGATACGCCGTTATGAACTCGGAAAATTGAACCCGAAATTTGAAACTGTACAGAAGATTGCAAAGGCGTTAAGTGTGCCTGAAGCATTCTTTTATCCGATTGACGAACAGATAGAAACAGCCAAAAGAGAAGCTAAGAGCACTCTTTGGGCGGCTGAAACACTTGCAAGGGACAACGGGAAACCGTGGGACGTTCCGACTTATAACCAAGAGCGAGAACGTGTTATTCTGGATATGTCGCGGCGCTATTCGGTTGCGCCTGAAATCCTTTTTGCCTTTATCCCACAGCGCCCAGATGATGAATACAGCAAGGGTGCAATATGGATTGATTCCACCCCCGTTGGAAGTGCTAAAAAACACGCTCACGATTTGTTTAAATCGCTAAAATCTGATGTTCAGAAAAAAGCTGCTGTTCAGATTGCAATAGATGATCTGTGGGGAAAGTACAACGGCAATTCAGATTCTGTTTTTGAGGAAATATGGAATATCTACAAAGACAATGATGCCGCCGCTATAAAATTGGCTGAAGATCTGGAAGCGCTTGCATATTCTTCCGACAAAAAATAAAGCCCACCACCTAATGCATAGCGCGCAGTAGGTGGCGGGGATAGCGGAAAACCGGCTGTCAAGGTTTTTCGGATTTTTCGGAAAAACCCACTGACGGGCAATCATTGACATAGAAAGGGGGTGCAGCCAGATGAACAAGAGGACGAACACCGCCCAATGGGAAGAAAAATACCAGCGCTGCGCATAGCCGTGCAGAAAGACGGCGTGAGAAAGCAGTTTTACAGCTCCACGCCGGGCAGGACAGGGCAGCGGGAAGCCAATGCCAAGCTGATGCCTGGCTGGAAAATGATATTGCAGTCAAGGCCGGACGGTCGAGAACGTCTATCAGCTATGGATAGATGATCTCAAACTTACCACCAGCACAGGCAACTGGAAGCCCGTAGAAAGCCGCTGGCGCACCTGGTGCTGCCGATCATCGGCAAAAAGAAGGTCAACACCCTTACAGACCGGGACTTGCAAACCATCATCAACAAGGCCGCTGCCGCCGGGAAGAGCCGCAAAACTTTGCAGCTGATTGCCAGCGATCTCCGGGCATTCTGCAAATACTGCCGCAAAGCAAAGCTCTCCACCTTCCTGCCGGAGGATGTACAGATACCCGCCAGCGCCCGTTACAAGGGCAAGAGCGTGTTGCAGCCTGTCGATCTGGTAAAGCTATTCAGCATTGATACAACGCTTTACAGGGGCAAGCGGGTGCATGATGACTTTATACACGCCTACCGCTTCCAGACGCTTACAGGCTTGCGGCCCGGGGAGCTGTTGGGGCTGCGCTGGGCAGACGTGCAGGGCAACACGGTGAATGTGCGCCGATCTATCAACATCCACGGAGAGGAAACGCAGGGCAAGAACCAGAATGCAATCCGGTCTTTCGTGCTGTCTGGCCTTGCCCGTGCCGTGCTGGAACAGCAGCGGGCAGTGACAGGGACACGGGAAAGCGTGTTTGAAATCAGCAGCGAACTGTATTACTGGAAGCGCTGGCAGGCCTATTGCAAGGCGAACGGCATTGACAGAATATCAGTTTACGAATTGCGGCACACTTTTGTCAGCGTGGTCAAGACGCTGCCAGAGGGCGAAATCAAAGAGCTGGTAGGCCACAGCCAGAACATGGACACATTCGGCCAGTATTCCCACGCTCTCACCGGGGACGCGGAAAACACCGCCCAGGCCGTCAATGCTGCTTTCCTCAAGCTGCTGGGAAACGGCTGATTTGTAACACACTTTTTAACACACAGTTGCTTCCAACATTCTTGTATAGTGCACAGAATGATACACGATTCACGATAAAAATAGCGCTGGCAAGAGGATAAAATCTGGCGTTTTACAGCGTTAGAACGTGGTTTATTAGTTCGATTCCCATTGCCCGCTCCATCAAAAAGAGACGTCAATTCGTCAAGAATTGACGTCTCTTTTTCTGTTTTGGTTACACTTTTGGGTCCGGTTTTGATTTTCCGGCCTTCCCGGCAGACAGCAAAACAGCAGGCAGTTCCCGCAAAAAGGAGCTGCCTGCTGTTGTTTTCATTCTGTCAGGCCCAGGCTGCAAACTCTC
>ENA-OQEB01001080-OQEB01001080.1-human-gut-metagenome-genome-assembly--contig:-NODE-1080-length-10478-cov-2.838276_pt1 | contig 10478 bp, 10 predicted proteins | sample MGYA00242787_ERZ504619 | MGnify/ENA primary metagenome ERZ504619 (study PRJEB26092, sample SAMD00036317) | human gut metagenome | host: Homo sapiens | study: EMG produced TPA metagenomics assembly of... | reverse complement strand
ACAAAGAAACACACGGCAGCTTGTTGCGTATCAATTGGAAAATGATGACGACACAGCAGAAAAATGGGAAGCATACAATGAAAAAGTTTCTGCAAAAGCTTTTCGGGATTTACAGTTAGACAGTATTTTGACTGAAATTCGAAACGAATGTATGGAGCAGAAAATCACCCCAGAGGAATGTGCGAAGCTTTTTCAGCAAAGAGCAGAGCTTTATGTTAATGAGTAGAAGCTGTCCTTAATCCATGGAATCAGGTATATGAAATGAAAAAACGAAATTTTATTTATATGTGTTTTATCCTTCCAAGTTTTATCGGATCATGGCTTTTTACATCGTGCCGTTTCTTCTGTCCTTGTATTTTGCAGTGATTGACAACATGATGAACAAGGAATGGGTGGGTCTTAAAAACTTTAAACTGTTATTCGAAAAGGAGTTATTCCTTTCAGCACTCCGTAATACCGGAATTTTTTGCGGGATTGCAATACCGCTGGGAATGGCGATTGCTTTGCTTCTGGTACTGGTTTTGAAAAAGCAGAGGAGAGGTCGAATTCTTCTTATCCTGCTCCTGATCCCATTAATCGTTCCATCTGGAACGGTGATTGCTTTCTGGAAATATTTGTTTGAGAGAAATGGTTTTCTGGATGGGTTTTTACAGCTTTTTGGAAAAAACATGTTCGATATTGAGAATTCCAGATGGGCCATTTTGATTATTATCCTGATGTATCTGTGGAAAAATATCAGTTTTCGATTGTCCTTTCTGGTCCGGGATAAACTGGATTCCGCCGATCTATCATGAGCAGTGCCAGCTGGATGGAGCTACAGGGCGGCAGGAATTCCAATATATTACATGGATCTTATTAAAACCAACGACGTTAGTTGTGCTGTTGATGTCGATCGTGAATTCTTTTAAGGTTTTTAAAGAGATCTATATGCTGTATGGGGCCTATCCATCACCGTATGTTTATATGCTGCAGCACTATATGAATAACCAGTTTTTGTCACTTAATATGCAGAAACTGTCTGCTGCAGCATGGTGTATGTTTCTCATACTGGGAATCTTTCTGGGCATCATTTATCGGGTCCAGAGGAAGAATCTGGATTATTTGTAAAGATCTTTTGTGGGTGATTTTATGAAAAAGAGATATTCGAATTTTTTCGAAAAGCTGATCTGCATGGGAGCTGTCATTTTGGCAGTCATTCCGTTGTTGTTTGTGGCTGGAAAGTCGGTACAAGTTCCAGAAGAGTATCTTATATTGCTCTTTAAGAGACCTTTGTATTTGCGGATGATGTGGAATTCCTGATTATTACTATTCCGGTTTTGATTGGACAGCTTTTGCTTGCACCGCTTGCCGCATACGGCTTTTGGCAATGCAGGTGGAAATACAAGGAGATTTTGTTCTATCTTTACATGATTGTCATGCTTATGCCGCTGCAGCTGACTTTAGTGCCAAATTATTTAGTGGCGAATTGGCTGGGCATTCAAAATTCGTCCTTGGCAATTATTCTTCCGGCAATGTTTCAGCCATTTGGGGGTATTTCTGATTCGTCAGCAGATACAGGATTTTCCGCAGGAAACGTTAGAAGCAGCCAGACTGGACGGAGCCAGCGAATACAGAATTTATCGTTCCATTGTAAAGCCTAATTTGAGTTCAGCCATTGCTGCTGCATTAATCTTGATTTTTATTGACAATTGGAATATTGTAGACCAGGCGGTCATTTTTTTGAGAGAGCCATATCAGCAGCCGTTATCCGTGTATCTTTGCCAGATTTTAGAGGAACAGCCGGATATCTTTTATGCAGCGTCCGTTTTTTACGCAGTACCAGTTTTATTGATATTCTTAATGGGACAGGACTATTTGATACAGGGAATCAGTATGTCCGGTGTGAAAGCGTAGAGGGGAAGAAGTACGATGAAGTTCAAAAAAATAAGTATAGGGTTAATCGCTCTGTGGTTTCTGTTTTTAACTGCCGCAACGTTTTGGTCGGTCAAAGAAGAGAACAAAACGCTTCCTTCCGTCTGGACAGAGGAGGCACAGGAAGGCAGCATTGAGTATGAATTTCCAGTTGATTTGGAAGTAAGCGCAGCTGATCAGGCAATTGGCTATATCAGCGTGTATGATAACGTTCCGGAATCTTTGCTGCAGGAGGGCAGAGATCTTCTGGTTGGAAAAGTGTGTTCTGTCATTCGAAAGGATGATTTGTATGAGCTTACGGTAGATCTGTATGAAAAACATTCGATTGGTGAAAACGTTGAGGGAAAAATCGAAATCACTTCTGAAGATGTTTTTCCAAAAGTGATCACACGGCAGGCGATTCATGAAGGAGACTTTGGAAAAACGTGTGTCTATTATATTAAGCGTCAGAAGGGAGCCTGGGGGTATGAAAATATTCTGGAAGAAAAAGCTGTGACATGTTTTCCAAATAGAAATTCAGATTTCGTGGTACTTTTATCAGAAGTAGACGAACCGATGGTCGTAAGCACATCAGAACTGACAAATGGAGAACGGGTGAAATTAACAGAAAAAGATTAAGGAAAAGAATACAGCCTCACTACCGGGACTTTCAGGGGTGAGGCTGTTTCATTATGTTCTATGCATGTGCCGATTTATACAGGCTTTAAAACACATTATCATCCGAATAATGCGTCATGATACCTTTCGCATTGTAGCCCAATATATTCCGTAACTTATCAATTGCATTTGCTTCTATATATTGATTATGCCATAACCGCTTCATAAGAACTACGGTCCTAATCGTAAGAACTGGAAACATTGTGAATGACAATGAAAAATGTACGACTATCACCAAAGCCGGAAGCCTAGAAACAGGAGATGCGACCTTGACCGGCATTTTAATGGCGCTGGTGGCAGGATTTTTCGGTGTGCTGGAAGAAACCGTCCGCAGAAAAAACGCCAGTAATGCGGTGGTAATTTAAAAAATATGGAAACAAGGAACGATATAGCTTAACGGCTATGCCGTTCTTTGTTTTTTACTTAAGTACATGTTAGAAATTCCCTGGTATCTGACAATCACACATTATTTTTACGTAATTTAATGTGTGTTCGTCGCTTTACAGTTGACAATCACACATTATTTCAATATAATATAATGTGTGATTGTCAAAGAGGGGTGAGAAACATGAATGTTAAGGAGAAAATCGAAGAACTGCGAGAAGCGTCAGAGGACGGTACGATTACCGCAGCGCAAGTAACAGAAGCCGGACTGCACCGCAGCGTTTTACAGAAGTTTGTCAAGAGCGGCGAGATATACCGCTTCGGGCGTGGCCTGTATGTGTGGAGCGACGTATGGGAGGATGATTTCTACCTTTTACAGCGAAAGTATGGGCGCGGAATTTATTCGCACGATACTGCTTTGTATCTGCGGGGCTATTCGGATCGTACCCCGGCAAAATATACGATGACCTTTCCCAAAGGCTACAATGCTTCATCCTTGAAACGGGAAAATCTAATTGTCAAGCGCGTTGTGCCGGAGAACTATGAACTTGGCAGAATTGAAATGAAATCCCCATCCGGCAATCCAATTCGTGTTTACAATTTGGAACGGACGCTGTGTGACATCCTGCGCGGCAGCGGCAGTGATATACAGATTGTCGGAGAAGCTATGAAACGCTATGCAGCATCCAAGGATAAGAACATTCACAGACTGATGCAGTACGCAGATCAGCTTCGTGTGAAGCCCAAGGTGCTGCGATATATGGAGGTTTTGCTATAGACTGTTTCAGACCGAAAAAAATGGGGTCAAAATCGCGGTCGAAAATTAAGGGGAAAAGGAAAAATTTTCCATAAAAAAGTTGATTATCTGATAGAAAAATGAAAAGGGGAGCAGATATGCAGTTACTAATCAAACAACGTGTATTTTCCTGGTCAGACACGTATGATATCTATGACGAGCAGGGGAACCAAAAGTATTTTGTGAAAAATGAATTTATCTCGCTGGGACACCGTCTGCATGTGTACGATGCGGCGCATAATGAAATTGGGTTTATCAAACAGAAATTATTTTGCTTTCTTCCGACTTTTGAAATTGAATGGAACGGGCAGTTAATGGGACATATCGAAAAACGTTTTGCACTGTTCCGCCCCAAATACGATGTAGATTTCATGGGATGGCGTGCAGAAGGTGACTTCATGGGATGGGATTACGATGTATATGAAGCCTGCAGTGCAGTCGTCCACGTACATAAAAAACTTCTGAGCTGGGGTGACATGTATGTCATCGAATATGATAATCCGAGCAATGAAATTCCGGCATTATTACTGGTGCTGGCGATCGATGCGGCAAACTGTTCACAAAATAATGGATAGCTGGCAGTGTCTGGAATGGCGGCAGGGGAGCTGGCAAGGCTCTCGTTTATGCCGTTTGGAGCAAGCGTAATTGGATAAAAAGCATATGGAAAAAATTGAGTTACTGGAAGACAGAATGACAAAAGCATCACAGATGTGATGTAGTACTGGAATAAAGTGAAAATGGGAAGGATAAAACAAAAGAGATGGAGTTAGGAAATTTTCAGAAACCGGTAGAGTCAGATGAAATCCGAAAAATGGCATCAGACATCACCGGAGAATCGGTAAAAGCAGTTTCCCGCATCTGCGAGCAGTGGGGCGAGGCGGAAGATGAAGTGCGGGAGTACGATGTGTATGTGATCGAGACAGATGCAGGAAAATATACACTGAAGAAAACCGGCAGCAAAGAAGCGCAGATTTATGCGCAGTATCTGTCAAAAGGAGAGTTTCACGTACCGCAGTATGTCGGCATGCGGCAGGCAGAGGATGCGGACTGGATCTGCATGAAGTATGTAGAAGGAAACGACATGCGGGATATGACGGACGAGACAACAGAAAAAGCGGCAGAAACCTTAAGTAAAATTCAGTCGTATTTCTGGACACCGTCGATGGACAAAGCGCCGGAAAATGAAGTGGAGCAGAGATTTGTCGAATACTGGAAACGCGTTCTGCGCCGAGCATCGTCCGTAGCGGATGATCCAATTCTGCGGAAAGCGTATCAGATGTTCCTGGACCGCCAGCTGATCTGTCCATGTACGATGTCAAACGGTGATTTCCTGCAGTGGAATGTGATCTATGACGGCGAAAATGTTGTCATGATTGACTGGGGATTTGGTGGAATGATGCCGTATTCTCTGGACATTGCAAGATTCCTGGCACATGCGACCGAGACACGGAGTACTTTCCCGTTCTACATGAACGATGCACAGAAAGAGCTGTTTCTGGATCGGATGTATGAAGCGTTAAAGACAAAGATTTCACGCGAACAGTTCAATCTGGATGTGAAGCTGGCCACGCTGAATGAGTATATCGAGTTTGTGGAAGCAGAAGAGGACGAAGACGGCTGGTATCTGGAGCATGCACAGGCGCTGGCAGAGGAACTTCTCAATTTGTAAAAAAACGGATTGCATTTATCTGTAAGTTGTCCTATAATAGGGAACAGAAAATAAAAAGAAAGAGCACCATTGGTGTAAAGGTGAGGGAATGTTTCTGCGATAATCGACTTTAAGAAAAACACAAAGAACGGGCAGCCTGGAAAACAGGCCTGTTTTTCGTGTACGCTTAAAGACGAGAATCGCTGAATCATCTCCCTTTTTTATGAGAATAGAACAGGGATATTTTTTTGCGGGTCTGTTTTGCGTACGCAGGACAGGCTCGTTTTGCGTAAAAAAGCAGAAAAGAGGCTGCCGGAGCAAAGGGGGCTTCTGTATGATGCAGATAAAAAAATTAACACTGACACATAAAAAAGATCTGCGAGTGATTCTCGAAGATTTTCAGCTTGTACTGAATGACGGTGATAAGGCCGTTATCATTGGAGAGGAGGGAAACGGAAAATCGACGCTGCTGAAGTGGATGTACGATCCCGCACTGACGGAAGATTACATCGAATCCACAGGCGAGCGCATCATCGGAAAGGAGCGGCTTGGATATCTGCCGCAGGAACTTCCGGAGGCGGAGAAAACGAAGACGGTGTATGAGTATTTCTATGAAAAAGAAAAGTTCTGGGATCAGACACCGAAGGATCTGGCGGTGCTGGCAAGAAAATTTGGTCTGACGGAAGAATTTTTCTATCGGGATCAGCAGATGAGTGAGCTTTCCGGCGGCGAGAAGGTGAAAGCGCAGATGATGCGTCTTCTCATGGAGGATGTCACGGTCCTTCTGCTGGATGAGCCGTCAAATGATATTGATCTTGCGACACTGGAACTTCTGGAGAAACTGATCCGCGAATGGGAGCATATTGTTGTTTTTATTTCGCACGATGAAACGCTGATTGAAAACACGGCAAATATGGTCATTCATATTGAACAGATTGTGCGGAAGACAAAATCGAGATACACGGTTGCGAAACTTCCCTATCGGACGTATGTAGAGGAGCGCCTGCAGAATTTCGAGCGCCAGGAACAGAAGGCGCAGAGTGACAGGAGAGAGAAAGCGCTGCGCGATGAGAAATACCGAAAGGTATACCAGAGCGTGCAGAACGCCTTGAACAACTGTTCCCGTCAGGCACCGTCCGTGGCGAAAAATCTGAAGGACAAAATGCATACCGTAAAGGCGATGAACCGCAGATTTGAAAAAGAAGATGCCCGCATGACAGAAATGCCGGAGCAGGAGGAAGCGATTTACTTCCAGCTTGGAGGAGCAGAGGCAGCCATGCCCGCCGGGAAAACGGTCATCGAATATCAGCTTCCGAAACTGGAAACGCCGGATGGGGAGCGGGTTCTGGCGGAAAATATCACCTTAAAGATAAGAGGACCGGAAAAAATATGCATTGTCGGCCCGAACGGGGCAGGCAAGACAACACTGCTGAAAAAGATTGCGGCAGAGCTGAAAGAACGGGAGGATCTCCGCGTAGATTATATGCCGCAGAATTATGAGGATCAGCTGGATCTTTCCATGACGCCGGTCGATTTTCTGGATTCCACCGGGGAGAAGAGTGAGAGGACGAAGATTCGGACGTATCTCGGATCGCTGAAGTACACGGCAGACGAGATGGATCACCCCATCCGCGAACTGTCCGGCGGCCAGAAGGCAAAAGTATTGCTTCTGAAAATGAGCCTTGGCAATGCCAATGTGCTGATTCTGGATGAACCAACCCGAAACTTTTCACCCTTATCGGGACCGGTCATAAGAAAAATGCTCCGCGAATTTCCAGGCGCCATCATCAGCATTTCGCATGACAGGAAGTATATCGGAGAGGTGTGCGGGAAGGAGTATCTGCTGGAAAAAGACGGACTCAGACTGATCAGAGAAGAAAAATAAAAATATTTGATAACGAAAATACGACGGTGGCTGGCCGTCGTATTTTTCCGTGGAGAGATTATGTTTGTCTTAAGAGAAGGTTTCACAGCAGATTCTGTTCCGGTGAAGTCGGGAAAAATGTTAATTTTATATTGAATTAGGTCGGGAAAAATGTTAAATTAGAGTAAGAATAACCAGGAAAAAATGTGAAATAATAAAAAAGAGAAATGGAGGAAGGTCAACATGCGTCGATTTGCAATGGATAAACTATTAGACTGGAAGAAAAAAAGTAACAGAAAACCACTGATTTTAATGGGAGCCCGGCAGGTTGGTAAAACGTGGTTAATGAAAGAATTTGGTAAGACATATTATGAAAAAACCGCCTACATTTCTTTTTACAATAATCAGAGAATGCAGGCGGTTTTCGATACGGATTTCGATATAAAACGTATTATTATGAACCTCAATATTGAATCAGGCGTAACGATCACCCCAGAGAATACATTGATTGTTCTGGATGAAATTCAAAATGCACCGAAAGCGTTGGAATCTTTGAAATATTTTTGCGAAGAAGCACCGGAATATCATGTAATAGCAGCAGGTTCACTTCTTGGCGTGGCGCTTCATGAGGGAATATCCTATCCGGTGGGAAAAGTAGATTTACTGGATTTATATCCATTCAATTTTAGAGAATTCCTGTGCGCTATGGACGAAGAAGGGCTGGAAAGTGCATTGGAAACAAAGGATTACAATTTAATTGACAATTTTGCGGATAAATATTTGTTCTGGTTAAAAAATTATTATTATACAGGAGGCATGCCAGCAGTTGTGGATGCATTTCGGCTGAACAAAGATTATGCAGAGGTACGACAGATACAGAGTGATATTGTACGGCAGTATGAGGGTGATTTTGGAAAACATATCAAAGCAAAAGTTCTCCCAAGAATACGAATGGTATGGGATTCCATTCCGATGCAGCTGGCGAAGGAGAATAAAAAATTTTTCTTTGGACAGATAAAGAAAGGAGCCAGAAGCAGCGAATTCGAAATAGCAATTCAGTGGCTTCTGGATTGTGGATTAGTATATAAAGTCAACCGGGTAAATGAGCCTCATATGCCGCTGAAGGCGTATAAAAATATGAATGCATATAAATTATTCGTACTGGATGTAGGACTGCTCGGAGCAATGAGTGAACTGCCAGCAGAATCCATATTGGAAGGTAACGATATTTTTGTTGAATTTAAAGGCGCGCTTACAGAACAGTACGTTCTGCAGCAGTTAATTTCAGATACCCCTTATACGCCATATTATTATGGAAATGAAAAAGCAACTTTCGAGCAGGATTTTCTGATTCAGAAGGCAAAGAGTATTGTGCCGATTGAAGTAAAGGCAGAACAGAACATTCGATCCCATAGTCTTAAAACATATTGCGAAAAGTTCCAGCCGGAAGAAGCAGTTCGATTTTCAACATTGAAGTATAAAGAGCAGGAGTGGATGGTAAATATACCATTATACGCTGTTTGCAACTTATAAATTAAAACAGCTATAAATCCCACGAAAGAAGGTGATCCCCATGCCATTTAAAATCATCCGAAACGACATCACAAAAGTTCATGCCGATGCGATCGTCAACACAGCCAACCCTTAGCCAATTTACGTGAAAACGTATCAGAGGGGCGGTTACTTTAATCAAAGCCAGACGTTCCACCCGTTTTACCAGCCGGAGCAGATCAAAAAGGAAGAACTGGACAAAATTCTCGAAGCCGACAGCATCGCTGATGACAGCACAATCCAGAATGCTTTTTACGATGCCCCGACAGTTGTCTATCTGTTTGCACCGTATACCTATCCAAACGACGCACAGGACTGCTGCGTTGCAAAATCATTTACGATCAGGCAGAATAAACCGAAAAATCCCGGGAAATATGTGAACTTCCTGGGTGCTTTTTGGATGGAAATATTCTTGCAATTTTACAGCACAGTTATTATAATAAAGACAAGTTCTGCAGTAAACTCGTTTTTCGCAGAAAACGCCAGAAGCGGAGGATGACGTTCAAAAAACAAAAAAGGAGCGTAAGAGAAATGGCAAAAATTTTAATCAGCCTTCTAAATATTTACAGGGCGCAGGGGAAATGAAAAACATCGGAACATATGCGGCAAAATGCGGAAAGAAAGCACTGGTTCTGATCAGCCAGGGAGGCTACAGACGGATCGGAGCAATGATCGAAGAAAGCTTTGCGGGAAGCGACTGCGACGTTGTTTTTGATTATTTCAACGGCGAGTGCTGTGAGAGTGAGATCAACCGTCTGGTTGCTATCGTGAAAGAAAAAGGCTGTGATCTGGTTATCGGTGTCGGCGGAGGCAAAATTTTTGATACCGCAAAAGCAGTTGCCTACTACGCAGAAACACCAGTATTCATCTGCCCGACCATTGCATCGACCGATGCACCGTGCAGCGCACTGTCTGTTGTATACACAGAAGAGGGTGTATTCGAGAGATACCTCTTCCTTCCGGCAAACCCGAACCTGGTTCTGATGGACACTGACATCATCGTAAAATCTCCAGTCCGCCTGACCGTAGCCGGAATGGGTGATGCACTTGCCACCTATTTTGAAGCAAGAGCCTGCCAGAGAAGCGGAGCTACTTCCTGCGCCGGTGGAAAAACAACCGAGGCAGCGATGGCACTCGCGAAACTCTGCTTTGACACTCTGATGGAAGAAGGTGTAAAAGCCAAAATCGCTCTTGAAGCCGGCGTATGCACCCCGGCAGTCGAGAAAGTCATCGAGGCCAACACCCTCCTTTCCGGAATCGGTTTTGAAAGCGCAGGCCTCGCAGGAGCCCACGCCATCCACAACGGCTTCACCGTACTCGAAGAGTGCCATCACATGTACACGGTGAAAAAGTAGCCTTCGGAACCCTGACTCAGCTCGTCCTGGAAAACGTACCGCTCGATGAACTCGAAGACATCATCTTATGGTGCATCGAAGTCGGTCTCCCAGTCACCTTGGCTGAACTCGGTGCCGGAAACGTAACCGACGACCAGCTCATGGAAGTAGCCAAAACCGCATGCGCAGAGACCGACACCCTCCACAATATGCCATTCGAAGTAACCCCGGAGACCGTCTTCGCCGCCATTAAAGCAGCCGACGCCTACGGTAGATACTATCTCGACGAAGAAGAATAACCCGTATGAAAAAGAATCTCCTGTCAACCCCAGG
>ENA-OQEB01001079-OQEB01001079.1-human-gut-metagenome-genome-assembly--contig:-NODE-1079-length-10485-cov-2.241842_pt1 | contig 10485 bp, 13 predicted proteins | sample MGYA00242787_ERZ504619 | MGnify/ENA primary metagenome ERZ504619 (study PRJEB26092, sample SAMD00036317) | human gut metagenome | host: Homo sapiens | study: EMG produced TPA metagenomics assembly of... | reverse complement strand
AGTGGGATTGCCATCGCTCAACGGATAAAAGCTACCCTGGGGATAACAGGCTTATCACTCCCAAGAGTTCACATCGACGGAGTGGTTTGGCACCTCGATGTCGGCTCATCGCATCCTGGGGCTGTAGCAGGTCCCAAGGGTTGGGCTGTTCGCCCATTAAAGCGGTACGCGAGCTGGGTTCAGAACGTCGTGAGACAGTTCGGTCCCTATCCGGCGCGGGCGGAGGATATTTGAGAGGAGCTGTCCTTAGTACGAGAGGACCGGGATGGACGGACCACTGGTGTATCTGTTGTCGACCAACGGCATGGCAGAGTAGCCAAGTCTGGAAGGATAAACGCTGAAGGCATCTAAGCGTGAAGCCCCCCTCAAGATGAGATATCCCTCCTTCGGGAGTAAGACCCCTTGAAGACTACAAGTAGATAGGGCAGAGGTGGAAGCATGGCAACATGTGGAGCTGACTGTTACTAATAGGTCGAGGGCTTAATCTGGTTAATAACGGAGAAAACAAATCGGATTTGTATGAAGTTTTGAAGGTACAAACCTTAATAATCCTCGATAGCTCAATGGTAGAGCACTCGGCTGTTAACCGAGTTGTTGTAGGTTCGAGCTACTCGGGGAGTTTTTTAGTATAATATATGGTGACATAGCCAAGTGGTAAGGCCCCGGTCTGCAACACCGTCATCGCCGGTTCAAATCCGGCTGTCACCTCTCTTAAAATGACTACATCAGTTTATGATGTGGTCTTTCTTTTATATACAAAAAGCAATATAAAACTGATAATCAGAATTATATTGCTTTTTTAACAACTATTTATTTTTTATAATATAACTATAACAGTGAACATACAAATCTATTTTTCTTCTTCAGGATATTTCATACCCCATTCAGCTCTTATATCTGACATAATTTTCATTACATCATATGTATATTGACAGTGCATGAGGGTTTCTATTTCATCTGATGATGCTGAGCTTACAGCTTTTTCCATATCACGTACTTCGTAATACAGTGCATCTGATGTATCACCGGCATCAATTACTTCTTTATGACCATCCTCTGTATATGTAATAGTTGCCTGCATTCCTCTTGGATACTCAAAGATTTCCACATATGCTTTGTCAAAAGAGAGCGTAGCGCGTTTTGGCTGCTTTGAATGAAGAGATAATGTGACAGTTGCCATTTCCTCTGCATCATTCATAAGCAGAATACCTGCCTGTTCATCAACACCGGTTGGTGCATATTTAACCTGTGACGATACTTGTGTTGGTGTTTCCTTGAAGAACCAGCGGATAAGAGAAAGTGAGTAAACTCCAATATCAAGCAATGCTCCTCCGGCAAGCTTACGACTGAAAAATCGGTTTGTCATATTGTAATCCTTGTAGCTTCCAAAATTGACCTGAATTAAATTTAGCCTGCCGAGTTGTCCACTTGCAATTATTTCGTTTAGCTTTTTATAAACAGGCATATGATATATAGTCATGGCTTCAGCAAGAATAACGTTATTTTCTTTGGCCAGTGAGACGGCTTCATCGAGCTCTGCGATATTTAAAGTAATAGATTTTTCACAGAGTACATGCTTTCCATTAGAAAGGGCTTTTCTTAGATAATTGATGTGAGTATTGTGTGGAGTGGAGATGTAAATGATATCAACATCAGGATCATAAAAGACGTCATCAATGTTGTCATATACCTTTGAAATGCCATATTTTTGTGCAAAAGCTACGGCCTTTCATGAGTTCTGTTGGCAACTGAATAAAGAGTGCGTCCTTCCTTTGAGAGAGCATGCGCGAGCTCATTAGCTATTACGCCGCAGCCGAGTGTTGCCCAATTAAGCTGTTTCATGTGAAATCCTCCTTTTTAACTTAAAGTATTGTAGCTGTGATGGTACATAAATTATTTAAAATGGTGTGAAATAACAAAATATAAACTCATTGATGATACCTTTTGACCCTTTAATCATAAAATATGTACCATAATGAACATATTCTAGCATGATGAATTATGAATTACAATGCATTTAGATTCAAAACAGTCAAAAACAGTCAAAATTTGATAGTGACTAAATTAAAATTAGTTAATTTGAACTATATTTTAGATTATAAACTAATAATAGAAAAGATACTAAAATTAGCAATTAGGCAAGTAATAAAGATTTATGTAGTATATTCTGCACAAAATTAGAATATTACTTTTGCATATATTACACAATTTGAAATTTGACCTTATATAATTTTAACAATTTTCATGGTGATTATTTGTGAATATAAATGACTGATTATGATTGACATGACTGATTTTGAAAATATATAATACTACAAGTTAGATGATTATTGATTTTAATAAAAAAGGAAAATAATTGAATATAAAAGATTAAATGATAGTCTTTGAGCAATTTGAAAACAGGGGTGATTAGATGCTGGCGGAAGATAGATGTAAAAAAATACTCGATATATTAGATTCGATGGGAAGTGTGACTGTTCAGCAGCTTATGGATGAGCTTGATACATCCGAGTCAACAATCAGACGTGATCTGGTTGCAATGGACAAGAAGGGGTATCTCACCAAGGTACATGGTGGTGCGATTGCCAATAATACGAATATCCATACTCAGGATGAGAAGGTTATCAACAGGCTTAAGCAGAATCGTAGCGAAAAGGAACAGATTGCCAGATATGCGGCATCACTTATTGTGGATAATGATTTTGTTTATATAGATGCCGGTACTACAACAGCAGTCATGATTGATTATATTACTGCAAAGAATGTGGTTTTTGTTACAAACTCTTTGACTAATGCCAAGAGAATTTCCGATAGGGATATACAGTATATATTCTGGGTGGCGAGTTCAAGTCTACTACTGAGCTATTGTCGGAGATGAGGCCGTTGTGACGCTCGATAAATATAATTTTACGAAGGGCTTCTGGGGGACCAACGGAATTACTGTGAAGAATGGATTTACAACTCCGGAGATAAAGGAGGCCATGGTTAAAAAGAAATCCATGGAGAATAGCAAGGAGAAATACATTCTTGCGGATGACAGTAAGTTTTCACAGGTATCAAGTATCAAGTTTGCTGATTTTGAAGATGCTGTAATTGTTACAAATGCACTAAGCAATGACAACTATAAGAAATACAAAAATATTAAGGAGGTCTAACATGATTTACACAGTTACCTTTAATCCATCATTAGATTATATTGTTGATGTAACAGATTTTAAGACAGGAGTAGTCAATAGAACGACTGGAGAGAAGATTTTTGCAGGTGGTAAGGGTATCAATGTTTCCATGGTTCTTAAGAATCTTGGAATGAGCAATACTTCACTTGGTTTTACAGCGGGTTTTACAGGAAATGAAATTAAAAGACTTCTAGCAAAAAAAAGGTGTTGATACTGATTTTATAGAGGTGGAGGATGGTATTTCACGTATCAATGTGAAGCTTCGCTCAAATGAGGAATCCGAGATTAATGGTCAGGGACCGGTAATCACTGAGGATAACATTAAAAAGCTTTATGAGAAGCTAGACTGCTTAAAGGAGTCTGATGTGCTTGTGCTAGCAGGAAGTATTCCTGATGTAATGCCTTCATCAATGTATATGGATATTATGAAGCATCTTGAGGGCCGCGGAATAAATATCGTGGTTGATGCGACAAGAAATCTGCTCACAAACGTGCTTCCATATAAGCCGTTCCTCATTAAGCCAAACAATCATGAGCTCGGTGAGATATTCGGGGTTGAGATTACAGACAAGGACGATGTGATAAAGTATGCAAAGAAGCTTCAGGAGCAGGGCGCAAGAAACGTGCTTGTTTCAATGGCAGGCGACGGAGCAGTGCTTGTGACCGAGGATGGACAGGAGTTTAAGGCAAATGCACCTAAAGGAAAGCTCAAAAACTCTGTAGGAGCAGGTGATTCGATGGTAGCCGGATTTGTTTACGGATATCTCAAATCAAATGATTATAAGCAGGCATTTATTTATGGAGTATGTACAGGAAGTGCAAGTGCATTTTCTGAGGAGCTTGCTACAAAGCCTGAGGTTGAAGCGCTTATTGATAAATGGGAGAGTGCTTCCAATTAAACAACGGTATCAAAAAGGTTGATATAAATAATTAAATTAATACATTCTATTAGGAGGAATGATGTATGACAATCAGGGATTTATTGGCAGCTGAGAGTATCAATTTAAATGGTACGCCTGCCGGAAAAACCGAAGCATTGAATCAGTGTATTGATTTGATGGCAAAAAGTGGCAAAATAGCGATGTGGAGAAGTATCGCAAGGGTGTTTTTGCAAGAGAGGAGGAAGGCACAACAGGAATTGGAATGGGTATAGCAATTCCTCATTGTAAGTCTGATGCTGTTACTAAAGCAGGTCTTGCGGCAATGGTTGTAAAGGATGGGGTTGACTTTGAATCACTCGATGGTACACCTGCAAAGATTATTTTCCTTATAGCTGCACCAAATACAGAGGATAATGTGCATCTTCAGGTGCTTAGCAAGCTCTCTGTTATGCTGATGGACGAGCAGTTTACAAATTCTCTTATCAATGCCGGTTCAGTTGATGAGTTTTTAAATATCATCGATAGCGCTGAAAAAGCAAAGGATGAGAAAGAGGCTGCCAAAGAGGCAAAGGCGAAAGAGCCTGTTGAGGTGAAGAAGGACGATGTATTTATCGTTGCAGTTACAGCCTGTCCTACAGGAATTGCCCATACTTATATGGCTGCTGAGGCTATCGAGAAAAAAGCAAGGAGCTTGGATATCAGGTAAAGGTTGAGACAAGAGGCTCAGGCGGAGCCAAAAATGTGCTCACAGATGATGAAATCGCAAAGGCTGCAGGTGTTATAGTTGCCTGTGATACAAATGTACCTACAGACCGCTTTGACGGAAAGAAGGTTATTGAGTGTCAGGTTTCTGACGGAATCAATAAGGCAGAAGAGCTCATAAAGAGAATTGCTGCCGGTGATGCTCCTGTATTTAAGGCATCAGGTAAAAAAGAGGCTTCACATTCATCAGTTGGTGGAAAGAGAGCATTGGACATCAGATTTACAAGCATCTGATGAATGGTGTTTCACATATGCTTCCATTCGTAGTTGGTGGTGGTATTCTTATCGCAATCGCATTCCTTATCGATGGATTCAGTGTTGACCTTAATTCACTGCCGGCTGACCAGAGAGCAAATTTCGGTACTATTACACAGGCCGCAGCAATGTTTAAGGGAATCGGTGGAACAGCATTTGGATTTATGCTTCCAATTCTTGCAGGCTTTATCGCTATGAGTATTGCTGACCGTCCGGGTCTTGCAGTTGGTTTTGTAGGCGGTTCAATCGCAGCAAACGGTACATCAGGCTTCCTTGGAGCACTTGTAGCAGGTTTCGTTGCAGGATATATTGTGCTTCTCTTAAAGAAGGTATTTTCTAAACTTCCGGAGAGTCTTGATGGTATGAAGCCGGTTCTGCTTTATCCGCTGCTTGGTATATTCCTGGTAGGCGTTATAATGCAGTTTGTAGTTGAGCCTCCAATCGGAGCTTTAAATACAGCTATCAACAATGGTCTTAATGGACTTAACGGTGCAAGCGTAGTAGTGCTCGGAGTACTTCTCGGAGGAATGATGTCAGTAGATATGGGTGGCCCTGTAAACAAAGCCGCTTATGTATTTGGTACAGCTTCAATCGCTGCCGGAAACTACAATATCATGGCAGCAGTTATGATTGGCGGTATGGTTCCACCAATCGCAATCGCTCTTGCAACAATCTTCTTCAAGAACAAGTTCACAGCAGAGGAGAGAAAGGCAGGACCTACAAACTTTATCATGGGATTATCATTTATCACAGAGGGTGCAATCCCATTCGCAGCATCTGATCCGCTTCATGTCCTTCCGGCATGTGTAGTCGGTTCAGCAGTGGCAGGTGGACTTTCAATGGCATTTGGATGTACACTCATGGCACCTCACGGAGGAATCTTCGTAGTTCCTACAATCGGAAATCCGTTAATGTATCTTGTTGCATTAGTAATCGGATCTTTCATTGCATGTGGATTACTCGGATTACTCAAAAAGAAAGTAAGTGAATAAGCAATCCTCAATTATCATTTAATCCAACCTATAAACTAATCAACAAAGGCACTGCTTCGGCGGTGCCTTTGTTGTTATGTTGTGTATTAAAAATTAAAAGTATAAACATTCTCTGAAATAACAGCCTCATGCCTTGACGAGTGAATTTTCCAAGCTTAAAGTAGTATTAGGATGAAATAGTAAGTCAAAAAAATCAATTATTTATGAGACTTAAATAAAAAAACAGTGAGGCATAAAATGGGCAAGGTTATAGGTATAGATTTAGGAACAACAAACAGCTGTGTGGCAGTATTGGAGAACAATCAGCCGGTAGTCATAACTAACAGCGAGGGTCAGAGAACAACTCCGTCTGTAGTGGCTTTTACAAAGAATGGAGAGCGACTGGTTGGAGAGGCTGCAAAGAGGCAGGCAGCAGTCAATGTGGATAGAACATTTTTCTCAATAAAGAGACAGATGGGAAGCGATTTCAGGGCAAAAGTGGACGGAAAGCTGTATTCAGCTCCTGAGATTTCTTCTATGATTCTCAGAAAGCTGAAAAAGGATGCAGAGGACTATATCGGTGAGACTGTAACTGACGCTGTAATCACAGTTCCTGCATATTTTTCGGATGCGCAGAGGCAGGCAACTAAGGATGCAGGAAGGATTGCTGGGCTTAATGTGCTTCGAATCATAAATGAGCCAACCTCTGCGGCACTCGCATACGGACTGGACCACGGACAGCAGCAGAAAATTCTTGTCTACGACCTCGGAGGAGGAACCTTCGATGTGTCTGTTATCGAAATAGGGGACAATCTGATAGAGGTGCTTGCCACAGCCGGTGATAATCATCTGGGTGGAGATGATTTTGATGAGAGAATCACAAATTATCTTGTCACAGAGTTTTACAGACAGCAGAATGTGGATCTGAGAAAGGATAATACGGCTATGCAGCGTGTCAGGGAGGAGGCTGAGAAGGCAAAAAAGGTGCTTTCATCATCATCCTCAACCACTATCAACCTGCCATTTATCACCACTGTAAAGGGACAGCCGGTCCACATGGAGATGAACCTCACAAGGCTGAGTTTAATGAGATAACAAAGGATCTGGTGGAGAGAACTGCTATTCCTGTCAATCAGGCACTTTCAGATGCGGGGATTTCCGCAGCAGAGCTTGGAATGGTGCTGTTGGTAGGAGGCTCTACACGTGTGCCGGCTGTTGTTGAGGAGGTCAGAAGAATTACAGGAAAAGAGCCTTCACACAACCTGAATCCTGACGAGTGCGTGGCACTCGGTGCAGCAGTACAGGGCGGCAAGCTCGGTGGAGCAATTGTCGCAGGCAGCAGTGCGGCAGAGATTATACTGATGGATGTCACACCGCTTTCACTCGGAATTGAGACGGTCGGTGGTGTCTCAACCAAAATTATTGACAGAAATACGACTATTCCTACGAGATACAGCCAGATTTTTACAACTGCAGGAAGCTTCCAGACCTCTGTGGATATAAAGGTACTGCAGGGTGAGAGGCAGTTTGCAAGGGACAATAAGCTGATTGGAAACTTCAGGCTAAAGGGCATCAAGCCGGCTCCGGCAGGTGTGCCGCAGATAGAGGTGACGTTTGATATAGATGCAAACGGCATTGTGCAGGTTTCTGCAAAGGACCTGGGCACAGGAAAGCATCAGGAGATTACGATTACCGCAAGCTCAAATTTGTCTGATTCTGAGATTGAGCAGGCTATCCGTGAGGCGCAGGAGTATGAGGCAACAGACGGACAGAGAAAGGCTTATATTGATGCAAGAAGTGAGGCTGATACGCTTGTGCGCCAGGTGGAAAATGTCATGGCTGACAAGGAAAAAAGAAAGGCTATGGACAGCGCACAGAAAAAAAGTGTGAAATCATCGCTTTCGTATGTGAAGAAGCTTATTTCAAGGACAAAGCCCGGAAATGTGAGCGAAGAGCAGGCTGCCGAGATAAAGCATGCGGCAGATGAGCTGAGAAATGCGGCAGCGGGATTGATTTAATTATAAAGGGCTGTAATCAGTAGCTATTATTATTCATTTGGCTATTTACGAGAAGCGGATTTTCATATAAAATATGGGTAAGTGGTGAGTATTCATAACCACCCTGAATAGTTATAATGTTAATTTAAATCCGAGGAAATAGAAAATGAATGCGAACGATAAAACAGAAAAGGTACTAAGAGAAATTCATATCATGCTCTCAAAGGCGGAGCCGTATAAGCCGGAGCCGAGCAGGGTGATCATAAACAAGCAGCAAATGATAGATTTACTTGCTGAGCTGAATAAGTGTATATATGCAATACAGGATGAGTATGAGCTTACTGAACAGAGTCGCAATCACGCAGAGAGAGAGTTCAGAAAGAAGGGGGATCAGATAGTCTGGGATGCAAGCAGAAAGGCTGAGGATGTGTATGCAGCATCGGTTATCTATACGGATGAGGCGCTTTCAAGAGTGCGTGATATCATCAATGATACCAACGAGTCACTTGAAAAGCTGTGCAAGAATATGAAGGATAAGATTGCAGAGCAGGAGAAGATAGTTAAAACTAACCAGTATGAGCTCAAGGGACAGCTTCAGGATTTGTCCGATACGGAGAAGTATCTTAAGATTATCGATGACAGAAATAAGGAGATAGAACGTCAGAAAAATGCAGGTAAACCTGTAGAGGAGCGTACTATTGACAATGAAGAGAAGTCCATCTATGCAAACAGACAGACTGAAATCAAGGTAAATATGGATTATATCAGAAAACTGGGACTTGCTGAGGGCGAGGACCTGGGAGATGGTGTAGTGGGTGAAGTGAAGCTTGCAGACGATACACCTGATGCCGGATTAAATCATAGCAATGATAAGGATGAAGCCAAGCTGCCGGCTCAAAATCGTCTGTTGATGAGGATTATAAGGCAATAAGCAGAAAAGCCGGCAATCCACCTGTTATCAACACAAAGGAAGGGAAGGAGCTCACAGACGGTATCCACAGAATGTGGCAGAGCATCACCGGAAATAAAGGGAAATGAAACACACCTATGTAATATAAAGCAGCAGTTCAAAACAGAACGGCTGCTTTTTGGCTTATATTTAAAAGTGGGTAATATTAAGCAGATTTTAAGAAAAACAAAGTGGATAATCTGATAAAATATAGCTGACTAACGGCAGGAGAAGGTTTCTGTTCAAAATTCATAGAAGGAGGATAATATGACAATATTAGTTTGTGATGACGACAAGGAAATAGTTGAGGCAATTGAGATTTACCTGATGCAGGAGGGCTACGACGTGGAGAAGGCTTACGACGGCATACAGGCGGTTGAAATTATGAAGAATAAAAAAATAGACCTCATGATAATAGATGTCATGATGCCAAAGCTCGACGGAATAAGAGCCACTTTGCAGATACGAAAGGAAAGCAGGGTGCCGATAACCATTCTATCGGCAAAGACAGAGGATGCTGACAAGATTTTAGGCCTCAATGTGGGAGCTGATGATTATGTCACAAAGCCTTTTAATCCGCTTGAGCTTGTGGCAAGGGTAAAGTCACAGCTTCGCAGATATACCACTCTGTCAAGCAATGATGCAGCCGGAGACAAGGTTTATGAAGCCGGAGGCCTTTTGGTAAATGATGATTTAAAAAAGGTGACTGTGGATGGCGAGGAGGTAAAGCTCACACCGATTGAGTACAATATTCTGCTTTTACTCCTTAAAAACAAGGGAAAGGTCTACTCAATAAATGAAATATATGAGAGTATATGGAACGAGGAGCGATAGGCGCCGACAATACAGTTGCTGTGCACATCAGACATATCAGGGAAAAAATAGAGATAAATCCTAAGGAGCCGCGATATCTGAAGGTGGTCTGGGGAGTAGGCTATAAGATAGAGGACAACAAATGAAGCAGTATACGATAGGAAAAAAAGCAGCGGTCATAGTTTTACATCAGCTATGCATGATACTTATGGTGACAGGAGTGTTTGCCACAGGCTATGCATTCAGGCACGATGCGCATGGAAATATTGATATATATACACTAATATCGCTTGCGGGCCTGGTAGGCAGCTTTGTGAGCCTGGCATATATGGCAAACGTGGCAGGCAGAAAATCAGAGGATGATTACACAATATACTATTTACCGATTGACAAGGTATACTCTGATGTGATGCTAGTGATATTTACACTGCTCATGGTATTTATGGGAAAAGTGATTTCAGGCGTAAAAAACCAGCATTTTGACTATGCATCACTCATTATGACGGCCGGCACATTTTACTTTTTTTGTTTGATATGGCTTTTATTATTTTATACCAGAGCATTGTAAGGAAGATAAAAGGCAATATACTTTGCACACACAGCCTGATGTACAAGGGCTATGAGCTTTTGAAAAGAGTTATTGAGAAAAAGGATATCCATACACAAAAAACCAAAGAGATA
>ENA-OQEB01001078-OQEB01001078.1-human-gut-metagenome-genome-assembly--contig:-NODE-1078-length-10486-cov-3.157351_pt1 | contig 10486 bp, 13 predicted proteins | sample MGYA00242787_ERZ504619 | MGnify/ENA primary metagenome ERZ504619 (study PRJEB26092, sample SAMD00036317) | human gut metagenome | host: Homo sapiens | study: EMG produced TPA metagenomics assembly of... | reverse complement strand
ACCGGTACATGGCAGCCGATTGTGTGGTTGGGAATCTATCTTTTTCTTACCGCATTCGTTGTATATCGTGGTGTCAATAAGGGAATTGAAAACTACAGCAAAATTCTGATGCCGATCCTTCTGATTTAATCATCGGAATTTCTGTTTTTTCTCTGACCCTGACCCATACCGACGCAGACGGTGTCGTCCGTACGGGACTGCAGGGTATGAAAATTTATCTTGTTCCAAATTTTAAAGGAATGACGCCGCAGAAATTTTTCACCGTCTTTGTCGATGCACTCGGACAGCTTTTCTTTTCGATCAGCGTTGCGATGGGTATCATGGTTGCCTACGGTTCCTACGTAAAAAAAGAAACAAACCTGATGAAATCGATCAATCAGATTGAGATTTTTGACACCATCGTTGCGCTGCTTGCCGGTTTGATGATCGTTCCTGCTGTATTTACCTTTATGGGAGCAGAGGGTATGTCCGCTGGCCCTGGTCTGATGTTTGTCTCCCTGCCGAGGTCTTTCAGTCCATGGGAGCAGCAGGCGGCGTAATCGGAACCATTTTCTTTCTTATGGTCTCCTTTGCAGCCATTACATCTTCCGTATCGGTCATGGAGTCCATTGTTTCCTGTATGATCGACAAATTTCACATCAGCAGAAAGAAAAGCACGGTTATTGTAACCGTTTATGCATGTCTCGTCGGTATCATCGTATGCCTCGGCTACAATGCGCTTTATTTTGAACTGAAGCTTCCAAATGGCGCAACGGCTCAGATCCTGGATGTCATGGATTTTATCAGCAATAACCTTCTGATGCCGCTTGTTGCACTTCTCTCCTGTATTCTGATCGGATGGGTTGTAAAGCCGCAGGTCATCATCGATGAGGTGACGCTGGGAGGATATAAGTTCGGTCGAAAGAGGCTGTATATCGTCATGGTGAAGTTTATTGCACCCGTGCTCCTTGCCGCACTGCTGCTGCAGTCGTTCGGTATTTTAAACGTCTGATCACTGCGATACCAGATTGCTATGTGCTTTGCACTCACGCAATCTTCAAAAACATTCGTAATCCGCTCATTTTCCTTCGAAAAATGGCTCCTTACTTATGTTTTTGGCGAGTCAAGAGATCAAAAAAGCATGTTTTCCGGTGGCTTTTCCAGAAAACATGCTTTTTTTGTGCCTGTCTGCACATATTTCTAACAGGTGAAACCCTTACATCCTGCGAATTAACGTTCCATTTACACCAAGTATCTCTCCATCAAATTCCCGGGCAAAAAGTACTTCCCCGTCTCCTTTTACTTTTATCTCCTCATCCGATGCGTTGAGCAGAACTTCGATTTTATTTCCCTCTTCGTCTAGTTTAATATACTCTACACACCGATCATTTTCATAACCATTCGGAAAATGGAAATGCAGGCTTCTGCACACTTTTTCATTTCTTCGAAGCATGATCAGTTTCCGCATCGTTGCAATTTTTTTCTGATTCTCTTCGCTTTCAATTTCACTCCAAGGCATACATCTTCTGCAGTCCGGATCATGAGCGCCTTCCATTGCGATCTCCGTTCCATAATAAATACAGGGGCTTCCCGGAAGCGTAAAAAGGATTGCAAGCTGCTGGTAGAACTTGTCCAGATCGTGAAAACGGTTCATCAGCCTCTCGGTATCGTGGGAATCCAGGAGATTAAAAAGTACATCGTTATTCTGCTGCATATACATGGTATAGCAACGGTTTACCATATATTCAAATTCTTCTTTTTTCATTGTTTTATCAAGAAAGAAATCATGGATTCCACTCAGCAGCGGGTAGTTCATGACAGAATCATATTCATCTCCCTGCAGCCACTGGCTTGCATCATGCCAGATTTCCCCCAGAAGATAAATATCCGGCTTTATCGTTTTTAAATGCTCTCTTATCCGCTTTAAGAACCTGTGCGCCACTTCGTTTCCTACATCGAAACGAATTCCGTCGATATCAAACTCCCGTACCCAGTCCTCACAGATTTTACAGAAATACTGTATCACCTCTTCATTGTTTGTGTTCAGCTTTGGCATCCCGTCTGTAAATGCAAAGGAATAGAACCGTCGGTCTCTGGTGTCTCCCCTTTTTTGAACCTGTTCCCAGTCCTCTACCATAAACCAGTCCGCATAACGAGACTCTTTTCCATGCTCCAGGATATCTATCCACGGCTCAAATTTTCTTCCACTATGATTAAACACTGCATCTACCATAATGCGGATTCCTTTTTCATGTGCTTCTTTGCAAAGCACTTTCATTGTATCCGCATCGCCAAAAAACGGATCTATTTTTGTATAATCGGTCGTGTCATATTTGTGGTTGGACTCTGCTTTCATAATCGGATTCAGATAAATACCGGTAATCCCAAGTTCCTGCAGATACGATAATCTCTGACGGATCCCTTCCAGATTTCCTCCGAATTTTTCTTCGTTTGTTACGGTTCCGTGATTTCTCCAGGGTGTGATATCATCTCCGTTTTTTTCCGGTGTCCCGTTGCAGAACCGATCCGGGAAAATCTGATACCAGATCGTTTCGTTTACCCATGCCGGTGTGCGATTGATATCTGCCGGGTTCATCCAGGGTACAATAAAGCACTGCTGCATACGGCCATCCATCCGGAGCTGTTCTTCTGTCAGGAAACCATCCTCAAAATAATACCAGACTTCCTTTTCCGTCCGCAGCTCGAAATAATATTTGCATCTTTTGTATTCCGGAAGAAGCGTTGTTGTCCACCAGATCTGATAAGGCAGACGTTTTTTATATATCATTTCCTCTCTTTTTCCGATCCACTTTTCTTTTCCGCCCAAAATTCCGGCTTCATAAGGATCTCCGTAATGGATAAAAACCTGTTTTACATCATATCCTGTCTTGATATTGACAATCAGTCTGTCCTCATCCAGGGCATAACTCATCTGTTCTGAAGTTTTATGGTATACACCGCTAAATTCCATCTCATTTTCCTCCCGTATAGCTCTAAAGCTGTTTTTTGCATCCTTGTAAGAAACACGATCACTTTTTGTTTCGCATTGTTTCGTAACTTTACTATAAGCCTTTTTTATTTCTTCGTCAATCAATTTCCATTTTTCCCTGCGCTTTCGTAAAATTCAGATAATTTTCAGGATGATTTTTGTGCAGGATGCTTTCTTTTTCGAAACTTAACGAAACATTTCTTTTTCAAGGTATTGATTGCTTTTTATCTTATGATTTTATATAATGATACCGGGATCAAAAGGTCTTTTGACACCTATGATAGCTGGGAGTTTACATTTTTTGTTTTGTGAAAGGATTGCCGATTATGACTACCATTCAGGATATTGCTGATAAAATGGGAGTTTCCAAGAGCACGGTATCCAAAGCGCTCAATGACGCGCCTGATATCAGCGATGCTTTACGGAAACAGGTTTTGGAACTGCCGTAGCTCTGGGTTATACGAAGCTGCGGCGTTATAAGAAACCAACGAAAAAAGTCTGTATTATAATAGAAAAAGAAAATATGCGGTATCAGGAACCGCATCATTTTGCCTATGATATCCTAGTGGGTTTTCGTCAGATGGCAGAACCTGCCGGATTTGATGTTGAAATTGTACCCGTTGATATTAAGACCCAAAGAAACCAGCATTATGATGTTTTTATGCTGGAGCATGATTATATAGGAGCTTTTGTGGTCGGCTTTTCCCTGAGCGATCCCTGGATTCAAGACTTTAAAATCAGCCGCACACCGGCTGTTCTTTTCGACAACTATATAGTAGGGAATCCTTCCACCGCTTATGTAGGTATTGATAATGAGGAGGGAATGGAGCTTGCCGTCTCTTATCTTGCCGGACTTGGACACCGGAAGATCGCCTATCTGAGCAGCTCCCTCGGTGCCCGGGTTCTCCAGGCACGCCATGCTGCCTTTCTCCGTTCATGCACCAGCATGGACTGAAGACTTCTCCTGCTGCGATCGGCTGTTCTTATTATCTGTCAGAATGTATGGAAAAGCATCTTCCCCGTTTTCTGGAAAACGGAATCACTGCTATTATTTGCAACCAGGATACCCTTGCTAGTGCAACGCTCACGCAATGTCAGCAGCTGGGATTCCAGATTCCTGATGATATCAGCATTATCGGATTTGATGATCTGCCGATTGCTGCTTGTACGTCACCGCCCCTTACAACCATCAGACAAGATCGGCTGGAGCTCGGAAAAAGTGGATTTTTTGCATTGTCAAGTCTTCTCAATCACATCCCAATCAGTACGTATTTGTTGCATGCACAGCTGATTCAGCGGGAATCGACAGGGAAGGTTCCTTCATAAATTCATCTCATCAACAATATTTGCCGGTTTTGCAGTCATTTCTACCCATGCCGGTATAAAACCGCTTTTGACAGCGTTTCTTACAGATCTGACATTAGACCAGGCGGTACAGTAAAAAGGTACTTTTCCCCTGTTTATGATCTCTTTTGTAAGTCTGCTTGTCAGTGCAGAGGCAATCCCCTGTCGTCTGTATTCCGGCAAGACATCCACACCGATCTGCCACATATCGTCGCAATCGGCAGAACAGGCGGCAAGTCCCACCAGCGTACTTCCATCATATGCGCCGACGCCAAGTACATCCAGATTCTTCCGATCTTCGCAAAGCGCATTGCTCCATTCCGGTCGATACAAATCCGCAAAATCTTCCTGTGTCAATACTCGTGTCTCATAGGCGCAGGAAAGAGTCGGTATCCGGCTGATGTCCGGCAGATAGTATTCTGCCATGAAACATATTTTGTGACCTTTTTCAGCTAAACGTTCATTCAGCCAATGCATGTTTGGTGTCTCAAAACAGTGGTAAAATTCGAATTTGTCTACATACGCAGATACCAGATCCATCGTCTCCGGTATGGAAGCCGCCATGATATTATTTCCATAGGAAACCAGATTGCAGGTAATAGCTCTTTCAAATATTTGCGGGCCTTCTTTCCTAATTTTATGGGAACAACAACATTTTTGTCCGCCTTGAAATCTTCCACGCGGCACCCCATATCTTCCGCAGACTGCCTCATGGCAAGCTCCATCATTTCACGATTCATCATATGCTTTTCTCCTTTATGAGTTTGTAATAGAAACTGCTGGGCATCAGAGAAGCTCATTCCCTGCAGTTATTTCTGTGGATCAATTTATGATTATTCCTGGCTCTTTTTCATCTCTGCCTCAAATGTGTTTTCCGTCATATGCGCCCGCAGAATATGAAGCAGCACTCCCGCCGCCCGCTCCATTGCAGCCGGATCGATAGAGGAATAGTTCATGACATACGTATTTTCCTGCTTTATTGCCTCCGCCGCATCCGCGTAATAGCCGGAGAGCGGCTTTAATTTCACACCACGGGATTTCGCCTGCGTGACAATCGACTCTTCTTTCAAATCCGTGCGAAGATGCATCAGAAAATGAACGCCTGCTTCTTCCTCCTCGATGGTCACGTAATCACCGAGCGGCTTCTTTTCGAGTTCCTGTAAAATCAGATCTCGTTTGTTCTGATAATAGTTTCGCAGCCGGTTGATATGTTTTTCGAAACTGCCATTCTCAATAAACTCTGCCAGTGTGTACTGCTCAAAGTTGGAGACGGTGCAGGAATAAAACGACAGCTCGCGATAAAATTTCTCCGCTAATGTCTGCGGAAGCACCATATAGCTGATCCGTACCGTGGAGGCAAGTGTTTTCGTAAACGTATTCATATAGATGACCTTGTCCGAAACGTCGATACTCTGCAGTGTCGGAAACGGCTTTCCGCCGAGACGCAGCTCACTGTCATAATCGTCCTCAATGATATAGTGATGATCTGATTTTGCTGCCCAGCCGAGCAGTTCATAACGGCGGCTGACCGGCATGACTGTCCCGGTTGGAAAGTGATGGGACGGGGAGGTATGAATAATATCAACCGATCTTTTTTCCAGCTCCTGCACCGAAACACCGTCCTGGTCGAGCAGCACTGGCTCGTACCGTACCTTCATGCTCTCATAAATCCGCGCAATTTTGTGATACCCGGGATCCTCTACTCCATAAACAAGATCGTTTCCGAGAAGCTGAATCAGAAGGTTATGCAGATACTCCGTTCCTGCGCCGACAATAATCTGCTCCGGCAGCACCTGCATGCCGCGGAACTCACGCAGATATTTTGCAATCGCACTGCGCAGCTTTAAAATCCCGGCGCAGGGAGAATTGATCATGAGCTGGATGCGGTTGTCATTCAAGACAGCACGCACCGTCCGCGTCCAGATTGTAAAGGGAAAAATCTCGCTGTCCGTCTGATTGCTGGAAAAATCCGCAAAATAGGAAGTCTCCCCGTTTGCCACCTGCAGGATCTCTTTTGGCACCGCATCCCGCATGGAATCCTCAATTTCCAGATCAGCCGCATAGAATCCGCGCTTTGGCATGGAATACAGATAGCCTTCCGCAACAAGCTGCGCATAGGCATTCTCGACGGTAATCACACTGATGCCAGATTTTTTGCAAACGTTCGTTTCGACGGCAGCTTCTCTCCCGGACGGATATTTCCCAGTAATATGTCGTTTTTGATACATTTATATAAATATTCATACAGGGAATCTGACCCTATATTGGAAAAATTATACGTCAGCATTCGACCATTCTCCTCTTATCTGACCTTACTGAATATATTTGTTTTGGCGATTTTTTTATAGTCACTTTACCAGTATACTGTGAGGCAGAGCAAAAGTAAAGCCAAAAACAGAAACAAAATTTATCACCTGATATTTATCAGGCAAGGAGGAGATTATTATGACAGCAGCAAATGAGAGATACAAACTGAACAAAGAACTGGCACAGATGTTAAAAGGTGGTGTGATCATGGATGTTACCACACCGGAACAGGCCCACATCGCAGAGGAAGCTGGTGCCTGTGCCGTTATGGCACTGGAGCGGATTCCGGCAGACATCCGTGCCGCCGGCGGCGTTTCCCGTATGAGTGATCCGAAGATGATCCGCGGCATTCAGGAAGCCGTTTCCATTCCGGTTATGGCAAAATGCCGCATCGGCCACTTTGTAGAGGCACAGGTTCTTGAAGCCATCGAAATCGACTACATCGACGAGAGTGAGGTTCTCTCCCCGGCGGATGATGTCTACCATATCAACAAACGAAATTTCAAAGTACCGTTTGTCTGCGGTGCAAAAGATCTCGGCGAGGCACTCCGCCGGATCAACGAGGGAGCGTCTATGATCCGTACCAAAGGTGAGCCGGGAACCGGCGATATCGTACAGGCGGTCCGCCATATGAGAAAAATGAACAGCGAAATTCAGAAACTGACCTCAATGCGTGAGGATGAGCTGTTTGAGGCAGCCAAGGTCCTGCAGGTTCCGTACGATCTTGTTCAGTATGTTCATGATAACGGCCGTCTCCCGGTTGTCAACTTTGCAGCCGGCGGTGTGGCAACTCCTGCCGATGCAGCGCTGATGATGCAGCTTGGAGCAGAGGGTGTTTTTGTTGGTTCCGGTATCTTCAAATCCGGCAACCCGGCAAACGTGCGGCTTCCATCGTAAAAGCCGTTACCAACTACACCGATGCGAAACTGATCGCAGAACTCTCCGCTGATCTCGGCGAGGCTATGGTCGGCATCAACGAGCAGGAAATCGCCTTACTGATGGCAGAAAGAGGAAAATAATGAAAATTGGAGTGCTTGCACTGCAGGGTGCGTTTGCAGAACATGAAAAAGTATTAGAGCAGCTTGGCGCCGAATGCATCGAACTGCGTCAGGCCCGCGATCTTGCCGAGCCTTACGATGCACTTGTACTACCGGGCGGCGAGAGTACCGTTCAGGGAAAGCTTTTAAAAGAGCTTGGCATGTTCGATATCATGAAAAGCCAGATTGAAAACGGCATGCCGGTCCTCGCAACCTGCGCCGGTGCGATTCTTCTGGCCGAAACGATCGACGGACAGATCAAGGGACAGCCGGAACAGTATTTCGGCACGATTCCGATGTGCATCAGGCGGAATGCCTACGGCCGCCAGTTAGGCAGCTTCCACACAGAAGCACCGGTTGCGGGCATCGGAACAGTGCCGATGACGTTTATCCGTGCGCCGTATATTGCATCTGTGGGGGATGGCGTGGAAGTGCTCGCGGTTGTGGAAGAGCGGATCGTCGGTGTAAAATACAAAAACCAGATGACCTTCTCCTTCCACCCGGAACTCGACCGGATGTGCGGATTCATAAGGCGTTTTTGGAGATGATATAAGACGGATAAAACAATAGCAGACTCAAAAAGCAATGCAAAAATCTGATCGTAAAAAGCTCCAGCTTCAAAGAGAAACTGGAGCTTTCTCATTGTGTTTCGCTGCTGTTTCGCCGCACAGGAGTGTGACGCAGCGCTTTTTCTGTTTGAGAAACTATTTGATACGTTTCAGTTCATACTGTCTCGTACCAAGACCAATTTTCTCTGCCTGGTCGAGGGTTGCCTGCCATTCAATGTTCGGATTGGAATCCTTGAAATGATCGTGGTGGCAATGCCATCCCGGCTCTGCAAGATGCTCGCCAAGCTGACTGTTTTCGATCGGAGTTGCCTTCAGGCAGGCATCGGCACACGCCTGATCAAGAGCAACCGGGTCGAAGCTTGCAAACATTCCGATATCCGGCAGGATCGGAGCATCGTTCTCCCCATGCAGTCACAGTTCGGGCTGATATCCTGTACCAGCGAGATATGGAAGCACGGACGTCCATGGCAGACAGCCTGCGCATACTCTGCCATTTTCCGGTCAAGAAGCTCGTTTGCACTGCTGTTTGGATTATAAACCGCATCAAAGCTGCAGGCACCGATGCAGCGGCCACAGCCTTTACATTTATCATAGTCAATGACTGCTTTTTTATCTACATAGGAAATCGCGTCACTTCCGCATTCTTTTGCGCAGCGGTGGCAGCCACGACAGACCTCCGTATTGATTGCCGGTTTTCCACTGGCATGCTGCTGCATCTTTCCGGCGCGGCTTCCGCATCCCATACCGATATTTTTCAGTGCACCGCCAAAGCCGTTGCTTCATGGCCTTTGAAGTGGCTCAGACTGATAAAAATATCTGCGTCCATGATTGCATGACCAATCAATGCTGTTTTGCAATATTCTCCGTTGACAACCGGAACTTCGATTTCATCGGTTCCTCGCACTCCATCTCCGATGATAATCTGGCATCCTGTGGTAATGGTATTGAATCCATTCAGATTCGCACAGTCAAGATGCTCCAGGGCATTTTTTCTGCTGCCCGGATATAACGTATTGCAGTCTGTCAGAAACGGAAGGCCTCCCTGCTCTTTACAGAGATCTGCAACCACTTTCGCATAATTCGGACGAAGAAACGCCATGTTTCCCAGTTCGCCAAAATGCATTTTGATTGCGATGAATTTGCCTTCCATATCAATGTCTTTGATGCCAGCAGCAATACAGAGCTTTTTCAGCTTGTCAAGCTGACTCGTTCCAACCGGACATCGAAAGTCGGTAAAATAAACCGTTGACTTTTCCATTTTGTCATTCCTCCTGATTTGTCATTTTTTGACAGCATATCACTTCAAGCTAGGTTGAAGTCAAGTATAATTTGTGGTCTTCTGTTTGTCTCATGGGCTTGTCTTTTTTCTGGATTTTTCGTATACTGAATATAGTTTTTAAGCAACTGAAAATACAGAAGTGCTTTGGAGGTCATGTTTATGATAAAGGCAGTATTATTCGATATGGATGGTATCCTGTTTGACACCGAGATTGTAATGAAAGAGGGCTGGCAAAAAGCTGCCCGGGAGCTGAATTTTACGCTCACGGAGGAACATCTTTCGCAGATGCGCGGCAGTGCGCTTCCGCGGAGCAGAAAGCTGTTTGAGGAGTGGTTTCACGGACAGGTGACATACGATGAAGGACGCGCAATCCGCACGGCGTATCTAAACGATTATATTCGACGCAACGGTGTCCCGGAAAAACCAGGGCTTCATGAGTTTCTTTCCTGGCTCAAAGAGCATTCGATCAAAGTTGCCGTTGCTACTTCTACAACGCGGCGCGTTGCGGAAGACTATTGGAAACAGTCTGGCATTGACCAGTATATCGATGCTTCAGTCTGCGGGGATGAGGTAATCAACAGCAAGCCGGATCCGGAAATTTTCTTAAAAGCAGCGTCTCTTCTGAAAGTTCCGATTGCTGCATGCATAGTAGCCGAAGACAGCATCAATGGTCTGAAGGCGCGCGTGCAGCTGGTGCCATCTCCTGCATGATCCCGGATCTGACACCGTATACAAAAGAGCTTTTTCCATTTTGTGATTATGTGAGTCCTTCTCTTTTGGCCTGTAAAGAAATTCTGCTGCAGACTCCAGAAGCGGACAAACTGAAAAGCTGGAAGTAAAAAATCATACATAAAGTGAACCTCACATGACTAAAGTCACGTGCTTCAGACCGCTTTAGGCGGCAGACAAAATATCGGCGGATACGCCTGTTTCTTAGATCTTGCGCGGATACGCGCTTCTTCCATGCCGGATACGGCAGGTC
>ENA-OQEB01001077-OQEB01001077.1-human-gut-metagenome-genome-assembly--contig:-NODE-1077-length-10487-cov-2.664286_pt1 | contig 10487 bp, 12 predicted proteins | sample MGYA00242787_ERZ504619 | MGnify/ENA primary metagenome ERZ504619 (study PRJEB26092, sample SAMD00036317) | human gut metagenome | host: Homo sapiens | study: EMG produced TPA metagenomics assembly of... | reverse complement strand
CCAGTCGAACTGCGTGGATTTCGACAGACGGGCCAGCTCGGGCGACGGTCCGGAAGTGAAGCGGCCGCCCCACAGGGCGAGGTATTCGGTGTTTTCAGCCATGCGATACTCCTTGGAGAATGGGCATATTCGTGCGGTTTCGACTGTCTGCCAGACTATCAGCGTTGTGATACATTCCCGTGGCGGCTCTCCGGTCGAGCGGCCAGACATGCACAAGCACCAGCAGGAATGGCACCGTACAGCGTTACAAAACCGTCAGAGGGCGAATCGCCAGTGCGAGACCTCCTCATCGATGTCGAACCCGCCTTCGAGCACGAACTGTTTCAACAGTTTCGATGCCTGTACTTTCACTTTGAAATTCGGCAGCGTCACATTCATGCATCGCTCGAAGAACGATTTCGCCCGTGGCACGTCGATGGTGTCACGCAGGGCGTCGAATCGGCCGAATGCGTTCAGACTTTTCTCATTGATATATCTGACGGTAAGTTCTTCAAGCAACGACCTGTCAACGCCGAGATGATCCACGAGCTTGTCGATCTGCTCATCTTTCTCTCGTTTGGCATAGCGCGTGATGTAGTCCCGCAGCGTCATGCTTCCTCGACTTCCACATCGCCACGCTCCACATCATGCAGGAACAGCTCAGCAAGTCGTTGTTCGTCCCTCGAAAGCGCAGCGAAGGATCGGTGCAGCTGTGCGGACATCTCCGCCAACTCCGGACTGTCCTCCTTGAGTGCCTTGAGCCATTTGACGAAGTTGGCATTCATGTAGTCGGTGTCGATCAGTCCGGTGTCGATTTCGGTGAGATACCCTTCCAGCTCATAAGGCGCTTCGGGGTCACGTCTCCCGTCATCGTCCGGTTCTCCGGCGCAGCTGTCATCATCGAACAGCTCCTTATACCGCTGGGCGAGAATCAGATATGTGCGTTCGTCAATTTGGGGACGCACGATATCAGGTTCGCCGTTCCCGCCATCGTTCTCATCCGCATCGTCGGCATCCGTGCCATCGACCTTGTATTCCGTGGTGTTCCAGTCGAAACCCTGCACTTTCGCCGCTTCAAGGTAACGATTCAGCTCTACGAACTCCTTGGCGAACTTGCGTCTGGCCTCCACCGATTCCGGCAGCTGCATGAGGTCCGATTCCCCGTTATCCGTGAACACGTCGAGAATCTCCAAGTACCGTGTATCCATGGATTTCACGTTCGCGGGCAGTTTCTGCACGAACAAATCAAGCGGCCTGTCGCCGGAGTACAGTTTCACCGCCGCTTCGATGAAGCCGTACATGGTGTGCGGCTTGCGGTAGTAGCGGATGACTCCGAACGGCTTGTCCGGCCCGAACAGGCGATTCGTGCGGCTGAACGCCTGGATGATGCTTTCGTAGTCGATGATCTTGTCGAGATACAGCGTATTCACCCATTTTGAGTCAAATCCGGTGAGCATCTGGTCCACGACGATGAGCAAATCAAGCTGCTGGCTGCGGTTTGCTGCTATGCCGCCGTACGGACTCTTATGCGATAGTCGCGACGAAATATCTTTCTTCATCGCCGGCCATGTGGGATGATGAACTCTTTGCCGAACGCCTCGTTGTAATCGGTGATGATTTCAGTCAGCGCATCTTCTTTGTCCGTTGCTCCTTCGTTGTTGTCGATGTTGGGATCGAACAACGCCGTTACATGCAACTTAGGTGCTTGCTGCTTGAACAAGTGATAATAGTTGACAGCTTCAGGAATGGAGCTAGTGGCGAGCATCGCATGGAATTTGCCCGCATGGCTGAGCACCGGAACTGTTCGAGAATGTCCGAGACCACCATGTTCGGATGCGGGGAGTCGATGCCATATTGGTCTCGTCCAAGGAAATCCTCGATGCCACTGATACGGTTTCCAGCGCCATCAACCATCGGACCCATAGGGACCTCGGACTTATCCATGTAATGCTGAAACACCTTAGCTTTAATGGGGTCAGCAAGTGCATCTTCCGTACTCTCCACCTTCGCCTTGTCGAGAGCCACGGCACGTCTGACTTCAGAATCCTTGTACGTGGTCACCATGTACGGGTCGAATCCGAGCACATTATGGTCACGAATGCCGTCGGCGATGCTGTATCGGTGCAGGCAACGACCGAACACCATGGCGGTGGTGGAGTTCTTCTTCTGGTTTTCGCCCAGAATGGGTGTGCCTGTGAATCCGAAGAACAGCGCGTTGGGGAAGGAACGGCGGATGACTTGCAACATGTCGCCGAAGGTGGAGCGATGGCATTCGTCCACGATGAAGACGATGCGTCGTGCAGCAAGTTGATCCAGCCATGTCTGGGTGACGCCCCGCTCCCCTGCTTTCACGTTGCTCATCTTCTGGATTGAGGTGACGATCAGAGTGTCGTTGACATCGGTGCTGTTGAGTTTATCCCGCAATACGCCGGTGTTCTCCGTGCCCTGCACTTCTGTCTCGCTATCGGCGAAGCTACGGTATTCCTTCAACGATTGGGTGCCCAGTTCGATTCGGTCCATGAGGAACACGACCTTGTCGGCGTCATGCGAGTCAGCAATGAGCTGAGCCGATTTGAAGCTGGTCATGGTCTTGCCTGAACCGGTGGTGTGCCACACATAGCCGCGGGTCGTCCCGCATGGAGGTCGCTGTTCCCAATCGCATTTTCGCACCACGTCGGAGATGGCGTTCGCTGCGAGGTACTGGTAGCTGCGCAGCACTTTGAGGCATCCATCCGCCGAGTCGGCGATGGTGTAGAAGCCGATGAGCTGGTGCGCCATGGGAATGGACAGCAGTCCCGCAGTGCCGGAGGTGCCGCCGATGAACAGCTTCCATTCGTCTTTGCCTGGGTGTTGCCCGCCACAGATAGGCTCGTTGTTGTAATCCGCCCAATGGAAGTAATAGCTCGGGTTGAATTTGTCCGCGCCGGGATTGGCGAAGTAGATGGCGTCGTCGGGGGTCATGGCCACAAAGATCTGCACGAGACGGAACAGGCCGGTGAACACGCCTTCGTGCGCGTATTTTTCGATCTGCTTGGTCGCTTGGCTGACGGGTATGCCGCTTTTCTTGAGCTCGATATGGATCAATGGCATGCCATTGATGAGGAGCACGAGGTCGCCGCGCCGCGAGTTCAGCATCGTGTTCTTGGCTGGATAGACCGGTTGCTGAGCGATTTGGTAGGTGCTTTTGCCGCCCGCGATCTCCTTGCGGTCATAGATGTAGAGACTGACTTCCTTGCCGAAATGCGCCACATCTTCTTTGTTGTCACGCGTGATAGACACGGTACGCCCGTTGACGAACGAATTGAGCGCGAGCGGCGTTCGCAGGGTCTCGATCTGCTCGATTATCTGTGCCATTTCCCCGTCCGTCAGCGGGTATTTGCCAAGCCTGTCTATGTCGTTGTTGTTGCGGTACAGTATGTCTTTCCAATTGTCGAGCAAATCCCGCTCAGTTGGATAGCGCAGGACACCGTCCTTCCATCCATGCTGCTTAAGCACGGTGATGACATTTTCCTCAAACACCGATTCGCTATCGAATATCATGATTCTTCTCCCCTTTGGACTTCCCATTGTCCTGCTTTTCGCGAGCCGACGCGCTTAAGTAACCCACGCCCAATGAGTATTTCAGCATCCCTCCGCACAGTCGCTGATGAAACTCCCGCGGCACGTGCCATGTCGTCATATGTTGCTCTGGGGCTCTTTTCTACAAAACGTAGAACAATTCGCTGTCTCTCGGTTATCTGCTCATTCAAACCATTTAACTGCTCATTATTGTCAGTTATCTGCTCATTCAAACCATTTAACTGCTCATTATTGTCAGTTATCTGCTCACCACGGATGAATACATGCTCATTTTGATCGAGCTTGGCATCTGGCTCCAACATAAGCGTGAGCACCGTACGATCAGCCTCGCCGAAGCTCTCCTCAATCTGCGGTTCAGGAAGTCCTGCATTCGCCCATGTGGCAAACACATCGGGAACACCCGTACCAGCTCGCTCGCCCACATCGATTAGGCTGAACATCTTCATGACAAGACCGTTGCGCGGATCAGACACCCCGCCGAGGCGCATCTGTTCAATGCCGGTTCGGATATCACCCGGATTTTCGAACACCAATCTATCGGGTGCGCGTCTGACCACCACACCACGCACGCCATAGTAATCGGCGTTGAACAAACAGTTGGCCAATGCCTCGCGAATTGCCTTATGCATGGGAGTGTCATCAACGCGGAAGATGCCATTAAGTTTGAAAGGGGTCTTCAGAGACTCGGCAAGTTTGAGATTCACGCGGAAAAAGAAATCGAACAGGTTGCCCGACCACATGCCATCTCCCGAATGCACACGATCGGTCCAGCGAATCGCCGGATCTAGAGTCTCCTGATAATCAAGGAAATAATGCGGACATTCGCGCACGATGTCATAGTCGTTGCCGAACATAAGCAGACCGCCGAACGTAGGATGAAGCTTACCGTCTTCTCGGCTCACCATTGCCGCGCCAACAGCACGCAGAAAACGCTCGTCATCGAGATCGGTCCAAGAACTGCCCTGACGTACCGCACGGAAACGATTGCGATATGCCCGCACTGTGTCTGTATTGAAGTCGGCAACAGTGAGATCGTCCAGCACCTTGGAATCCATCGTCTCAGCTCCCTGATCCCGGAGCATTGCTGAGATCTCCTGCCGCGTGCAACGGTAGTCGCCCTCACCACGCCGACGGTAGGTTCCCCCGAAGAGATCATTATTGATATATACGGGGCGTTCGTCACGCGGAGCGCGCGGAACGTGAATAGCCAGCACCATCCCACCATCCGCTTCGAGCACTTCAACTTCCGATTCGATGGGCAGCACGGCGCTCACTTTGGACCGGTTGCTGACCGTGTTCCAAAAGTCCTGGCGAAGATGTTCCGCTTCCACTGGTGTAAGTCCAATCGGCGCGAAGGTACCGTCTTCGCGCTCCTTGACGCCAAGCAGGATGACGCCGCCGTAGGTGTTGGCAAAGGCGGAGTACGTCTCCCACATGCTGCGTGGGAGGCCGCCTTTCGCTGCTTTCGCTTCAATCCGGTTATTCTCGCGATATGAGGCGAGCTTCACGATATCGAATGTCTCCATTGCTCTACCTCCCCTCACACAAACATCTTGTCAAGCAAGGATTTCTTGATATTCTGCAGCAATTCCAACTTACGCTGATGAAGGGTGATTAAAGAATCTAGTTGGTCAAATTGCTGTCCAATTATTCTCTGCTCGTCGACATTGGGCATCCAATCTCGCTCTTTTGAAGTTTGTCAAAGAAGAAGTACAGTCTCACGCCGCCCTCTTGAAGCATTTCAATTTGCTTTGTAAAAAGCGATGATTTGAACCAGTGCCACAAGAAGCGATCGTCGCAAGAACGATCCGTCTTGAATACTTCGTATAAGGAGCTGACGATTACGTTTTTCCTGGTAGATTGATAGCCAATTTGAGCCAACATTGATTCTTGCGGGGTTGTAGGCAAAAGACCCAGGCTCGACAATCCAGTACGCTGTCTTGTCAGCATCTCGCATTGTTCCGCCGTTTTCGAACTGCTCATCTTGAGGCACAAAACCGCGATCGTTAGATACCGAATAGCTTTCGAGCTGCAAGTTGTCTTTGTTCCGAATACCTGAAGCTTCAACGAAATCCACGAACTTACGCTGTTCCCAAGGGTCAGTAAAACCAGCGAAACGAATCTCGGGTACAGACTCGCCATCCTTCGGGAACATTTTTTCAAGCATCGATTTTTTGAACACGACGAGCTTGTCATACTTACGCTGATGAAGGGTGATGAGGCTGTCAATCTCATTCAACGCCGCACCTATGCAGATTGCTCCGACAAGCCAGGAAATCTTACTTGTGTATCTTGCAGTGCGGCCTTTGAAACGGAGATCACCTTGATTCCCTGCATTAAGGAAGAAGCTGTCTATGGTATGCATCGGAATTTAGGTAGTGCCCCAGGTAGCCCGTCCCAAAGGGAACCGAGGCCGCGCCGGTATCGTATGTAGCCCCGAGATAGTTGGCTCTTTGGGTAGTTTCCGCAGCTCAACACACTTGCCAGCCGTTTCGTCCTCTGCCGTGTCAGCGAAAATGACATCACCTTCGCGAAGTATCGACAGCATATTTGGGGAGCACGGTATCGTCGGTAATGAACGGCAAATCACTTCGTTCGTCATCGAGCAATCACCGAACTTAATAAGAATATCTCCGTAATGAACATTGCGAGCAGTGCCATTCTCGCCATTCAAACCGGCACGTGAAAGAGTGTTGCTCTTCAAGAACTCGAAGCAATCCCCAAACTTACGCTGTTCCCAAGGGTCAGTAAAACCAGCGAAACGAATCGCGGGTACTTTTACCTGTTCAGCCATCATTCGCCTCCCAACAGGTCTTCAGCTCGGCAATACCAGCCATGTCGAACTCATTGCCGGTTAGTTGACCAAGCATATTGCCAAGTTCTGCCTCAGCCTGTTCGATCTGTTCGCACACATCGGAGTAGGTAGTCGAATACTTGTCGTTCAGCGCATTCACCGCCGCAATCAACTCATCAACAGCCGTCTGAGGGAGCTCCTCAAGCTTGCGCTGCAATGGTTCCACCCACTTGGCAGCAAGCAAGTCATCAGCATGTTCATCGCTCAGTCCTTCAATAACGGTCCGGGTCTTTTCATCAAGCGCTGAACGGAGATTCTTAACGTTCTTTTTGACTTCACGCTCTTCATCAAACAACCGCTGTGCACTCACAAGAGCACGGTCAAAGTCAGTCTCGGGATGCTTGCCGATAGACTTCACTGCTTTCTTCAACTCAGCGGCAACAAAAGAATCACCATCCTCACTGATAGCACCGGTTGAGCTCTTGTCGTCTTCATCCATATTTTCAAGAATGTCGGCAATCTCACCACTAATCTCTCTTAACCGAGATTCATATGTAACAATTTCCGCAAGATCAGCAGTAAGCAGTTTGCTTTGCACAAGATCGAACGGCAGGATATGTCCAGCCCAGCCATCCGGCACTTCGACATCCTTACCGCCTTTCTTCTTGACAACCATGTTGGCGTCAACTTTGCGAACGGCGTCATGGCCCTCGCTCTGTATGGTTTCAAGGTCGGTGGAGATGGTCTTCTGCCAGCTATCGTCAAGCACCTGATATGCCGTATAGCATCTACGAGCGGTGTATCAGTCAAACGATGTAGCAGATCATTTGCCAGAGTCTCCTCTTCGGCGGCAATGCTCACATTGGCGGCATTACCCACCAATTCACCGCGTATATAAGCCGGATAATCGATGAACGCCTCACGATAACGCTGGATATATGCCTTCACATCTGAGTCGGCATTCACCGCCTCACGAACGTCTTGCACGGCGAGCTTGGCCGAATGGCCGTTCTCCTCCGCGAAAAGGCACCGGCGTAGTCCGGGGAACACGTTCCAATATTTGCTGAGTGCATCGATGTCCCGCTTAGGAATGCCGCCGAACATAGTGGAATACACATCCCAGCTCTCGCATTGTCGGAGGAATCCACGTAGCGAGGAATATTGAGGTTATAGTCGTTCTGCCGAATCTCATCAATACCCACCAAGCGGCTGAACTTATCGACGTCACGATTCCCTGTCACCGCATCCACGATGCGTTTGATATCGCTCGCACGCAGCTTGTTGTTCTTGCCTTCCTTGGTGAAGTATTTGGAAGCGTCCACGATGAGCACATGATCGTCGTCGCGATGTTTGCGCAGCACCATCACGATGGTGGGGATGCCGGTGCCGAAGAAGATGTTCGCGGGCAAGCCGATGATGGCCTGAATGTGGTGGTTCTCCACCAGGTTCCGGCGAATAGTGCCTTCCTCACCACCACGGAACAGCACGCCATGGGGCAATACGATGGTCATGATGCCGTCGTCGCGCAGATGGTAGAGGTCATGCAGCAGGAAGGCGTAGTCCGCCTTGGACTTGGGCGCGATGCCATATTCGAAGCGGATATCCTCGCCGGCCTCCGGCGGTTCCCAATTCTGGGAGTAGGAGGATTCGAGACCACAGCGTCCACGAACAGCGCTCATAGGTCTCATCCTTGGTCTCGTCGGTGTCGAACCACGGCCAGTCACTTTTCAGTGTGTCTCCGTTGCGGGCCACGATGTTGTCCGGCAGGATGCCGCGCATGACAAGGTTCATGCGCGTGAGGTTGTAGGTGTTCTCCTTGAGTTCCTGCGCGTAATACCTGATGTCATTCGGGTTGCCGTTGCGACGGGCCACCGCCTGGCCGATGTGGATGAGCAACGAGCCCGAACCGCTTGTGGGGTCATAGATGTTGATTTCCTCACGGCCGGCGAGATGCCAGGCCACGATTTCGCTCATGAGCTGTGAGACCTCGCTCGGCGTGTAGAACTCGCCGGCCTTCTTGCCCGCGTTGGAGGCGAAATTGCTGATCAGGTATTCATAGATGAAGCCGAGAGTGTCGTAGTCCTGCCGGCTGTCCATCGGAATGTCCTTGATGAGGTAGATGAGGTCACGTGCGGCCTTGCTGCGGCTTTTCTCATCGGTGCCGAGTTTGGACAGGCCGGTCTGCAAGGTGTCGAAGATGCCCGCGAACACGCGCTTGCGGGCAGGGTCGATGTTGCGGTCGAACGCGGAAAGCGCGTCGCGCACATTGGCGATGGCGAAATCCCCCTTCTTCGCCACCCATGTGGAGAACAGGTTATCGTAGGAGATGAAGTAGCCGCACAGATCGCGCACGTACTGCGCGGTCTCGGTATCATCCTCCCGCAATTCTTCGAGGTCTTCGTCCCCCATGCCATCAGCATGCAGACGAGTGACTTCTGTCTCGGAAAGGAACTTGTAGAAGATGAAGCCGAGGATGTAGTCCTTGTATTCGTTGGCTTCGATCTTCGAGCGCATTTTGTTGGCCGACTCCCAGATCTTGGCGGCGAGCTGCTGCTTATTCATTCATATGCTCCTTGCTTCTGTACACATAATCAAGGGTCTGCCCCTGCTCATTGACCCATTCGGTCCACCCGTTTTGGCTGCCGCCGAGAACGAATACAGCGGCGGAGGAGGGACTGGACAGCTCGACATCATCCGCAAGAATCACTTTGCCTGTCTGCGCGGCGAAAAGCTGCCGTCGAGCTGCCACGGCTCCTTGATTTTTGATCACCGCATGACCAAGGTCCACCTCGGAGCCCGAAAGAACCGTGAAACGGCCGGTATCCCGGTTGTATCGTCCAGTCGCACGCACGCCATTCCTCTTGGTGTGGAACACGGTATTCACTGCAACCGGCGTTGTCTCCTTGCGGTCGAGATCATATCCGAGCACGCGCATGCGGAAAAGAATGCTGCCATGCAGGTCCTCCACCCGCTGCTCTTTGTATGGGTTCATGCGAGGAGCGGGAGTATTCCCGTTATCGGTCTCATATGAGCCGTGTTCACGCACGTAATCGATGGCCTTCGCCTCAAGCAGTCCAGAACATCACGGTCGATATTGACATCGTTATCGAGGAACATGATGGCTTTGTTCCAGAACTCCTTTTTGGTCTTGTGCGCATCAAGTCTGACAAGTCCCCTCGTGGTTTGCCCCGCGTACACACGACTCAGCACACCATGATCCTCATCAAGCAGGTAATACACACCGCGGTCTGGCAGATCGGGAAGACACTTCGCCTCGCCCAACATGTCTCTGGGCACCACGACAGTGACAAGCGATTCCCCCTCCACCCGGCAAATACGGATACCATCCGGATTGTTGTCAATTATTTGTATGGTCATGGCGGTGAGCTCAATCAATTACTTGCCGCCCTTCGCCAACTCATTGATCATGCATGTCCTTACGAACGCCGAGAAGCTCATTCCTCTCAGAGACGCGGCTTCTTTGGCGGAATCCCGCAGGTTAGCGGGAATACGCATGGTAACTGGCACCACGTCACCGTCTACTAGATATGAGCGTATCTCTGTTTCACCAGCCTCATGTTCAATCAAATCGGAGTACGTCATCGCATCCCACGCTTTCAAACCGCAGTATAAATGCATTAATTATACACCCGCTTGGGAACAGCGTGAGTTAGTTGACATTGCTGAAATCGTGGGTGGTGGCACTCCCGATACGAACAATTCAAATTACTGGGATGGCGATATCGATTGGTATGCTCCAGCTGAATTGGGCAACAACATATATGCGGAAAGCAGCACTCGCAAAATCACTCAGGCGGGATTTGATAGCTGTTCTACTAAGATGCTGCCGGCTGATAAGACGATTCTTTTCACCAGCCGTGCGGGCATTGGGAACACTGCAATACTGCGTCATTCTGCATGCACGAACCAAGGGTTTCAGTCTCTTGTAATAGGCGATGCCGATGTTTATTTTGTCTATTCAATGAGTGAGAGAATCAAGAAGTGGGCAGAGGAAAAAGCCTCAGGATCGACATTCCTGGAAATATCGGGTAGACAGCTTGAGACCATGCCTGTCAATCTCCCCTCCCTTGTTGAGCAGCAGGCTATCGGCTCCTTTTTCTCCCATCTCGACGAC
>ENA-OQEB01001076-OQEB01001076.1-human-gut-metagenome-genome-assembly--contig:-NODE-1076-length-10491-cov-1.618487_pt1 | contig 10491 bp, 16 predicted proteins | sample MGYA00242787_ERZ504619 | MGnify/ENA primary metagenome ERZ504619 (study PRJEB26092, sample SAMD00036317) | human gut metagenome | host: Homo sapiens | study: EMG produced TPA metagenomics assembly of... | reverse complement strand
AGCCGCCGCGCCGTAGCCGCCGCACTGGCAGCGGATGTGCTTGACACCGATGGAACGATACTTCTCGATGTTCTCGCAGATCTCGTCCACATTGGCACCGTCCACATGGCGGTACACCGGCACACCGGCGCGCATTTTGCCGCCGAACAGGTCGTACACAGGCATGTTGGCCATTTTGCCCTTGATGTCCCACAGGGCCATATCCACACCGGAGATGGCATTGTTGACGATGGGGCCGCAGCGCCAGTAGGCGTTCTGGTGCATCAGCTGCCACAGGTCGGAGATGTTGCGCACATCCTTGCCGATCAGCAGCGGACGCAGATAGGTCTCAATGAGATGCTGCACGGTCAGGTGGCGGTAAGCGAAGGTGGCGCAGCCCAGACCGTACAGGCCCGGCTCGCTGGTCTCCACCTTCACCACCACCAGATTGATGCCCTCGGGGGCGGTGCAGATCACTTTAATATCGCGTATGGTAGGGGCCATGACAGGGTTCCTCCCTTTTTATGTGTTGATTACTTGACCAGATAGCCGCCGTCAACGGGGATCAGGGCACCGTTCAGGTAGTCGGATGCAGCGGAAGCCAGGAAGAGACGGGACCCTTCATATCCTCGGGCAGGCCCCAGCGGCCAGCGGGGATGCGCTTGGTGCACTCGTCCTTGCGCTCCTGCGTCATGTTGGCGCACATCTCGGTGTCCATGTAGCCGGGCAGATGCAGTTGATGTTGATGCCGCGGCCGGCGCAGTCAACAGCAACGCTCTTGGTCAGCTGAGCAACAGCGCCCTTGGTTGCGGTGTAGGCAGGCACAGTGGTGCCAGCCGAAGTAGGAAGCCATGGAGCCGATGGTGATGATCTTGCCGCCAGTGGGCTGCTTGAGCATGACCTGCAGAGAACGCTGGATCATGAACCAGACGTGGTCCAGATTGATCTTCATGACCAGATCCCACTGCTCTGCGGGGAACTCCTCGGCAGATAGCGGCGCTGGATGCCTGCAGCGGGGACCAGAACGTCCAGACGACCGTCCAAAATCTGCAGTGCTTCGTCGAAGGCGCGGTTCAGGTCCTCGCGGTCAGCCAGATTGCCGATGACAGAGTAGGCTTCCAGACCCTTGGCGCGGTACTCCTCGCACACCTTCTCGACCTTTTCCTTCTGCACGTCGATGATGACGACCTTGCAGCCTGCCTCCAGCAGACCTTCGGCCATGCCGCGGGACAGACCCTGTGCGCCGCCGGTAACGATCGCATGCTTGCCGGCAATATCAAACTTAGTAAGAGCAGCCATAATAATGATCTCCTTCTATTTTATAATGTACGTGTTTATATCAGGGCCAGAGGGTCAGTCCTCTGCGCCGTCGAACAGGATAACGGTCTTCTTGACAGCCGGATCGGGATGAACGATGTTGTCGAAGACCTTTTCGATCTCGCTGAACTTGACGAAGGTGGTTGCAAGACCTTCCATGTGGTACTTGCCCTCGGCCATCTTCTGTGCAGTGGGGACCCACTGGTTCAGGCTCATGCGGGTGCCGCAGATGGTCAGCTCGCGGCCATTGATCATCTGCTGGGTGATCTTTTCGGGCACGGTGCAGAAGCCCATGGGGACCACGCGGCTGCATTGCACACGATGCCGGGCTGCATGATCATGGTCAGGCTGCCGGGGAAGCAGGCGGAGTCGAATGCGACGGTGCAGCCGTGGCCGTTGGTGATCTTCTGCACTTCGGCAACGATGTCCTGCGTTTTGCTGTTCACGGTGTAATCGGCACCGAACTGCTTGCTGCGCTCCAGACTGCTGTCGCTGATGTCGCAGCAGATGACAGTTTTAGCGCCCTTGAGCTTGCAGGCCTGTGCAATGATGGTGCCGATGGTGCCGGTGCCCAGAATGAACACCACATCGTCCTCGCACACGCCTGCACGGCTGGTGCTGTGCTCGCCGATGGTCAGCGGCTCGATCAGAGCGGCATCCTTCCAGGGGATGCTGTCGTCGATCTTGTAGACGTAAGGCTCTTCGACGCACCAGTATTCACGCCAGCCGCCGTTGGTGCCGCTGCCGCGCACCAGAACGTGCTCGCAGACATTGCCGCGGCCATGCTTGCACTGGTAGCACTCGCCGCAGCGGATCACGTAGTCAATCACGACGTGGTCGCCCACCTTGATGTTTTTGCAGTCTGCGCCAACCTTGGTGACCAGACCAACATTCTCGTGGCCGGGGATCAGCGGGTAGCGGGAGTTGGGGTTCTCGCCCTTATAAATATGGATGTCGCTGCCGCAGACACCAGCAGCCATCATCTTGATCTGGACTTCGTTGTCCTTCGGTTCAGGGATCTCAGTCTCGCGCATCTCAAAGTGGAGCGGCTCGGTGACCCAACACTCTTTCATAACAGTAGACCTCCTTGTTGGTGATCAGTGATCTTCTTGTAAATGTTCCGTCGTCGTATCTTGTTGTAATACAAGATTCATTGGCTTTAGTATACACGACAATACAAGAAAAGCAAGAGGAAATTTGAAAAAATAGGGTTTTAAGGATGATTTTCGACTAACTGCACAATTCTGAGCATGCCGTTTTGTTGATACAAGACGGAAACCAATGTCAAGACAAGTGCCCGGCAGAGCATAAGAGCGGAATAGAAGGAGCATTAAAAATAAAGATACGGCAAAGAATAGCAGCTGCGGGCAGAAATTCTGACGAAACTGGACATGTATCACAGAAAAAACGGAAGGACGGATCGTTTTATGGATATTTCCTATTATAAATGCCTCTTGCGGAAGATGAACTTGTTTCGGCCAAAAAACAAGTTGGGGTGTGCCAGCGGTGCCGGATCGGGTCGGAAGAGGGGAGAAAGAGGCGGTGGACGGTGGAAGCCGGCAGAAAAAAATGAAGCCAAAAAGTGAAAAACGTCAACTTGAACGGACAAAAAGCACAGGAATATGAAGAGATGTGACAACGATAAAACGTCAAAAAAGTCAAAAGTGTAACAAAAGTGGCTAAAAATCTTAAGTTTTACCTTTGAATTGTACAGATTTGCATTTTGAAACAAGTGCACTCTGCACAAAAAACATGTAACTTGTAAAAAGAATGTTGACAAGGCTTGTATTACATGCTATTATGTTGGCAACAGAAAGTCCCACGCAGGTGGCGCCAGAAAAGTACGTGCAGACCGGCTGACACAAGCCCGGTCATGATGTTTAAGAAAATTGGAGGACAACAAGATGAAACAGTACATCAACGCCGTGATTTCCTGAATGCTGGCGTGACCGCAGCTGCCGCTGCTCTGGCTGCTGCGGTGTCACTTCCGGCTCCACCGCCACTGCATCCAGCACGGCTGCATCCAGCACCGCCGCTGCCGGCAAGTACGATGATGTCAAGGCCGATGTCACCCTGACCATGAGCCATCAGATGGCTGCAAGCCACTCCATCAACAAGACTGCTGAGGAGTTCGCTCGTCTGGTCGCTGAGAAGTCCGAGGGCAAGATGAAGGTGGACGTTTACTCCGCTGCAACTCTGGGCACCGAGACCGAGAACCTGCAGGCCCTGACTAACGGCACTCTGGATCTGGCCGTGATCGCTGCCGAGTTCTATGCAAACTACGTGGACGAGGCCGGCTGCCTGTGCCTGCCCTTCGTATACAGCAGCTACGACGACTGCGCTGAGAAGCTGGCCGGTGAGGCTGGCACCACCGTTGCACAGATGATCCTGGACAAGACCAATGTCCGCATTCTGGACTACTACGTGCTGGCATTCCGTCAGATCTTTACCACCGATAAGCCTCTGAACACCGTGGACGATATGTCCGGCCTGATCATCCGCATCCCGGACTCCTCTACTTATAAAGAGACCTTCACCCAGCTGGGCGCTGCTCCCACTCCTGTGGCATGGGGCGAGACCTACACCGCACTGGATACCGGTCTGGTGTCCGCTGTGGAGAACATCCCCGAGTCCATCATGTCCGCCTCCATGCAGGAAGTGTGCAAGTACGTCAACGTTTCCAACCACATCATTGGACCCACCACCATCTCCGTTTCCGAGCAGGTGTTCCAGAAGCTGACCGAAGAGCAGCAGAACATCCTGACCGAGGCCGCTAAGGAAGCCTGCGAGTTTGGCCTGAATGCTACCAAGGACGGCAGCGATGCAAACTTCGACGCTCTGGAAGGTGCCGGTCTGGAAGTGGTGGACACCGATGTTGACAGCCTGAAGGCAAAGATCAACTACAACGCATATGCTTGTGCAAAGACCGATGTCGGCAAGCAGATCCTGACTTCCATGGGTGTTGCTCTCTGATAGACCGTCCGTCTTTCCCTGAAAAAATGTGCGGGCAGGCCGCAAAGGGCTTGCCCGCACTTAATTGAAGAAAAGGAGATGAGCCCCGCATGAAAAATGTGCGTAAAACGGTGGATAAGATCCTGAATGTGTGCTTCTGGTTCTCTTCATCGCAATGTTCGGTGTTACCACCCTGAACGTTATCATGCGTTATATCTTTAACTCGCCGCTGAGCTTTGCAGTCGAGTTTGGCCGCTACACCTTTGCAGGCATGGTCTATCTCGCTCCATCTACGTCATGCGCGACGACGGCCACATCGGTCTGGACATCGTGGTGGATGCTCTTCCGGAGCCGCTGCACACCATCGTGAAAAAGTTCTCCCGCGTGCTGGTTCTTGCCTATCTGGCCATATTCTTCTGCATGAGCACCCGCATGGTTATTGAGAACTGGACCAACCGTTCCAGCACCATGCATCTGCCCATGTCTGTTGTGTATCTGGCCATGGTCATTGGCAGTGCCGGTATGTTCATTGAAGAGCTGCTTCTCCTGCTGGGCAAGGGCGGCAGCGAAAAATTAGATGCAGGCGACATGGGAGGTGGCATGTAATATGTGGATGATCATTGGTATCTTCTTTCTGATGCTGCTCATCGGCGTGCCTGTTGCGTTCGGTGTTGGCATCTCCTCCATGCTGTATCTGGCCCTGAATGGTAAGGATCTCGTCATCCTCACCCAGCGCATCTTCGCTGGCGGTGACTCCTTCACCCTGATGGCAATTCCGCTGTTCATCTTTGCAGGCGAGATCATGAATGCCTGCGGCGTTACCAAGCGCATCGTCGGCTTTGCAAACGAGCTGGTCGGCTTTATCCCCGGCGGTCTGGCACAGTCAACATTCTGGCATCCATGCTGTTTGCAGGCGTTTCCGGTTCCACCTCTGCCGACGTTGCTTCCATCGGCGGCATGCTGATCGGCTCCATGGACGAAGCCGGTTTCGACCGCGACTACGCCACCGCTGTCACCGCTGCATCCGCAACCATCGGTTCCATCATTCCGCCATCTATCCTGATGGTGCTGTACAGCTCCATCACCGGTATCTCCGTTGGTAAGCTGTTCATGGCAGGCGTGATCCCCGGCATTCTGGTGGGTGTCAGTCAGATGATCTACGCTTTCATCAAGGCAAAGAAGAACCCTGCCAAGTACGACGGCGATGTGAAGGTCAAGTTCGACTTCAAGCGCATGGTCAAGTCCTTCATCAATGCTCTGCCTGCGCTGGTCATGCCTCTGATCATCATTGGCGGCATCCTGTCCGGTGTGTTCACTGCAACCGAGGCCGGTGCAATCGCCGGTGCTTACGGTCTGATCATCGGCATCTTCGTCTACAAGGAGTTCACCTTTGAGGGTGCCATCAAGACGGTCCTCAGCGCAGCCCGCACCTCCGGCATGACCATGCTCATCGTGGCAAGCACTACCGCATTTGGTTACTGCCTGGCCATCGAGAAGTTCCCCGAGCAGGTGTCCGCTCTGCTGACCGGCATCTCCACCAACCCCAACGTCCTGATGCTCCTGATGATCATTGCCATGTGCATCATCGGCATGTTCATGGATACCACCTCTGCCGCCATCATCATGGTGCCCATCTTCTACCCCATCGCCGCAGCTGCCGGCATCGACGGCATCCACTTCGGCATGGTCATGGTGCTCACCTTCATTCTGGGCGGCATCACTCCTCCCGTTGGCGTTACCCTGTACATCGCAACCGCTGTTGCAAAGATCAAGTTCACCAATCTGCTCAAGGAAATGTGGCCGTTCATCCTTCTGTTCATCGCGGTCATGTTCGCAGTTGCTTACTGCCCGGCTATCTGCCTGACCATCCCCAACATGCTGGCCTGATCTGCAGCCGGACAGCAGATGCTCATGAAAAGCTTTTTCTAAATTTTCTCCTAAATCTCCTATCCCTTGCTTTGCATTCTCCATTACTTCCCAACGATTTCCCAAAACAGAAACCATTCGTGCAGAGGTCAGGCTGCTTTCATCCCTCCCGGGTGGAAGCGGCCTGATTCTCTTTTTTTGCCAAAGACCCGGAAAGGAGCATTGTTTATGGCACAACTTGTTACCCTTGGCGAGACCATAGCCGCCTTTGCGCCAGACCGCATGGGCCCGCTGCGCTATGTTTCCAACTACGGCATCCGCATTGCGGGGGCCGAGAGCAACACTGCCATTGGCGGCGTAACGCCGGAGAACATCCCGGAGTTCCGCAAGGCGGGCTGCCTTGGCGTGGGCCTTGCCAGCAGCCTGATGCCGAAGGGCAAGGCCGTCTGCCCGTTGTGGGTGGGCGGCTTTGCTGCGTGAACCACTTTCACTCCTGAAATGAACTGCATGAAAAATCAGAAGGCCTCATTCTATTGACTTTGCCTTTGCAGGGGAGTATACTCCATGTCACCAAGAATATTACGGCTATGACGAGAAAAAGTACCCGGAAGGAATGCTGCAGAGAGCTGCCGGTTGGTGCAAGGCAGTGCAGGCATCCGTGGGAAGATCCTCTCCGAGCTTTCCGGCTGAATGGACGGTGTGCGCCCCAGTAGGCAGGAACGGCAGGCCCCCGTTATCACGGGCCGCGCGTTGTTGGACGTGCACTGAGTGGTCAGCGTTGTGCTGGCAATAAGAGTGGTACCGCAGAGGATTTTACACGCCTTTGTCTCTTACAGACCGTAGGGGACAAAGGCGTTTTATTTTGTGGATGCTTTTGTCCCAAAGTATGTCAGAAGGAAAAGGAGAAACAATTATGAAAACACTGGAAAAAGTAAGCGACTTTGTGGGCAAGTACATGGCCGCCATCGTTATTGTGGTGGCCGCGGGTGCTGTTCTTCCCCGGCCCGTTCAGCGTGGTAAAGACGGCGTGGGTCAATAACCTGCTGGGCATCGTGATGTTCGGCATGGGCCTTACCCTGAAGCCGGAGGACTTCAAGGTGGTGTTCAGCCGCCCGAAGGATGTGATCGTGGGCTGCGTTGCACAGTTCACCCTCATGCCGTTTCTGGCATGGGCGCTCACGCAGGTGTTCCACCTGCCACCGAGCTGGCCATTGGCGTGATCCTGGTTGGCACCTGCCCCGGCGGCACCTCTTCCAACGTGATGACCTACCTTTCCAAGGGCGACGTTGCACTGTCCGTTGGCATGACCGCTGTTTCCACCGTGCTGGCTCCGTTCCTCACCCCGCTGCTCACCCTGCTGTACGCTGGCCAGCGTGTTGACGTGAACCCCATGAGCATGTTCATGTCCATCGTCAAGGTGGTGCTGGTGCCCATCGCACTGGCTTTGTGGTCAATCACTTCTTCCATAAGTTCACCGAGGAAGCCGTCCGCGTGCTGCCTCTGGTCTCCACTACCGCCATCGTGCTGATCATCTGCGCCGTGGTCTCCGCCAACAGCGCTAAGATCATGACCAGCGGTCTGCTGATCCTTGTGGTGGTCATCCTGCACAATGTGCTGGGCTATCTCACCGGCTTTGGCGTGGGCAAGCTGCTCAAGCTGGACTCCACCAAGTGCCGCGCGATCTCCATCGAGGTGGGCATGCAGAACTCCGGCCTTGCAACCAGTCTGGCCGCCGCACACTTTGCACAGTATCCGCTGGCTACCATTCCCGGCGCTGTGTTCTCCGTGTGGCATAACATTTCCGGTGCGATCCTCGCCAACTTCTTTGCCCGCACAGCAGAGAAGAAGGATTGATCTTTCATAACATAGTAAAGCCCCCGGCAGGCGCAAACCTGCCGGGGGCTTTGCTGTGCCTGCGGGCCGGGCAACTGCAACAGAACCGGCACAAATCATGCTTTTCACGCTGCTTTTAGGGCGATTCACGCAGGTTTGCTTCCAAAATCCGGTAAAGTGTGAGATAATCAAAGTACCGTAATGCATACCCCCCCCCGTAATAATTTTCGCAAAGGAGGAACCCCTATGAAACGAAATATTTTGGCCCGGCGGGCGGCTTCCGCTGCGCTGGCAGCATGCATGATGTTCAGCCTTTCCGCCCCGGCTCTGGCCGCAAGCACCGATGCCCTGCTCCAGCAGAGCACCGCCGCCAAAAGCGCGGTGAGCGTGCTGGACGAAGAGAACGATATGACGGCAGAACCTGCGTATCAGATGAATCTCAAGAACGGCAGCATCAGAGTCTATATTGGGAGGATGGCAAACAGTATGCCAAGCAGGGCGAGAATGAAGCTCAGCAAAGGGGCAATCTGTGGATCACAACGGACGGCGGCCGGACGGACAACACCCTGACCATCGAAGGCGGCACCACTGGTGCAAAAGTCACGCTGTCCAATGTCAATATCAATGCTCCCGGCGCGGCAGTCTCGGTCAGCGGCAATGTGGAGCTGGTTATTACAGGCACCAACATCCTGCGCAGCGGCGAGGACCGCGCCGGTCTGGAAAAGGCAGACGATGACGGGACCCTGACCATCGACGGCACCGGCTCGCTGGAGGCCTACGGCGGTAATGAGGCAGCTGGCATTGGCAGTAGAGCGAATAACAACGTCCGTAATATTGTCATCAACGGCGGCACCATCACTGCAGAGTGCACAGGGAGGGATGGTGCCGGCATCGGCGGCGGCCATTCTGGCAAGGCTGAAAATATCAGGATCAATGGCGGCGTGGTGACGGCACGGGCGGCGAGTGGGGTTACGGTATTGGCAGTGGTTATAATGAATATTCGCTGTTGCCTACGACCATTACCATTACCGGCGGCACCGTGAAGGCCATTGCAGGAAAGCCCGGAGCAGCCATCGGCGCGTTGGCAAGTGCGAATGACCTGACCATGACCGGCGGCAGCTTACCGTACAGAAATTCGAAAATAGTTGGGGCTGGATCATAAGTCCCAGCAGTACCATCGGTGAGGTGGACAAAAACAGCCTGACCGGTGCTATCACCTATTTGAACCAAGACGGCAAGGTGGAGGATACCGCAAACTGGGATATTACAGTCAATGAGACAGCTGTTAACGGTGTAAACTATAAAGATATCTTAGGTGATGGTGCCTCTGCTATGACATTGAGAAAAGACCCTGACGGCAAAAGAGAGGATCAATTATGTGCTGAAGGTCAGAGCGCCGGAGACGGATGTCATTTTGAACGGCGGCATCGGCGCAAGAAGTAGTTTGACGATCGGACAGCAAGGCGATTCGAGTGCTGTAGGTGCACACGATGTGACCGTTACCAGTGACCGGTATGATGCAATTCAGGGCGAGGCTGACATCAACTGCACCGGTAAGGTGAATATCCGCAGCGACAAAAGTATGGCTGTGAACGGAAGCCTGAACATTTATGATTCCAGCGAAGTGACGCTTTCTGCAGGCAGCAACGTTGTGAATGGCAGCGCAAATATCACCAGCAATGGTAACGTGGCCATTTACAGCACCGTTGGCAGAGCGGCGGAAAAACTGACCATCAACAACGCCGAGAATGTCACCATTTCCATCAGAGATGCCGCAGGAGCAGTCTCCGGAGATACCAAGATCACCGCTTCCGGTACTGTGACCCTGAAAAACAACGCACAGGGCGGCCGTGTGGGCACTGTTGCCTTTACACAGGCAGGCGGCAAAAACTACGTCTACTATACCAGCGAAGAGCCGGATGCAAAGCTGATCGACCCGCGCATTCATCCGCTCCCTGATACGGTAGAAAGCAGCTACCTGCGCATTGAGCCGAGGGAGGCTTACAGCATTACCGTTGCGAACGGCACCGCGCAGGTCGTTGGTGACACGGATGGAAAACTGACTACCGCCTTTGAGGGCGAAAAGGTCACCGTCAAGGCCAACGCACCCACCGATGAGGATGCCGCCAAGGGCGTGAAGTTCCACCACTGGAAGGTTGAAGAGGGAAACATCAGCGTTGACCCGACTGCGGGCAGTCTGGGTTCTGCGACTGAAGCAGGCACCGCAGAGATCAGCTTTGATATGCCCAAAGGCGATGTGAAGCTGACCGCCGTTTACAGCGTTCCCGCTTCCGTGCTGAGGAGTACCGTTACTGTTGAGGGCGGCACGGCAAAGTCCACTCTGGGCGAGAGCAGCGATATCCCCGCAGAGATCGGCACCACGGTGGAGATCACAGCTACCCCGTATGATGCCGAGAAATACCCCGGCATGGAGTTCGTGGAATGGGAGATCAAGTACCCCGATAGCTTCTACCAGAACTTCCCCGATGCATTCCGGAAAATCTGCAGCTCAAGCTGGACAATGCCAAGAGCGCGACCACGACG
>ENA-OQEB01001075-OQEB01001075.1-human-gut-metagenome-genome-assembly--contig:-NODE-1075-length-10495-cov-1.814911_pt1 | contig 10495 bp, 14 predicted proteins | sample MGYA00242787_ERZ504619 | MGnify/ENA primary metagenome ERZ504619 (study PRJEB26092, sample SAMD00036317) | human gut metagenome | host: Homo sapiens | study: EMG produced TPA metagenomics assembly of... | reverse complement strand
GAACGATGCTGCCCAGATGGGAGGCGAACCACAGATGGAGCTCCGCAGGTGAACCCAGATGCGGCACCAGCGCCTACGCCAAATGACTTGGCTAGACCTACCATCCCAGAGAAAAAGCAATGATAATAGAAGCTAGATATTAACAAGCTGAATTTAAAAGGCTAGATATTAACAAGCTGAATATTAAGGCATGAAGATATTAATAAAAGGTGGAACCATCATCAATGAGGGGCGCTCTTTCAAGGGCGACCTGATTGTTGATGGCGAATTTATTTCCGAGATATGTGAAGGAGAGGCTCCCCGTGGCACCTACGATGAAGTAGTTGAAGCCTCGGGGTGTTTCGTTTTGCCAGGTGTCATCGATGACCATGTTCATTTCCGTGAGCCTGGACTTACTCGTAAGGCAGACATCGAGAGTGAGAGCCGAGCTGCCGCTTATGGTGGCGTGACTTCTTACTTTGAGATGCCCAACACCAATCCGCAGACCACTACGTTGGAGGCTCTGCACGACAAGTGGCAGTTGCAGCCCAGAAGAGTCATGTGAACTATAGTTTCTTCTATGGCGCCACTAACGACAATGTGGACAGCTTTGCCCTGCTCGATGTGCATCGCATACCGGGCATCAAGCTCTTTATGGGTTCCAGCACGGGCAATATGCTGGTGGATAAGTATGAATCGCTGCAGCGAGTATTTGCCACAGCCCAGCAGCTCCAACTGCCGGTGATGACTCACTGCGAGGACACTGACATCATCAACCATAACATGGCAGAGGCAAAAGCTAAGTATGGCGAAGATCCGGACGTAAAGTACCACCCAGAGATACGCAGTGTGGAGGCATGCTATAAGAGCAGCGAGCTAGCCGTGAAGTTGGCTCATGAGAGTGGCGCGCATCTGCACATCGCTCATCTCACTACGGCTAAAGAGTTGGAACTCCTTGACCCCAAACAGAATATTACGGGCGAGGCGTGCGTGGCTCATCTCTATTTCACTGATGCCGACTATGCCACCAAGCATGCGCTCATCAAGTGTAATCCGGCTGTGAAGACGGCTAGCGACAGAGCTGCCCTCAGGGCTGCACTGCTGGATGGCAAGATAGCCACCATCGGAACCGACCATGCACCGCATGAGTTGAAAGACAAGCAGGGCGGCTGTGCCAAGGCGGCATCAGGAATGCCTATGGTTCAGTTTTCGCTCGTAACTATGCTGGAATTGGTAGACGAGGGTGTGCTCAGCATCGAGCGATTGGTAGAGCTCATGGCTCATCAGCCTGCCCAGTTGTTCCAAGTCAGAAAGCGAGGCTATCTGCGCCCAGGCTATCATGCCGACATCGTGGTGGTTCGTCCCCATGCGCCTTGGCTGGTTACCCAAGAGGTGATACAAAGCAAGTGCAAGTGGAGCCTATGGAGGGACATGAGTATCAATGGCGCGTGGAGCAAACCTTCTGCAACGGACACCTTATATATAATAAGGCGTCTTTGATGCCAGCAGCCGAGGTGAGGCACTGGAGTTAGATAATAGATAATTGGGATAAATCATAAATTATAAAATAACAATTGGTGCTTAAAAAGACATACGACGTCGCCACCTTGGTGCCCTATATCAACTGGCTCTACGTTCTATCATGCGTGGGGGACTGAGCGGCAAGTCCAAGGAAGAAAAACTGAAACTGCGAACTGGAGGCAGAGCAAATGCTAGGGATATGGCAGAATGATTATCACACGCACGCCCTCTTTGCCCTCTTCGAGCAGTGAGCGATGGCGACGACATCATCATAGAGAACAGCGTGAGGTTCCCGATGCTCAGGCAGCAGCATCCTGCGGCTCTAGGTGAGCCCAATCTCTGCTTGGCTGACTTCATCCGCCCTAAGAAGTGGCGGTGTGGCTGACCATCTCGGTGTATTTTGGCACCACGTAGATGCTGCCATCACGGAGGCTTATCGCATGATGAGTATCAGCAGATGATGGCACAGACGCTCTGCGACCGACTGGCTGAGGCTACGGCAGAAAAACTGCATGAGGAAGTGCGCCGCCAATATTGGGGCTATGCGCCTGATGAGCAACTCACCATAGAACAGCAGCACAGAGAGGAATACCAAGGCATTAGACCAGCCATCGGCTATCCCTCATTGCCAGATACGAGTGCCAACTTCATTCTGGATCACCTGCTCGACATGAAGCAAGTGGGCATCCGACTCACAGAGACCGGAATGATGACCCCACATGCCAGTGTGTCGGGACTGATGTTTGCTCACCCCAAGGCTCGCTATTTTGAGTTGGGCAAGATAGGCAAAGACCAGTTGGTAGACTATGCACATCGCCGTGGAGTGCCTGTGGAACTGATGAGGACGTTCCTCCAGTCGAGTCTGATCAGGCGATAGATATTCATAGATAGATAATTACAAAATAAAACATATTGACTCAAATTAGAAAAAGAGAATGGTAGCAAGAATACTAATTCCCATCGTGCTCTTCACGGTGTTGCCCTATCTCTGGATAGACAGGCAATACCTGCACGTGCCAAAGGGATGGAAAAAAATACTTTATTGGGTGCCTGCTGCGCTGGTTGTCGGGTATAGCTTCTATCTGATGCTGCTGCCCAATTTCCTGCCAGAGAATCCATTGCTGCTCGACTTGTGGTTCGTGACGCTAGCCTTGTTTGCTGTGCCACAGTTTGTCTATGCAGTCTGTAGTTCAGTGGGTTGGCTTTGCCGCCGTATGCTCAAGGGCAAGAGAAATTGGGGCAAGTTGACTGGCTTGGTGCTGGCAGTGGTGGCTTTCTTCTGCTTCATCTATGGATTTACCCAGGGATTTCGCAATCTGGAGGTAAAGCATCTCACCCTTTATGTACCCGATTTGCCCAAGTCGTTTGAGGGCTATCGCATTGTGCAGTTTAGCGACTTCCATCTTGGTTCTTACTATGGTTGGCGCAGCGATTTGCCCCAGCGAGATGTAGACAGCATCAATGCCCAGAAGCCCGACTTGATATGCTTTACGGGCGATTTGCAGAATGTTCAACCCTCTGAAATCAAGCTTATATCCCACTGCTGAGTACACTCAAGGCTAAGGATGGGGTGCTCAGCGTATTGGGCAATCATGACTACACTTGGTATCTGGACATAGACGATGACGACGTGGGCCAGAAAGCAAGATAGAAGCAGAGGTGAGACAATACGAGAAGCAGATGGCTGGCGATTGCTCAACAATGAGCATGTGGTGCTGCATCGAGGTGCTGACTCTATCTATGTGGCTGGTACAGAGAACTATGACAAGCCTAAGCGCACCCAAGTGGCAAAATCGCTCTATGGCATTAAGCCCGGGCAGTTTGTCCTGATGTTGCAGCACATTCCTACCAGTGGCGAGAGATGTGGCCATCTACATCAATGAGGAGCACGGCTCTAAGGATTCGGTGCTCGTGGCTCCACAGCTCACGCTCAGCGGTCATACACATGCGGGGCAAGTTTCGATATTGGGCTGCGTCCATCCATCTTCGCTCCCTTCGACTATGGGCTCTATGAGCGAGAGGGTTGCCAACTCTATACGACTGCTGGCTTGGGTGGCACCATTCCTATCCGCATCGGAGCCACTGCCGAAATCGTAGTCATCACGCTGAAGAGAAAATGAATTAAGTGAAGAGTGAAGAATGAAGAGTGAAGAATTCAATAGCAATGGAATAATTATTAATTTTTAATTAGAAAATGAAGTACATCTATAGAATATATCAATTGATAATCTGCTTACCTATCTTGTTGGTGGCAAGCATCTTACTAGTTTGACAACCGTCATCGGCTGTATGTTGGGCAATGGTCATTTCTGGGGCTACTATCCAGCAAGTTGTGGTCGCAGCTCTGGATTCGCATTCTCTTGCTTCCTGTCAAGGTAGAGGGAAGAGAGCATCTCGAAAAGAACCAGAGCTATGTGTTTGTTGCTAATCATCAGGGTGCTTTTGATATCTTCTTGATATATGGATTCTTGGGGCGCAACTTCAAGTGGATGATGAAGAAGGCTTTGCGCAAAGTGCCTCTTGTGGGCATTGCTTGTGAGTATGCTCACCACATCTTCGTAGACAAGAGCGGTCCGTCCAAGATTCGTGCTTCTTATGACAAGGCGCGCGAGGAGTTGAAGGAGGGTATGTCGCTCGTGGTATTCCCAGAGGCGCTCGCACCTTTACGGGCCACATGGGTGTGTTCCGCCGTGGTGCCTTCATGCTTGCTGATGAGTTGCAACTGCCTGTATGTCCGCTCACCATCAATGGTAGTTTCAATGTGAAACCCCGTATGAAGGACATCTACTGGATATTCTGGCATCCGCTCCGTCTCACCATCCATGAGCCTATCGCTCCGATAGGAAAGGGCGCGGAGAATATCAAGAACCAGATGACCAGGAGCTATGATGCATCATGGCTGGTTTGGACAAAGAGTATCAAGGATTTGTAGAAAATCCTGACCAATAAGCCGAAAATACGGATATTCGGGTCGGAATATGCTTTTTTCTGAAAAAAGAGGGCACTTTTCATATAAAAGTAGTATCTTTGCATAAGAATAGAGTAGTTCTTTTGCATACAAATTAAAGAATCACAATAAGAAACAGATATGAGTGATAGTATTGTAATCATTCCTACATATAACGAGAAGGAAAATATCGAAAAAATTATTCGAGCTGTCTTTGGGCTCGAAAAGCAATTTGACATTCTGGTCATTGATGATGGCAGCCCTGATGGAACGGCAGCTATCGTCAAGGGACTGATGGCTGGTGAGTTTGCTGACAGACTGCACTTGTTGGAGCGCTCGGGCAAGCTTGGACTGGGCACGGCTTACATCATGGGCTTCAAGTGGTCGCTGGAGCAGGGCTATGATTCATCTTCGAGATGGATGCCGACTTCAGTCATGATCCTAATGATTTGCCTCGCCTTTATCATGCCACTCACGATGAGGGCTATGATGTGGCCATCGGTTCTCGCTATGTATCGGGCGTGAATGTGGTCAATTGGCCTATCGGACGTGTGCTGATGAGCTATTTTGCCTCTAAGTATGTGCGCATCGTTACCGGATTTAAGGTGAATGATACGACGGCAGGATTTGTTTGCTATCGTCGCAAGGTGTTGGAAACCATTAATCTGGACGAGATTCGCTTCAAGGGCTACGCCTTCCAGATAGAGATGAAGTATACAGCTCATAAGATAGGTTTCAAGATCAAGGAAGTGCCAGTTATCTTCGTGAATCGCCGTGAGGGAGTGAGCAAGATGAATGGTGGCATCTTTGGTGAAGCCTTCTTTGGTGTGATGCGCTTGCGTCTGGATGGATGGTTCAAGAAATATCCCAAGTTGAGTTAGAAGTTAGAGGTTGAAAAACAGAAAAATAGGAGCAGTGACAATTCAAGAGATAGAAAAGATATATCAGCGTTCTCCGCAGGCGAAAGCTTCATGGACTTGTTGAAGAAGAAATCGGTGCGTTCCGTTTTCCTAGAGGGATTGGTGTGCTCTTCGGCTCCTGTGTTTTTCGCTCCCTTGCAGGAAAAGCTAAAGCGCTCGGTGCTCTTCATCCTGGATGATGCCGATGAAGCTGGCTATTTCTATCACGACCTAACCCAACTCTTGGGACAAGACTCCGTTTTCTTCTTTCCTTCCAGCTATCGCCGTGCCATCAAGTATGGACAGCGTGATGCGGCTAATGAAATCTTGCGTACCGAGGTGCTGGCTCGATTGTCGGCTGGCAATAACATTTATATCGTTTCTTATCCAGATGCCTTGGCTGAGCTCGTGGTGTCTAAGCAAAATCTTGATGAGCGCATCTTGAAACTCCAGGTGGGGCAGCAGATAGCCCTCACGGATATAGTACATACGCTGAGAGAGTTTGACTTGACTGAGACTGACTATGTCTATGAGCCAGGACAGTTTGCCGTGCGTGGTAGCATCCTGGATGTTTACTCTTACAGTTGTGAATTTCCTTTCCGCATCGACTTCTTTGGCGATGAGATAGACACCATTCGCACCTTTGATGTGGAGAATCGGCTCTCCAAGGATAAGCGCGAGGCGGTGGAAATCGTGCCAGAGTTGGCTAGTATGCAGGCGGTCAAGCAGCCTTTCCTCAACTTCCTTACTCCCGACACCCTTCTGGTCATGAAGGACTTTACCTTTGTCCATGACATGATAGACAAAATCTATCAAGAGGGATTTTCTTCTCAGAGCCTTACTGAGCGATTGGAGGGAGCTACGGAGATGGAGGCAGACAAGATAGTTCACGAAATGAAACGAGAGTTGAGTCTGGTGTCGGCTCACGATTTCCAGAGTGGGGTGGTGGAGCACGTCAGAATAGAGTTTGGCAATAGCTCGCAGGCGGCATCTCATGTGCAGTCGGATGCATCCAAATCTAAATCCAAAGCCTTCCATGCCGTCCTCTCATTCAATATGGCGCCACAGCCACTTTTCCATAAGAATTTCACTCTGCTTACCAGACCTTGGAGAATTATCAGCTCCAGGCTACACCTTATATATATTGGCAGACAGCCAAAAGCAGCAACAACGACTCAAGGAGATTTTTGCCAGCGAGGAGTTGAAACGCTATCAGATACAGTTCACGCCAGTGGACAAGACGCTCCATGAGGGCTTTATCGACCACGACAAGAAGAGCTGTTTCTTTACGGATCACCAGATATTTGACCGTTTCCACAAGTATAATCTTCGTTCCGATTCGGCTAGAGCTGGCAAGATGGCTCTGACCATGAAGGAGCTGCAGGAGATGGAGCCCGGCGACTTTATCGTGCATGTAGACTTTGGTATCGGTAAGTTTGGTGGCTTGGTGCGTGTACCTGCCGGGGATAGTTATCAGGAGATGATCCGCATCATCTACAAGAATAATGACAAGGTGGATGTCTCTATCCACTCACTCTATAAGATAAGCAAGTATCGCAGAAGTGATACGGCGAACCGCCTCGTCTCTCTACTGGCGACAGAGCCTGGGATAAGCTGAAGGATAAGGCTAAAAAGCGCATCAAGGATATAGCGCGCGACTTGATCAAGCTCTATGCGCAGCGCCGCAGAGAGAAGGGATTTGCTTATAGCGCAGATAGTTATCTGCAACATGAGTTGGAGGCTTCCTTCCTCTACGAGGACACCCCAGACCAGAACAAGGCTACGCTCGAAGTGAAGAAAGACATGGAGAGTGGACGCCCGATGGACCGACTGGTGTGTGGAGATGTGGGTTTCGGCAAAACCGAAGTGGCGATACGTGCAGCCTTTAAGCTGCCTGTGATGGCAAGCAAGTAGCGGTCTTGGTGCCAACTACAGTGCTAGCATTCCAGCATTACCAGACGTTCCAGCATCGTTTGGAGGGACTGCCTGTCACGGTAAGTTACTTGAGTCGTGCCCGCTCTACCAAGGAGACTAAGCACATCTTGGAAGACCTAAAAGCTGGCAAGATAGACATACTCATAGGTACTCACAAGCTGATATCCAAGACCGTGCAGTGGCACGACCTTGGACTGCTCATTATTGATGAAGAGCAGAAGTTTGGCGTTTCTACCAAGGAGAAGTTGCGCCAGCTCAAGGTCAATGTGGATACGCTCACGATGAGTGCCACGCCTATTCCTCGTACCCTCCAGTTCTCACTGATGGGAGCCCGAGATATGAGTATCATGCGCACTCCGCCACCTAACCGTTATCCTATTCATACCGAGTTGGTAACCTTTAGCAGTGAGGTGATAGCCGATGCATCAACTTTGAGATGAGCCGCAACGGACAGGCATATTACGTTTGTAATCGCATATCCAAGTTGGCAGAAATCAAGCTCTTGATAGAGAAGTACGTGCCCGATTGTCGTGTCGTTATCGGCCATGGACAGATGAAGCCAGAGGAACTGGAGAAAGTCATCATGGGATTCATCAATTATGACTATGATGTGCTGCTCTCCACCACCATTGTGGAGAATGGTATCGACATATCCAATGCCAACACCATCATTATAGATGATGCCAACCACTTCGGACTGAGCGATTTGCATCAGATGCGTGGACGTGTGGGACGTAGCAACAAGAAGGCGTTCTGCTATCTGATAGCACCTCCTAAGAGCGTGCTTACCCAAGAGGCTCGTCGCCGACTGGAAGCTCTCGAAACCTTCAGCGACTTGGGCAGTGGATTCAATCTTGCCATGCAAGACCTCGACATTCGTGGTGCAGGCAATCTTTTGGGCTCTGAGCAAAGTGGATTTATGGAAGATCTGGGCTATGAGACCTATCAGAAGATACTATCCCAAGCTGTAACGGAGTTGAAGAATGAGGAGTTCAGCGACTTGTATCAGCAGGAGATGGAAGAGGGCGAAGTGCTGACAGGCGATGATTTCGTAGATGATTGCGCCGTGGAGAGCGACCTGGAGATGTACTTCCCTGATACCTATGTGCCTGGTAGCAGCGAGCGAATGCTTCTGTATCGGGAGTTGGATCATCTGGAGAACGACGATGAGGTCAGTGCCTACCGTCAGCGACTGATAGACCGTTTTGGTCCTGTGCCTAAGGCTGGAGAAGAGTTGATGAATGTAGTGGGATTGCGCCGCATAGGCAAGCGACTGGGTTGCGAGAAGATTATGCTCAAGCAGGGAGCCATGCAGTTGCAGTTTGTTACCAATGTGCAGAGTCCTTTCTATAAGAGTCAGATGTTCTCCCGGGTGCTCAATTACATTACCACCCATGTGCAGACATGTAGTTTGAAGGAGAAAAACAACAAGCGCTTTCTCCGCATAGCTAACGTGGTATCGGTGAAGCAAGCAGTGCATTTGCTGAATCGAATTGCTAATCAGGACGAGCAGTAAGGATAATATGGTACTTCTGAAATAAGAATGGATATAAAAAAGAAAACATTGAAAGCATTTCGCTTCCAATGTTTTTTTTGTATAAGTAAAAGATGATGATTAGGCGTTTCACAACGCCCTTGTTTTAATACTGCAAAGGTACAGTATTCTCGATGAAAGGAGGGGTAAAATCTATTATTTAGGGAGTAGATTCTGTTATTTAGGTGTAATATGTTAGATTGTATGCCCCTGCCTAATAGAATTTCGGTGCTAAAAGTAACGAATTACGAGAAAAAATGGTAAATAAACTACAAAATAGTTTCTAGAGTGAAAAAATATTTGTAACTTTGTCGCTGAATAAACATCAAACAAATTATCAACATGAGACAGAAAAAGTATATCTTACAGGAACAAGACATTCCAACACAGTGGTATAACATTCAGGCAGACATGCCTAACAAGCCATTGCCACCATTGAATCCGCAAACTCACAAGCCTCTCAATGCAGATGACTTGTCACATATATTTAATAAGGAGTGTTCTAAGCAGGAACTCGACACAGAGCATGCTTGGATAGATATTCCAGAGGATGTGCTCGAAAAGTACACCTTCTATCGTTCCACTCCTTTGGTACGTGCTTACGCCTTGGAGGAAGCCCTCGGCACTCCTGCCCACATCTACTTCAAGAACGAAAGTACCAACCCATTGGGATCTCATAAGATTAACTCTGCCTTGCCACAGTGCTACTATTGCAAGCAGGAGGGAGATACCAATGTGACCACAGAGACGGGTGCCGGACAGTGGGGAGCTGCGCTTTCTTACGCAGCCAAGCTCTACGGACTGGAGGCTGCCGTATATCAGGTAAAGATTACCATGCAGCAGAAGCCATATCGCTCTAGCATCATGCGTACCTTCGGTGCTACGGTAGAGGGTTCTCCTTCTATGAGTACTCGTGCTGGTAAGAATATCATTACCCGTGATCCTCATCATCCAGGCTCTCTGGCACTGCCATCAGTGAGGCTGTGGAGCTTGCCACCACTACTCCGGGATGTAAGTACACATTAGGTTCGGTGCTCAATCACGTAGCTCTCCATCAAACTATCATCGGTCTTGAGGCTGAGAAGCAGATGCAGATGGCAGGTGAGTATCCTGATCAGGTCATCGCTTGCTTTGGTGGTGGTAGTAACTTTGGTGGTCTTGCCTTCCCATTCATGCGCCACAACTTGAGCGGTGAGAAGAATACTGAGTTTATTGCCGCTGAGCCAGAGAGCTGCCCTAAGTTGACTCGTGGTAAGTTTGAGTATGACTTTGGTGATGAGGCTGGCTACACTCCATTGTTGCCTATGTTTACCCTGGGTCATGACTTCAAGCCTGCTAACATTCACGCAGGTGGACTTCGCTACCATGGTGCCGGCATGATTATTTCCCAGCTCATCAAGGATGGCTACATGCACGGAGTCGACATTCCTCAGTTGGAGTCATTCCAGGCTGGTATGCTCTTTGCTCGTACCGAGGCATTATTCCGGCTCCTGAGAGTTGCCATGCTATCGCAGCTACTATTCGTGAGGCACAGAAAGCCAAGGAAGAGGGTAAGGAGAAGGTGATCTTGTTCTGCCTTTCTGGTCATGGTTGATAGATATGCTTCTTACGAGAGTTACATCAATGGTGACTTGCATAACTATTCTGTCAGTGATGAGGAAATCCAGAAGTTCCTCAAGA
>ENA-OQEB01001074-OQEB01001074.1-human-gut-metagenome-genome-assembly--contig:-NODE-1074-length-10501-cov-1.657606_pt1 | contig 10501 bp, 10 predicted proteins | sample MGYA00242787_ERZ504619 | MGnify/ENA primary metagenome ERZ504619 (study PRJEB26092, sample SAMD00036317) | human gut metagenome | host: Homo sapiens | study: EMG produced TPA metagenomics assembly of... | reverse complement strand
GCCAACTGAAAGAGTCCGATACGGATTTCATTCAAAGTTTCCTTGAGATTTTGGAAGAGTTCTATCCGGAGGCTTATGCGGCACTCCGCAAGTATTACGCCCGTTACGACGGGAATAAATGCTACCGGGATTTCTTGGCTGTACGTAGGTTTATCAAATGCAACTTCGGGCTGTACGATAACATGATAGACGTGGATGAGAACTGGAATTTCAAATTCGAGTTTGTCGGCTGCCCTCTACGAGGAGAATGTGACGGGTTTAAGAAAATCTGTGAACCGAAGTTCAACAGCACATTATCAGACAGCCAGCTTCGGGTGATGGAGCTTTGCTACTATGGAAAGAAAGACGAAGAGATCGCGGAAACGCTTTTCATCTCGTCCCACACCGTAAAGAACCACCGGAAGAACGTTTTTCGGAAACTCTCGATACACTCCATGGCGGAGTTCATGCGATACGCGAACGAAAAGAATCTATTTAAGGCGAATAATCATGCCAACCGAAAACACCTATCAAAGCATACCTTCTTTACGAAAGATCGAGATCGAATACCTTGCTTGGCAAATCACAAGGATGCAAGCGGGTATCCGGGAATTTATCGGACAAAAGGAAGCGCACCTCCGTTTCGGGAGACAGAACGTGGAAAGATGGGTCTCGGAAGGTAGGCTACAACGTTACAAGCGACCGGGCAAAATCGAGTACAGGCTGGAAAACCTGTATAAGTGCGCCCTAGATCCATACGACTATTAAATGAATCATTAACATAGCAAGGCACCTTGGCAAGGCGTTGCAAAAGGAAGTTTACGATACCCATCCAACTCGCTATTTCACGGACGGTAAACCGCATTGCTAATAAATCATTGACGTATGAAAACAGATTACTGGAAACTCGCCCAAGCGTGAGGTGGGGATTTTACATCCTTTTCGGAACGCTCGCCATACTTGGAATCGTGGCTATTTGCTAGGACATTTCCTGCATATCATCACGACGTCCGGATGTGCGGCAATGGCTTACATGATAGCTAAACATTGGTAACTAACATTTAAAAACATAACATCATGTCGAATCTAATTCAGATCAAAGTAGCTGAGTTGAATCAGCTAAACCCGCTCATGATAGCGGAAGATAACAGGGTAGAACAAAAGTTCATCCAAATGTATAACGCGATCTGGGGTACCGCCCAAGGAGCGCAAATCTACGAGAAAGAGAAATTCAACTTCCGGAAGATCTTACAAGACAAGCCGGAACTGCAAAAATGCACACCGTTATCCCTCTATGGATGCTTTTTGGATATAGCGGTCAACGGCCTGTCACTTGACCCGACAGGACGACCGCACTGTTATATTCTTCCCCGTAGCACGAAGACCGGCTATAAGGATAACAACGGTAGCGATATCTACGAACTACGTGCTTATCTCTCCATCACCGGATATGGCGAGTTAGTCATGCGGCAACGTGCCGGACAAGTCCGTTACGTGGATAATCCCGTGGTTTGCTATGAGGCGATACCTTCTCCCCCGGGTTGATCGACGGCGTAAAGACCGTGACCTACCAAGCGGCATGCCCCCGAAAATCCAACAAGGTGATAGGTGGTTTCTTACGTATCGTACGCACCGACGGTACCGTGGACTGGCACTGGATGATGGAAGGCGATATCAAGCGATTGGAAGCGTACAGCTTTAAGAACAACCAGAAATGGAACCCGCAAACCCGGCAGAAAGAAGGGAAGGCCAATGCCCTTTATACCTCTAGCGAAGGAGGTATTGATCCGGGATTCTTGGAAAGCAAGCTTATCAAGCACGCTTTCGACGGATATCCCAAGGTACGCACGGGACAGTTCTCCTCATTCGAGACACAGGAGGAACCACAAGAGATCGACTACGGACTGGAAGAAACAACCGTTATCCAGCCCAATCAAGCCGGACAGCAACCGCAAGCCCTCCAGCCCCAATCGGAAAATCCCTTACAAGGATTCGGAGAGCAACCGCAAGCGGAACCGGTACCCGTATCTGGTATAACAGCCCAAATATCACAAGAAGATGAAGAAGCCGGATTTTAAGAGTTCAATATCAACATTCAAAATTTTATCGACATGGATACACAGAATAACAATTTACCTTTCAAGGCTAACGAGGTCATTAGCATCTTACAGACAGCCCCGGATATTCTCGCCCGCAATGAGGCGTCGGTCTCAGCTTGCACGAACGCAGGGAAAACCCTCTTGGACACGATTGAGGGAAATGGAGGTATCGGCACGGACGAGATCGACACTGCGGTACAAGAATACCTTGCGAAGTCAAAGAAGACCGTAGAGAACATGAACAACCGCCGGAAGCCGTTAACCCAAATGCTAACGGCTATATCCAAACGTTTCACGACACTAGAGGGTTCCATAGACGCCAAATCCAAGGGAACCATCCCTTATCTGCTACAGATGGAGCGTAACAAATACGCCGCCAAGAAGCTGGAAGAGCAAAAACGCCGTGAGGAAGAGGCCCGGCAAAAACAGTTGGCGGAGAACGAGAAAGCCCAATACCGGGCCGACATAACGGTCTTGCTTGATACCACGTACGCCGCCTACGTCGAGAAGCATATCAACGCCTTGAACGGGATTTTCAATCGTGCCTCCCTAGCCACGTATGGGGACGTATGCCGGCAGATCACGCAAACAAGCACCGGTTTCTCATGGACGGATTTCGTGAAAAACGTCGTGGATAATAAACAGACATTCTATATGGACGGTGAGACCCGCAAAGCGATCAAGAACGAGATAGCCATCCTAAAGAAAAAAGAATATTCCGATCGATACGCTTTCGAGATCGAGGGACTGAAACAATCCTTGGTCGACCGCCTCCCATCCCTCCGAAAACAACTGGAGGAGCAAGAGGAAATTCGCAAGACCAACGCAATCGAGGCGGCACGGCTGGAGGAGGAGCGCAAACGGAAAGAGGCGGAGGAACGTCAAAAGGCCGAACTGGAACGCAAGCGCAAGGAAGAGGAAGCGAGAGCCAAGGCGGAGGCAGAGAAAGCCACCGCGGAAGTACAGGCAGCATTCGATTTCAGCGCCGCCAGTATGTCTCCTACCCCTACCAAGGCGAAGATCAAGAAAAAGATCCAAGTCACCAATCCACAAGGATTCATGCAGGTATACCAGATGTGGTTCATGCGTGAGGGTATCAACATGAGCATGGAGGATCTTGAGAAGATCCACAAGAAGTGATCTCCTACTGCGAGAAGGTCGTGAATAAGGACGGTGAGCGAATCCAGTCCGCTTTCGTGAGATATGTCGATGACGTAATAGCCAAATGATATGAGAAAGCTATATCTGTCTCATGGATAAACTTCGGGAAATACAGGCGTACACCGAGTAACCTAAAAAAGATCCTCGATACGGAAGAGGGCCGCAAATGGTTCCGGTGGCTGATGGATAACACTTACGATTTTGAATTTGACTTCGCGGTCATTGAATACTTAAAACTCAAGGAAGAAGATGCAAGATACGTATTACCAACGGTCTGAGGTCAGCAACTCAGACCTGACAGAACTAAAGAACCTCCTCTATCCCGTACGCAATACGGGGATAAGGAGAAGGCGTTCAAGTTCGGGAGTCTGGTGGATGCGATGCTGACAGAACCCGAACGGGTAAGATATGACAAACATATGGTAGATGACGTATTGTATTCCGGCGAAGATTGGGAACTGGCACAAGCCATGATCAAGTCACTCCGTATGGAAGCCCGACATGATCCGCTCATTAAGTATGCATTGGAACAATCCGATAAACAGAAATTTATGGTAAACAAAAATCAAAAATTCCAATACGGCAATTTTGAATACACACTTGACACTCGTTGCAAATGGGATTTCTGGTTTTCAGCAATGGGGTTTGGAGGAGATTTAAAAACAACTTTTGCTTCTTCTCAAAAACAATTTAATGAAGCCATAGATTTTTTCGACTGGGATCGCTCAAGAGCTTGGTATATGGACATTGCTGGAAGTAAACAAGATTTTATTGTTGCAATAAGCAAAAAGAATCAACAAATTTTCAAAGCCACTATAAAAAAAGATGGCACTTTATATAAACGTGGCAAAGAAAAGTACGAAGAGCTAGCCTTCCGGTGGTGGATGCTAATAAGCTAATAGTATGAAGAGTCTAATTTTAATCCTAATCGGCTGGCTAAAGTACAGGCTGGTAAAGAAATGCCCTATATGCGGAGCTCCCGTACTCGTAAAGAAATTACAGACGCATACGGGAGATACATTCAACGTATATCATTGCGGCAACTGTGGCAACGATTATATCTTAAAATAAAAATCATGAATCTCAATATCACACCGACAGACAAGATATCCGAGGAACTGGCCGCCATAGATGCCTTCCTGAATATCACAATGAGCGAAGACGTACAAGAAGCTGTCCTACGTGGAAACGACCTTGCCGTCTATATCGCCCGGACCGGGAAACTGTTAGCAGATGCCAAATACCATCTGAACGTGAAAAAGAAATCGGAAGTATTCGACACATTACGGGAAACCGCTTCACGGGCCGGAGCGACCTCAAAGGCCATAAACGCTATCATCGACAGCCTGTGCAAGGATGAGCAATACCTAGTCGACTGGTGTGATAGATTGAACCGTACCGCGACCCACCAATTGGAATGGTGTCGCACGATAATTAGCAAGGCGAAAGCTGAAATGGCCTTAGCGCCTCAGAGTTATAACAATCCTAAATTTTAAAAGAACATGGAAGAATTAGTAAAAGAGCAACCCGTGTACGAGATCCAGAAAGTGAAGATCAAGAACAACCAGCTCACGGCGGAGTATACGGAAAAGTTCGTGGAAGCGAACTACAAGAACAACATCCTAAAGGAATCGGAGCAGTTTATCCACCCGATCTACTGTACGCGTTGAACCGGCTTAAGCCACACGTAGTGAAAATCTGTGAGATGTACGAGCTACATTGGTCAATGTCGCCAATCCTTCCGACGATGACTTGAACGAGAAGCTAAAGAATATCATCGTCACCGGATACAGTAAAGGCGGTAATGATGAATCAGCCGGCGTATCAATCCAAGCGCAAAAGCTCCTGAAAAGCGGGCAGATCCTTAACCTCTCCGTCCCGTTCACCAAATATGAGGACGAGTCCGGCGACGGGTACCTTTACGGAGCCGAGTTGAAAGAGGCCATCGGTAGATGTAGCTACGAGGTGGACGCTTATCTGTTCGAAGGTAAATATGGCATCAAGCAAGAATCCTTCGATTTCGATACCCCGGAGGAATCGGATATCACGGGCGAGAAGGAAGAGAAGCCTAAGAAACGGGGACGGAAGAAAAAAGAGCAGATCAAGGAGATCGCCGAGGAGGTGAAAGCCTTCGACGAGTTCGCCTAACTAATAATAAAAACAACCGTTATGCAAATCACTTTACAAAACACGGAAAAGGGACAATGCTATGCGGTAAGGTTTGACAGGTACCGCCAGCAGGTCGTTGACAAGCTAAAGACAGCCGTCAGCGTCCGCTGGTGGGACAAGTCTACCGGAGCGTGGATGATCCCGGCCAACAATAAGTGCAAGGCGGAGCTAGACCAGCTCACCTATTACGTGAGGCACTTCGAACCCGTCAACTGGGGAGGGTACGAGTCTAAGACCGACGAGGACATAGCCTATCAAATACCGGACATGCCCGAGTTGGACGAGGATCATGGCCTAAAGATACAACCTTACCCCTATCAACTGCAAGGAATCGCACGAGGCTTACAACTAAAACGGTTTATCAATGGGGACGACATGGGACTTGGCAAACAACAACCAGTCAGTAGTTACGTGGCTACTCCAAACAGTTTTAGGAGGATTGGAGAATTACAAATTGGGGACGAGATATTCGGCAGGGACGGAAATGTATATACCGTAAGTGGCGTGTACCCGCAAAAAGAACGCCGCGTGTTCAAAGTGACGTTCTCTGATGGCGTATCCTGTGAATGCGGCCCAGAGCATCTATGGTGTGTCCGGGATGCCAACCGTAGAAGAAAGGGGAAAGGATGGATCACCAAGACAACACAGGAGATCATGGATTCCGGCGTGACCTACAACCTAAAAGGTTTTGGCCATAACCATACAAGACGGAAATGGGAAATCCCAATGTGTGAACCTGTGAAGTACAAGGAGGATTATACATCATTCATCCTTACATCATGGGGGTACTTTTGGGAGACGGCCACCTTTGCAATGGCAATGGGCGCCTGTCTTTCTCTACACCGGACATGGATGCGGCTATTGCCGACAGGGTAAGAAAACTCTTACCTAGCGATATGCTGTTGGTACGGGACGATTACGCCACATGCCCGCGATACAACATCACAAAGAATCCGACAGTCCACGAAAATCGATTTTACCAAGAGATCAAACGACTCAAAGTTGACAAACCAAGTGTAGAGAAATTCATACCATACGAATACATGCACGGATCGGTAGAGCAACGCATCAACCTCTTACGCGGTTTGATGGATACGGATGGATCAGGAAAGAGAAACAGGATCACCTACAGCACCCTTTCCTATGGCATGGCGCGTGACATTGCCTTTTGGTACGTTCCCTTGGAGGACAGGCGATCATACGCAGATACGATAGGCAAAACGAGGGTAAAGGCTTGGAATTTCAAGTAAACGTGAGGATCAAGGTTTGCCCATTCTATCTTGAACGGAAAGCCGCCGAATGGGACATCAAAAAAACAAACTATTGTTCACGGTATATCTCGTCTATCGAATATATTAGAGAGGAAGATTCCGTATGTATAAGCGTAACCGCTCCGGATCATTTGTATCTGACAAATAATTATATTGTAACGCACAATACACTTGAGAGTATCGCCACAATCAACAAGGCCGGCGCTTTCCCCTGTCTCGTTATCTGCCCCAATACGGTCAAGATCAACTGGCAACGTGAATGGCACAAGTTCACGGACAAGAAAGCCATGGTATTGACCGATTCGGTACGAACCTCATGGCCATTCTTCTGGCAAACGGGCATGAACCATGTGTTCATCGTGAACTACGAGAGCCTACGGAAGTATTTCGTACGCCGAATCAACAAATCGGAGAAATGGACGTTGAAAGACGTAGAGTTCCATAATACGATCAAGTTGTTCAAGAGCGTGATCATTGACGAATCCCATAAGGTAAAATCAACGGCTACCCAACAAAGCAAGTTTTGCAAAGGTATCACCGCCGGGAAAGAGTGGATCATCCTGTTGACCGGTACCCCTGTCGTAAACAAGCCCAACGACCTTATATGCCAACTCGCTATCATGGACCGGATGAACGATCTCGGAGCTGGAAATATTTCACGAGCCGCTATTGCTCCGGGCCGCACGGGGCCTCGAACTTGAAAGAGCTCAATTTCATGCTCTGGAAGCATTGTTTCTTCCGGAGGGAAAAATCCAAGGTACTGACTCAATTACCCGACAAGGTACGGCAGATCGTGACCTGCGAGATCACCAACCGCAAGGAATACCAAGACGCCGAGCGTGACTTGGTGGATTATCTGAGACGATACAAGGAGGCCGACGATGAGAAGGTACAAAAATCGCTGAAAGGCGAGGTCATGGTACGAATAGGCATATTGAAGGACATAACGGCCCGGGGTAAGTTGAGAGAGGTGATCGATTTCGTGAAGGATTTTCGGGAGAACGGAAAGAAGATCATCCTCTTCTGTAACCTGCATGAGATCGTAGACCGGCTCCTACAGGCGTTTCCCACGGCGGTGTGTGTCACCGGACGGCAAGATATGCAACAAAAGCAAGCGGCCATAGACGCCTTCCAACGGAATCCCAAGACGGACGTCATCATCTGCTCCATCAAGGCCGCGGCGGCGGGTATCACGTTGACAGCGTCAAGCAATGTCGCTTTTATCGAGCTACCGTGGACATACGCAGATTGCGACCAAGCCGAGAGCCGGGCGCATCGTATCGGCCAAAAGGACTCCGTGAATTGCTATTACCTGCTTGGCCGCAAGACCATCGACCAGAAGCTCTACAGGATCATCGAGGAGAAAAAGCATATAAGCAACGCCGTGCTTGGCGCGGAGGACAATATACAAACAAACATCGTCGATATGATGGCCCGGATATTCGACGAGACCGAGGAGGAGGAATAGTCATGGCAGAGGAATACATAGGGATCAACCGCTTGAAAGAACGGGAGGACGCTAATAAATATCCACGAAGGAAATGCGTAAGATGTATCCGTTATCCATGCTTCTCCGGACAAGGAATAGGTACGCACGCCATTAATCTCGCCGCTTATGGATGTAAGGATTATAAAAGTCAAACAAGATTAAAGAATATGTCGCACAATGTAAACAAAGGAGGTTCAGATGCTTAAAATATCATTGTTAATAATCGGAATGATCTCGCTAATATTCATTCTCACGTCTGGAATATCGATCCAGTTCAAGCCATTCCATATATCCCTAGCTTATCCATACTTTGGAACAGGGATGGTATTGATAGCCATTGGTTTCGCCTTGTGCTTCGGCTCGGCTTACTATCATGGAATATCAAATCATGAGTTAAAGATGGTTTCAGTAAAGGATTCAACGCTGGTATTGAATACATTATCGATTGGGCTAAGAATAAAAAAGAAGGCTAAAGATAACATTTTTATAGCGAGAGATAAAGACTAACAAAGAGAATAAATAAAAAAGGCAGCGCCTCACAGCGCCACCCCATTACAACCTGCGACAAATATATCAAATAAAGACAACTATGGCAAGTGAGGCATTGAATAAATATATTGAGAAACGTTACGACAGGTGGCTGGATTACGCTAAGTATCACTGCTCACTTGCCGGAATGAGTAGTGAAGCTATTGACGTATTGAACGAGGTAATGTGTATGCTACTTCAAAAGCCTCTGGAACACCTCTCCCGGCTTATGGAAGCCAAGCAAGGTAAATATACCGAACTTGACTGGTATATCCTGCAAATGATAAAGCTGAACGTTACCTCGGACACGTCTCCCTACCGGCATAAATACAAGCCTATCCCGGTAGATGAGAATGTGGATTGGCGAAGACTGAACATTATTGATGAGCCCGATGATAGTATTGACCGTACCGAGTATATCCGGGAACGTATGCAGATATCCGGGATATGGTCGACCTGTTAGGGTTGTCCGAAAAGCCAAACGGATCTTCGCTTGGAAATTTTTTGCAGGAGAATCTTTTGCCGATTGGCCGGGGCCGGAAAGCCGGAAGGAGTTGTATGACTATAAAGTGATTTCATGACGGTGATGGATAAGAAGGATGGGAGGTTGCTGTTGTAAAAAGAACAACCTCTAACTTTCCCTAAAAAGCAAAATGCGAGTAAACCATGGAAGAGGGTTTTCAGCCCCGGCCATACGATTTGCTCGCATGTTTGCGTTAGTAGGAAGGTTAGAGATTTTACTTAACGGCTGGGGGCTTCTTCCCCCTCTCTTTTATAGTTATTTTCTTATGTCATTTTTTAGGTGGTAAAAATTCTGTTTTGCAGCCAAACACATAGCATTAGCGTTCTTTATGATATAGCATTTCACAAATGATCCAATCTGAACCATTTGGAATATCAATCTACAATTCTATATACACCTTCATTATCACATCTTAAGTAGAAAGTCTATATTGAAAAATATCTTGATGTCCAGAGACAGCCCAAGGAATATTCGCAATCTCAAATTGCTCATGAAAAACCTTTACCCAATACAGCAACTTAGAATCCTTTTCATCACCATCCGCAATTACTTGAATTTCATAATCTTTAGATAATGGGCTTTTATACTTATTATAAAAAAAGTCCTTTAAAATGTTTCTTATGAATTTCAGCTAACTATCAAGGTTAAACTCTATACCTAATCCTCCATCCGAAGGTATTAGTCTTTTCCAAAAGTCTTTTTACCCTAGTAATGTTTCCTTACAGCTTTTAGCTGTCAATTCTAATTGTGCTTCATCATTATCATTTGTTATACCAATAAAATCTCTTAATTCTTGATCGATCTTTGCATATTCATGGTTACATTTATAACATCCAGGAACCGTTATTCGATTAATTTTATATTCTGGAGAATACCCAGCATACAACGCTTGCATTGGTATATGTTCTACTGTTTCCTTATTATCATCAGTAAACTCACAACCACAATTATAACACCTCTTTGAAGATTTTATCTGTTCTGCCATAATTAGTATAGTTTAATATTAATACCCAAATGTAATCATTATTTTAATCCTAACAAAATCTCTCCATTTTTACAGACAGAACGACTGAAAACCTAAAACACTAAACCAATATCAAACTACGATCTTCTCTTTTGTAACAACCATCTTACTACATAGCCGATACCAATCACGGCCAGTCCGGATAACAAGCCTATCGCCCACCCTCCTACCTCGATCTTTATTTTCTCCCAACGGGATAGCTCTTTTTCCACAAGGACTGGAACCTCCACTTTACGATCCACGTAGATCTCTTTCGAA
>ENA-OQEB01001070-OQEB01001070.1-human-gut-metagenome-genome-assembly--contig:-NODE-1070-length-10503-cov-2.303874_pt1 | contig 10503 bp, 8 predicted proteins | sample MGYA00242787_ERZ504619 | MGnify/ENA primary metagenome ERZ504619 (study PRJEB26092, sample SAMD00036317) | human gut metagenome | host: Homo sapiens | study: EMG produced TPA metagenomics assembly of... | reverse complement strand
GATGAATTTCCTCAATTGATTAATGTGTTTAAAGGGGATATGAGTTTGGTTGGTCCTCGTCCGGAAGTTCGTAAGTATGTTGATATGTATACGGAAGAACAAATGCATGTGTTGGATGTTAGGCCGGGCATTACTGATTTGGCTTCTATTCGGTATCGAAATGAGAATGAACTTCTTGAGCGGGTTAATGATCCTGATAAGTATTATGTGGAAGTAATAATGCCAGATAAATTGCGTATTAATCTGGAATATGTTGCCAGACATTCCTTTACTTTCGATATAAGATTGATATTTCAAACATTTAGAGCTATTGTATCGAAATAGCCCAAAAGAGCTTTTATTCTATAGATTATTCGTGTAACTACATAAACAAGATTGATATGAGGGATCCTTTTTCTCGACTATCTACCTGGTACTTTTCCAAGAAATCCTTACCCTATTGGGGTATTATCTTGCTGGATTGCTGCTTGATCTTATTTTCCGGCTTATTGGTGTATACCTTGAATAATGGTGTGTTGTCGACCTTGGATATCTTAGGGCATCTATTGGTCACGCTGTTGGTATGCCTGATTCCTTATCTGGTAGCTTTCGCCTGTTCATACCTATTCGGGGATTATACGTTATTCCTCTTTCGTGGACTTGCAAAAGGTGGGATTCGCCGTCTTGTTTGGCTTGATTTGCGTAGTCGTGTTTCAGGCGTTGACGGACTTTTCTCCTTATTTGGTGTATATCCGTAAACGGGATCTGATCCTCTCCGCGTTGTTGGCTATGAGCTTGATGTGGATGATGCGTGTGTTCGTGAAATATTTTTATGTAAGTACTTTTCGTGTGGCTAAGGCGGAACGAGCCTTTATCTATGGCGTGAAGCAAGGTGGGGTCAGTTTGGCGAAAGTATCCAGAATCAAGATCCGGCCCGGTTTGTACTGGCAGGGTTTATCTCGGATCTGACAGAGATAGGGAATCGGTATTTAATGGGAGTCAAGGTTTATCCGAATAACGAGGATTTGATTGGTGTGATGAGAAGCTGCAAGCCGATGTTTTGTTGGTATCTCCCTTAAAGGTTGAGGCGATCCGGAATAATCAGGAGATGGTGGACAGGCTGATCAAGGCGAATATAAAGATCTATATGACTCCTGCCGCCCAAGAGTGGGACGGGAGGAGCGACTTGAACCATACCCAGCTGCGGGAGGTGAATATAGAGGACTTGCTGCCCCGTGATAAGATCGAGATAGACTTGGAGGCGGTGAGGAAGCAGCTTACCGGTAAGCGGATTCTGATAACAGGAGCCGCCGGGAGTATCGGCAGCGAGATCGTGCGGCAGGTAGCCCAGTTCGCCCCGGAACGTATGGTCCTGATAGATCAGGCGGAGACTCCCTTGCACGATGTCCGCTTGATGATGGCTCGTGGGTGGCCGGATATAGAATCCTATACGGTTGTGAGCGATATTTGTGTACGTGAACGCATGGAGGAATTGTTCGAGGAGCATCGTCCGGATTACGTGTTTCATGCCGCGGCCTACAAGCATGTACCTATGATGGAGGATAATCCGGAGGAGAGTGTCCGCAACAACGTGGACGGTACCGGGTGATCGCAGACTTGGCGGTGAAATATGGCACGAGGAAGTTCGTGATGGTATCGACTGACAAGGCGGTGAATCCCACGAACGTGATGGGCTGCTCGAAACGTATTTGCGAGATCTACGTGCAGAGTTTGGATCAAGCCATCAAGGATGGAAGGTGAGCGGTCGCACGCAATTCGTGACGACTCGTTTCGGCAATGTGCTGGGATCGAACGGTTCCGTGATCCCGTTATTCAAGGAGCAGATCAAGCGGGGCGGTCCTGTTACGGTGACGCACAAGGATATCATTCGTTTCTTCATGTTGATACCGGAGGCTTGTAAGCTAGTCCTAGAGGCCGGTACGATGGGTAATGGGGGTGAGATCTTCGTGTTCGATATGGGAAAACCTGTACGGATCGTGGATCTGGCTGAGCGTATGATCCGTCTGAGCGGGGTGAAGGGAATCGAGATCCGGTTCACGGGATTGCGAGACGGGGAGAAGTTGTATGAGGAGGTACTCAATGAGGAGGAAACCTCTAAGCCTACTTTTCATCCGAAGATCAAGATCGCCCAAGTCCGTGCGTATGACTATGCTGACGCCAATCTGCGGATTGATGCCTTGGTACATGCTTGTGCCGTGGAGGGGGATATGCAGATCGTGAAGCGGATGAAGGAGATTGTTCCTGAGTTCAAGAGCCAGCATTCTAAATACGAGGTTCTGGATAAATGAATTGTAGAAAAATAAATAAGATGTAAAAAGAAGGTCTCTCATTGCGGGGGGCCTTTTTTTATGAGATAAGCGTTGTCTTTGGGATAGTATTTCGTATTTTTGCTCATACAATTTAATTAGTGTTGTTTGTGATAAGATGAAGGAATGAGTATGGTACGAATAAGAAAGATATTGCTGGTTGTTGTGTCTGTGTTGGTCGGGATCTTTTTCATACTTCCCTTGATCGGGTTGGTATACTGAAATGGGCGGTCTTACCTCCGGAGAAGCTGACACCGCTGGTCGTAGAAAAAACAAACGAATTCATAGAGGCGCACTTGGAATGTGAGCGGGTGGAGTTGACTTATTTCGAGACGTATCCTTATCTGGGAGTGAAGTTGACGAATGGGCGTTTGATCTCACATCTGGCTGAGGATTCTATAGGCTATCAAGAGGATTTGATGATCCTTCGGATTCTTTGCTGTCTTTCAAAAAAGCGATCGTCGTATTTAACCCTACGGATTATCTGTTTAGCGGGAAAGTGACGATTCCTCGGGTTATCATGGATAGTATCCGTTTTTATGGTTATGTGAATGAGGAGGGAAAGGCGAATTGGGAGATTTATCAAAGTGAGATGGATTCGGTAGACGAATCATCGTCATCTCCATTGCCTAAAATAGATTTGCAGCAAGTGCATATTACGAATGGGCACTTTGTCTATGATGACCGCCAGCAGGATTTATATACGGCGATCGATGGTTTCTTTTTACATATAGACGGCCTTTTGACCCAACGAGGAAATAAGTTGGATGTGGAGACCGGTTCTTCCTCGATCGTATTCCGTAGCCCGTCTTATTCTTTGGCGAATAAGTTAGCGTTACGCTTCAAGGGACGTTTGTTGTTGGCTGACGGACTTCGCCGGATTGGGTTGAGGGACGCGGAGTTGCTGGTGAATAACCTGCCTTTTACGGCGGATGGCTTTATGGTACCGGCTACCGAGGATAATCCGTCACGGATCGATATGACTTTCGGGTTGAAGGTTTCCGATATGAATGATCTCTTACATTTTATTCCGGATGAATATTTTAAGGATCGGGATAAAACACTTGCTGAGGGACGTATTATTTTGGAAGGGGATATCCGTGGAGAATTAGGGGATAGTATTGTTCCGACCGTGAACTTATGCTGCAAGATAGAGGATGGTTCTTATCATGTAAAAGGTATTGAACAGGGGATCGATACATTGCGCATGGACGTGGATTTACATTTGAATGGCGCTTACCCGGATTCTTCTTATGTCTCTTTGGAGGAGTTGACATTGATCGGGTTGAATACCTCGTTGACCATGAGTGGCGAGGTTAGGGATATCTGGAGGAATCCCGCGATTCGGGCGGAGATGAAAGGGCAGGTCGATTTTACCCGTTTGGCTAAAGAGTTCTTGAATCCCGACACACTGCTGCTGGAGGGTACCATGATGGCTGATTTATCTACGGTGTTTAAGGTGGATGATATCGTGAATAGCCGCTTCGCCAAGGTCAAATCATCCGGCAATTTGACGGTTGATCGCTTCAAGGCGTTTAGTAAGCGTTAGGCGTGGATATGTATATCGCTGGGGCGAATCTGTTTGTAGGATCTACGGAAAATGAAAGTAAATATCTGAATGCGAAAGGATTGTTGAGCGCTAATCTATCGGTGGATACCTTGAATATAAAGTATAAGGATGAGATCAGTACGAATATCGGTGGATTGAAGATGGTAGCCAATACGACGCCGGTTATTGATACAACGGCTGTTATCCCTATGACCGCAGGGTTGGAATTTGATCATTTACGCACCAAGTTGCCGGATTCTACCTGGATGGTGGCCGGTAAGACCGTGTTGAAAGGGGGCATCAAGGCTTCTTCTACAGATAAGCGGATCCCTATGGCGGGAGCTACGATCTCGGTGGACACCTTAAAATATATTCTTATCCCTTTACGGACGGGTATGGTTCTGACGGAAAGCCAGTTCTCTTTGGAAGCATTACCTTATCGGCAAGCGATCCGTCAACAACGTGAACGCCGTATTGCCGCCGGTGATACCTTGCGCAGGCGCACGCGGACCACCCGAAGGCGAATAGACAGCGGTCGCAAGTGGATTCGGTCGCTTCCTCAAACAGTGTCTTACGCCAATGGGAGGCTCGGGGACAAGTGAGGTTTAAGCAATTGAGGGGCTTTAGCCGCTTATTCCCCATTCCGATGTATATTGATGAGACAAGCGTGAAATTCAATACTAACAATATGACGTTGAGTGGTGCCCGCCTGCATTTAGGAAAGAGCGATCTTACTTTGAGCGGAGAGCTTAGCGACATCCGGCGGGCCATGCTACGGGGAGGAAAGCTGAAAGCGAATTTCGAGTTGGAATCCGATCTGATCGATTGTAACCAGTTGATGCTAGCTATAGGTAAAGGTTTGCAGTTTTCTGATCAATTGGCATCCAATTCGGTTGGGGCCTTCTCGGAAGACAGTATCTCCGTACTGGAGACGGATCATCTATTAGCGAATACCGTGGATAGTGTCGCTACGGATTCGATCTCTCAACTATTTGTCGTTCCGAAATTCTTGGATCTGACGCTTCATACAAATGCTAAAAAAATAGATTTTAAGGATCTGAAGTTGGAGGATGTGAAAGGTGAGGTTGTAATCCGGGATCAAAGTATCAATCTGAGCGATTTATGTATGAGTTCGAATATCGGCTCCGGAGATTTGACGATGGTTTATACGACTAAGACGGATCAAGAGGCTACGATGGGATTTGAGTTGTCTTTAGATGATATTTTAGTGGAACGGTTAATCAGTCTATTCCCGGATATCGACACATTGGTCCCTATGCTTCGTTCCTTCGAAGGCATGGTAGATTGCCAGATGACGGCGACTTGCAAGGCGGATTCTACGATGTCCGTGTTGCTGCCGTCTGTAAATGCCTCTTGCTACCTGAGCGGAAAGAATATGGTGCTGCTGGATGGTGAGACATTTACCGAGATATCGAAGACGCTGATGTTTAAGAATAAGAAGCGGAATATGATCGATAGCATAGCGGTAGATTTAGCGATCCATGATAACAAGATCGAGGTATTCCCATTCTTGGTGGAGATGGACCGATATAAAGTAGCCGTAGGAGGAACGCATAATTTGGATATGACGTTCGATTACCACCTCTCGGTTTTAAAATCGCCGGTACCGTTTAAGCTGGGTATCGATATAAAAGGGAATTTGGATGATTTCAAGTTCAAGATAGTGAAATGTAAATATAAAGATTTCTTGAAACCTGCCAAGCAAGCGGAACTGGATAGTACCCGCAGGAATGTGCGTGAGGAGATACGCGAGACGATCCGGAAACAAATAAGAGAGGCCGCTCCCGAATTAGGAAACAGCCTCTCTGAGATTCATCCACATACACACGGTCACGTTGAGGAATCAACGTGATCCATACATTTGCTCGTAATATTTCATGTAATCTCCACCGGTGATATCCTCTACCCATTTTTGGTTCTCAAGATACCAACGGATGGTTTTTACGATACCGACCTCGAAGCAGGTCTCTGGTGTCCAGCCTAATTCGTTGGTAATCTTCGTCGGGTCGATGGCGTATCGTTGATCATGGCCCAGACGGTCTTTTACGAATGTAATCAAGCTGTCGTTGATCCAGTCGATAGAGATTTGTCCATCGGCACCGATCTCTTTTTTCTTTAATACTTGGCGATATTCCGGTTGTTCGGTCATTAGTTGATGGATCGTCCGGATCGTGAGTTTCACGATCTCGATGTTCTGCTTCTCGTTATGACCGCCTACGTTGTAAACCTCTCCCACACGCCCGTGGTGGATTACGGCGTCGATCGCCTTGCAATGATCCTCTACATATAACCAGTCGCGTACGTTTGTGCCGTCACCATATACAGGTAGGGATTTACCTTCCAATATGTTCTTTATGATTAAGGGAATCAATTTTTCCGGGAAATGGTAAGGTCCGTAGTTGTTGGAACAACGGGTAATAGATACCGGCATCTTATACGTCTCGTGATAAGCCTTTACGAATAAGTCTGCGCTTGTCTTGGAGGCGCTGTACGGGCTACGGGGATCTAAAGGCGTGGTCTCGTGGAAATACCCTTCGGCACCAAGGCTTCCATAGACCTCATCGGTAGAGACTTGATGGAAACGTACACCTTCACGCCATACCGGATAACCTGTCTCGGCCTTACCGGTAACCCATGCTTTTCGTGCGGCGTCCAATAGGTTTTGTGTACCGAGGATGTTGGTTTGCAGGAATAGCTGGGGATTTTCGATGCTTCGGTCTACATGACTTTCAGCGGCGAAGTTCACGACATAATTGAAGTTGTATTTCTCGAATAGCTGGTCGGCCAAGGCACGGTCGCAAATATCGCCTTTCACGAACTCGCAACGTACTCCATCGATATCCTCGGCGATGGTGCCTAAATTACCTGCGTAAGTCAGCAAGTCTAGGACAACGATCTTGATATCGTCATATTTCGCCAGCATATGTTTGATAAAAATTTGGCACCGATAAAACCGGCGGCGCCGGTAACTAGGTAAGTTTTCATATCTGTACAGTGTTTAGTATTTGAAATTAAGCTCAGCGTCTTTCAGCGATGGAGCCTTGGTGTCTTTCTCGGATAGGTTGATCGATTCCGGATCTGTGATGCTCCAATCTACATGGACCGTGGGATCGTCATAGCTGATTCCCCGTTCATGCGTCGGAGTATATGGATTATCTACTTTATAGGTAAAGATAGCCTCGTCACTTAATACATGGAATCCGTGGGCGAATCCCTGTGGAATAAATAACTGGCGTTTATTCTCGTCCGATAACTCTACAGCTACATATTTGCCGAATGTGGGCGAGCCTTCACGTACGTCTACGGCTACATCCAATACCCGTCCTTTGATCACCCTGACTAATTTAGATTGAGAATAGGGCGCTAGCTGATAGTGTAATCCTCGTAGTACGCCTTTAGAGGAGCAAGATTCGTTGTCTTGCACGAACTGGATTTTTCCGATATGCTCCTCGAATTCCGCTTGCTTAAAAGCTTCCATAAAGTATCCGCGCGCATCTTTCAATACCTTTGGCTCAATGATCCATACGCCCGGTATTACAGTTTCTGTATAAGTCATTTTTTCGTTATTTATCTATTTGATAGGCAAAGGTAAGCTCATTTTCTCTACTTCTATAATATTCGGAGGGAAAATAAAAAGAAAGGAAAAGTTTGGTAATTCCAATATTATTCTCTTTCTTTGCACTCGCAAAACAAAAGTAGTTGTTTTGTGTTGAAGTTATGGTTCCTTGGATGAGTGGCTTAGTCAGCGGTCTGCAAAACCGTGTACGGCGGTTCGAATCCGCCAGGAACCTCTTGGTAATTGAAAATTACTTTTATTTTTGATTGATTCGGTTCCTTGGATGAGTGGCTTAGTCAGTGGTCTGCAAAACCATGTACGGCGGTTCGAATCCGCCAGGAACCTCATAGGAAAGCCTCGAAGTTGTTTGTAATGAACGCTTCGAGGCTTTTTTTGTTTTGTCCGTCCGTAACTCTCGCCGGGTTGTCGGGCGGTTCGCTGTTTTCATGGCTTCCCTTGGCCGGATCCTTAGGGGGATTTGTGGTTTTCCTCTTGAGGTATTCATCTTCTAATGGCTGTTGCATGATCGTCCACCATCCGTTGCATGATCATGCAACAGTTGGTGGACGATCATGCAACAGATGGTGGATAATGAATGTCTCAGGAGGAAAGGCGTAATAGGACAAGGGAAGATCTTTTAAAAGTATCGTGATAAGGAAGAATATTTGCCCAGTGTGTTTATGCTTCCCGAATTTATTACTACCTTTGCGCCACTCAATTAAATAATCATAATTGCATGCACGAGAAACTTATTATTCTTGATTTCGGCTCGCAAACAACCCAGCTTATCGGCCGTAGGGTCAGAGAGTTGAATATGTATTGTGAGATCGTTCCTTATAACAAATTCCCGCATGACGCTACCGACGTGAAAGGTGTGATCCTTTCCGGAAGTCCTTATTCCGTATACGACGAGAATGCCTTTAAGGCTGATTTGACCGAGATACGGGGGAAGTATCCCGTCTTAGGTATTTGTTATGGAGCGCAGTTTCTAGCTTATACATCCGGAGGTAATGTTGAACCGGCTAATTCACGTGAGTATGGACGTGCTAATTTGTCGCACATTGATGGTGAGGATGAATTACTGAAAGGGATCCATGTGGTTCGCAGATATGGATGTCTCATGGAGATACGATTACCGTATTGCCGGATAAATTCAAGGTGATCGCCAGCACGGACGACGTGAGGGCTGCCGCTTACCATGTGGAAGGTGAGCAAACGTGGGGCGTTCAGTTTCATCCGGAAGTATTCCATTCGACAGACGGTACGAAGTTGCTGGATAACTTCTTGAATATTTGCGGATGCGCCAAGGATTGGACACCGGCTTCCTTTATCGAATCTACCGTAGCTGAGTTGAAGGAGCAATTGGGAGATGACAAGGTGATCTTGGCTCTTTCCGGCGGTGTGGATTCATCTGTTACGGCCGTATTGCTGAATAAGGCGATCGGTAAGAACTTGACTTGCATTTTCGTGGATCATGGTCTGCTGCGCAAGAATGAGTTCGAGAACGTAATGAGGGATTATGAGCATTTAGGATTGAACGTGATCGGCGTAAACGCAAAAGATAAGTTCTATAAAGAACTAGCGGGCGTTACGGAACCGGAGAAGAAACGTAAGATCATCGGCAAAGGATTTATCGATGTCTTCGATGAGGAGGCGCATAAGCTGAAAGATATCAAGTGGCTGGGGCAAGGTACGATTTATCCGGATGTGATCGAGTCGCTTTCTATCACAGGTACGGTTATCAAGAGCCATCATAATGTGGGTGGTCTTCCGGATACGATGAACTTGAAACTCGTCGAGCCGCTTCGTCTTCTTTTCAAGGATGAGGTTCGCCGTGTCGGTATGGAGTTGGGTATGCAACCGCATTTGATCAAGCGCCATCCGTTCCCGGGACCGGGATTGGGTATCCGTATCTTGGGTGATATCACGCCGGAAAAGGTACGTATCCTGCAAGATGCTGACGATATCTATATGTCATTGATGCGTGAGTGGGGACTTTACGATAAGATTTGGCAAGCTGGGGTAATCTTACTTCCGATTCAATCCGTAGGTGTAATGGGCGATGAGCTACCTATGAGAATACGGTAGCTTTACGTGCGGTAACTTCCACGGACGCTATGACCGCCGATTGGGCGCAGCTCCGTACGAGTTCCTCGCCAAAGTTTCCAACGAGATTATCAATAAGGTGAAAGGCGTGAATAGAGTCGTGTACGACATCAGCTCGAAGCGCCTGCAACCATCGAGTGGGAGTGACATTTGTCTTAGGTATAACAAAGTGTAAAATCAATAAAATTTAAAAGTCACATGAAGCAAGATATGATTGTTATCTTGGATTTAGGTAGTCATGAGAATACGGTGTTGGCTCGTGCTATTCGTGCGTTAGGCGTTTATAGTGAGATTTATCCGCATGACATCACGGTTGAGGAATTAAAAGCCTTGCCAAACGTGAAAGGTATCATTATCAATGGTGGCCCAAACAATGTTATCGACGGTGTAGCTATCGACGTGAATCCGGGTATTTACGAGATGGGCACTCCTGTAATGGCCGCAGGTCACGATAAGGCGTTGTGCGAGGTTAAATTGCCGGAGTTTACGGATGATGTCGAGGCGATCAAGGGCGCTGTCAAGTCTTTCGTGTTCGATACTTGCAAGGCTGAGGCAAACTGGAATATGACGAATTTTGTCAATGACCAGATTGAATTGGTAAAGCGTCAGGTAGGGGATAAGAAAGTTCTGCTGGCCTTGTCTGGAGGTGTCGATAGCTCTGTAGTAGCCGCTTTGCTTTTGAAAGCGATCGGCGATAAATTGGTTTGCGTGCATGTGAATCATGGTTTGATGCGTAAGGGCGAGTCCGAGGATGTCGTTGAGGTCTTCAAGAACCAGTTGAATGCCAATTTGGTGTATGTAGACGCTACCGATCGTTTCTTGAATAAGCTAGCTGACAGTGGAAGATCCGGAGCAAAAGCGTAAGATTATCGGTGGTGAGTTTATCCGTGTATTTGAGGAAGAAGCTCGCAAATTAGATGGAATCGATTTCTTGGCTCAAGGAACGATCTATCCGGATATCGTGG
>ENA-OQEB01001069-OQEB01001069.1-human-gut-metagenome-genome-assembly--contig:-NODE-1069-length-10504-cov-2.746940_pt1 | contig 10504 bp, 16 predicted proteins | sample MGYA00242787_ERZ504619 | MGnify/ENA primary metagenome ERZ504619 (study PRJEB26092, sample SAMD00036317) | human gut metagenome | host: Homo sapiens | study: EMG produced TPA metagenomics assembly of... | reverse complement strand
CTGGAATTCGACAAGAATTCGAGTTATTCTCGAAACTTCATCAAGAATTTTTGGAAGCCAGCTACAAGGAACCTACCCATTTCCGCCTGCTCCGCATGACCTTCCACGACTACAAGGTGAACAAGCAGGCCATCAGGGATTTGTCGGAGGGAAAGCAGACGGATGCGGTGAAAGAGTTCCTCAAACGCTACGAAATCCGTCCGAGAGAAAACAAGAAGGAACAAAGTGTAAACCAAAAAGAAAAAACAGCTATGGCAGACAAAGAGACACAACCGCAGGAACCCCTGCAACAGAGCGAAGTACAGCAGGCGGCACAGCAACAGCAGCAGCCCCAGGCTCAACAGGCAGCGCAGGAGTCGCAAGGACCGCGTTACCGGTATAATGAGAACATGGTCAACTGGGAGGAGTTGGAAAAGGTCGGAATCTCAAAGGCTTCGCTGGAACAGCAGGGACTCCTTGATTCCATGCTGAAGGGCTACAAGACCAACAAACTGGTGCCCCTGACCATCCATCTTTCCGGTTTGCTGACAGCCAAACTGGATGCAAGGCTCTCACTCATCCCGCAACAGGACGGACAGGTGGGACTGGCCATTCACGGCATACGCAAGGAACCGCAGTTGGAGCGTCCTTATTTCGGGTTTAACTTTAACGAGGAGGACAAGAAAAACCTGCGTGAGACCGGCAACATGGGGCGTGTGGCAGAACTCAACCTGCGCGGCAGTGAATATACCCCCTGTCTGATTTCCATCGACAAGAGCACCAACGAGCTGGTTGCCGTCCGTCAGGAGCACGTTTACATCCCGCAGGAAGTGAGCGGGGTCAAACTTACCGCAGAGGAGATCAGGCTGCTGAAGGAGGGACAGCCTGTCAAAGTGGAGGGTATGACTTCCAAAGCAGGCAAGGAATTCGATGCCACACTCCAGTACAGTGCCGAGCGCAGGGGACTGGAATTCATCTTTCCGAAAAACCAGATTTTCAACGAACGTTCCATCGGAGGCGTGCCTCTCTCGCCCACCCAGATAAAAATGCTCAGCGAAGGACATACCATTCTGGTGGAAGACATGAAGTTCAGGAACAGGAATGACACCTTCTCGTCCTTTGTAACGATAGACAAGGTTACGGGGCGCCCGAACTACACGCGGCACAATCCGGAAACCGGAGAGATTTATATTCCAAAGGAAATCTGCAACGTGCAGCTGACTGCCGAAGACAGGGAAACCCTGCGCAAGGGACAGCCGGTCTATCTGGAAAACATGATCGGGCGCAACGGGGAGGAATTCTCCTCGTTCGTCAAGCTGGATATGAATACCGGCAGGACGATGTATTCACGCACGCCGAACGGATTCAACGAGCAGCAGGCACCGCGTATTCCGGCGGAGGTTTACGGGCACGTGTTCACGGCACAGGAAAAAGCGAACCTCCAGGATGGCAAGACTTTGCTTGTCGAAGGCTGAAAAACAACGGGCAGACCTTCAGTTCCTACCTGAAAGTCAATCCCTATTCCGGGCAGTTGCAGTATTTTCAGGAAAATCCGGACATCCGCAGGGACACTTCCCGCCGTGCCGCACAGACGGAGACCGCACAGGGACAACAGCAGGAGCAGAAGAAGGGTGCATCGCAGGCAGTATAGACCTGCCCGGAGAGAAACAGAATCAATCATACAAACCTAAAAAAACGAATCGTATGAATACGGATCAGAATACCCGTCATATTTATAAGACGGAAGATATCGACTGGGACGGTCTGAAGGCCGCAGGTATCAGTAAGAAACAACTGGAAGCGGAAGGCAACATGGAACTGTTGCTGCAAGGAAAGGAAACGGGCATCGTTCCGCTGAAACTCCATATTTCGGTCCTCAGCCTGACAATGGATGCCACGCTGAAGCTGGTACCCGACGGCAACGGCAGACCGGTTATGGAAATAAACGGTCTCCGTCAGAAGGAGGAGGCGGCAGTTTGACCGGGAAACAATAAGTATAACTCACGTTCCGTGCCGTTCCTGACGGTACGGAACATCAAAAGGAAAAAGAATATGATAGCGATAGTGACTGACAAGCCCAATGTGGGCAGAGAGATAGCAAGGGTTTTGGGAGCTGACAGAAAAGAGAACGGATATATGAGCGGAAACGGATACATGGTAACATGGACATACGGCAACATGCTTTCCCTGGCGATGCCGAAAGATACCGGTACGGCATGGGTGGAGCGGGAGAACTTCCCCCTGCTGCCGCCTCCTTTTCTGACGGTACGGCATGTAAAGACGGACACGGGATGGAATCCCGACATCAATGCGGTGCTCCAGTTGAAGGTGATAGCCGGGGTGTTCGATGCGTGTGACACCATTGTTGCGGCAACCGACGCTTCCCGCGAGGGGGAAATGCTGTTCCGGTATCTTTATCGTTTTTTGGGATGCAGGAAACCTTGCCTCCGCCTGTGGATCTCCTCCTTGACGGACGAAGCCATTGCCAAAGGAATGGAAAACCTTCGTCCCTGCAGCCTGTTCGACAACTTGTTTTTGGCGGCAGACAGCCGCAACAAGGCCGACTGGCTTCTTGGAGTCAATTCGAGCTATGCCGTCTGCAAGGCGGTCGGTTTCGGGAACAACTCGCTTGGAAGGGTACAGACCCCTGTATTGGCAGCGATAAGCGGACGGTACAGGGAAAGGGAAAATCACATTCCCGCAGACAGCTGGCCCGTATTCGTCAGCCTCTGCAAGAACGGGAAGATAATAAAGATGCGGCATGTGGAAGATTTCTGCAACCGCCGGGATGCCCTGGAACTTTACGAGGACTGCAAGGCGGCAGGATATGCCCGTATCACGGCGGTCAACAGCCGGACTGAGGAAATCACCGCACCTGCCTTTATAACCTGACCGGGCTTCAGAAGGATGCGAACCGTTACCATAACCTGACAGCCATACGGGTGCAGGAAATTACCCAAAGCCTGTATGAGAAAAAACTGATCTCCTGCCCGCGCACTTCCAGCCGTCTGCTGCCCGGAGACGTGTATGACATGTTGCCTCCGGTTATGGAAAAGCTGCTGTCCGGCAAGGAATTCCGTCAATATGCCGGTATGATCGACTTGCTGCAAGGAAAGGCGTAACCGGAAATCAGGACACGGCGGAGCATCATGCCATTGTCATCACCGGCATACAGCCGGGGGAACTGGACAGGGAGGAAAGGCTGGTTTACACCCTTGTTGTCGGCAGGATGCTTGAAACGTTCATGCCGCCCTGCAAGGTGGAATATACGACGGTTGAAGCGGTCTGTGCCGCACGCAAGTTCCGAATCCGTACATACCGTATTCTGGAAGCGGGGTGGCTCGGTATCTTTCAGAGGGAACGGCTTGTCGCGGAAGACAACGACCTCTGTCCCGTACCCCCTGAACTTTTTCGGGAGGAGAAGCTGCCGGTAACGGGATGCAGCCTTATACACAGGAAATCGCTGCCCGCTGCCCTTATACGGATGAGGAACTGGCGGACTATATGGACAAGACCGGTCTGGGAACCGCATCCACGCGCACGAATATCATCCGTACGCTTCTGGAGCGTAAATATATCCGGTATTCGGGCAAATACATTATCCCGACCCCAAAAGGTCTTCTTTTATATGAAACGGTACGCGGAATGAAAGTGGCTGACGCCTCCCTCACCTCCGGCTGGGAAGCGGAGCTGGCACGGATTGAACAGGGAGAACTCACACAGAAAGAATTTCTGGATGGCGTATTGGAAACGGTAAATGAGGTTACCGGTGAGATTTTCCGGAAACTTTCGGAAGATGGACAGCCGCATGGTTCCATATAGACGGCTGGGCGGAAGGTACGGAACAGAAGAGGTGCAGACTGGGGTCTGTGCCTCTTTTTTATATATGTACAAGATACGTTTTTCCGCTTTTAAGCGGCAAAGGTCTTGGATTGCCTCGTTTTTGCCGCAAGGCGGCCCCTTTCAGGGGCTGGTCGGCTAAAAGAAAATCATCTGCTTCGCTGCGGTATTTTCTTTTGCCAAGCCTTGCGCAAAAAGGCAATCCAAGGGCCGGAGGCCTATAAAATCGGGAAAACATATCCCGATGGGATTATTCATTCTTAAAAATTTAAAGATATGAAACTGCGACTCATCGAAAACATCTGCAAGCGAGTGATCTCACTGGTCCTGCTTACGGGAATATGCCTGCTCTACAGCAAGGGAATCATTCCCGTGTACCTGATCGTCCTGTTCCTTTTATCGGGAACAATCATAGGATTCTTCTTCAGGGCATTCCTCCTTGTGGTAAAAGTCATCCTTATCCTGTCCGTCATGGGCATGCTTGTATAACTCCTAAAATACAAAAAACATGAGAACCGCGACATCCACCCCCTCAGCCCCGGTCATGCCGGTCGCATGGCCCGTCACAAAACGCATAAAACCTGTTAAAAAACGGTTCCCCAGCATATTGGACGAACTGAAAACAATAGGCCACTACCTGGAGCCATTAAAGGACATCGCATCCAATCCCGACAGGCAGAGACTCCTGAAAGAGTTTTTCCAAGAGACTTATGTATAACTTATTAATATTTTACCATTATGTTTTTTCAAACGATCAACCGAATGATTACGGCAGGCACAGACCTGAGTATCAACATCAGACAAGTGAATGACAAGCTGACCGTGGCCGTCATGCCCCGCGTGCGGGACTGAAAGACGAGGCCGGGGAACAAATCGTCCCGCTGGTATTGAACGGTACCCCGGAAGAGCTGGACATGGAATTCCTGGGAGCGATCACCGCGCCCGTACAGAAGGCGCAGGGCATCCTTACCAACCTGGAAACATTCGAGAAACAAGCGGAACAGGCCGTATCACAAAGCAAGGCGGCCAAGTCCGTAGCTGAGAAGGAATCAAAAGAGGTACGCGAGAAACGGGAGAAGATGGAAAAGCTGCTTAAAAAGGCGGAGGACGCCACAGGCGGCAAACGCTATTCCGAAGCGTTGACCTGGCTCAGACAGGCAAAACGGCTGGCCATGCCGGACAAGCAGAAGGAGATTGACGTGAAGATAGTGGAGGTACAGAAAAAAGCGTCCGAGGGCAGTCTCTTCGGAGCGGAACCGGTAATGCCGGAACCACAGCCCGCGCAGGTTATCCAACCGGTGGCGGCGCCACCGGTACCCGGTCATGCCCCCCGATATCAGGGAGGGGAACAGATACGGATGTTCGCGCCCGAACAACCGTCCCGCCAATCTCCCCACCAGATTCCGCGGTCGGTACAAGGCACGCGACCACAACAGGTTCCACACGGACAGGCGGCTTCACGACCAAGAGCGGATGGTACACCGGCCGGCTGTCAGCAGCCCGTGAACCGACCGCAGACCATACAATTCCACCAGCCGGTACAGATGCCGCAATCACAGGTATACGACGGTCAATGGCTGCAACCCGTCCCTTCGCAACCGCAAACGGCTTCCACGCAAACTGTTCCCGATAACAAAGGGGAAAGCGAATACGGGGCACGAGCGCAGGACATGGGACAGTACGGCTTCGACAAGGACGACGAGCATGACAGGGAGCTCCTGCGTGAGGACCTTACGCGGAATATCTCGACTTCCCGGAGGAATACCGCATGAAAGACGAGGCACAAATAGAAATGATATGTTGTTAACCCCTATAAAAATACAATTATGGCACTAGAAATTAAAGGATTGCAGAGAGTTTTCAAATTCAGGAAAGGCTCGTCGGAAATAGAACTGGCCGATCCGGACAACAGCCTGTCCCCGAACGAGGTGATGGATTTCTATTCCATGACCTATCCGGAACTGACCACGGCGAGCGTACACGGTCCGGAATGCGAGGATGACAGCGTGGTCTACCGGTTCAAGACGACCATCGGAACAAAAGGGTAGATATATGGCAAAGAGAATTTCCATCAAAAAAAAGGAGGATACATGCAAAACGCTATCAGAATCACAAATGGCGGGACTGGCCGTATTGATCATCAGGCCGCCGACCTCTCGTATATCGGACGGGGTACGATGGGCCGGGAAAAAAGAAGACTGCCGCCACCGGGGAGCGTAACGCTTTTCTGACAAGCAGATTCATCCCCATCGCGGCGGACTATCTGGTGGAGGACGAAACGGGAGGGGCATGCGTCAACCTGACCACGTCCGAAAACTTTGACTATCTATACCGGTCCGCCCTGCGATATGCCGATCTCATGAATGTCAGGCTCCCTTTCCGCACGAGGAAAGGGAGCGGTCCCCGCATCAACATCACCGCCTTGTACAAGGCCCTGGACGAGACCTTGCCGGAACATGTCAATCTGGAGGAAAGGGCCGGGAGGCTCCATTTCTGCCTGTACAGGTTCCATGACTGGCCGGACCATACCCTGTTCTGGCTACCCGTCGATTTCACGGAGAGCCTTCCTGTACCGTTACGGCGTATCGTCCGGGAATTCATACGGCAGTTCGTACGTTACCACGGGTTGAACGCCGTCACGGAAACATGGTATTATGAGCTGGCGGTGGAAGAACTGGATGACTGGAAGAACCGCGATCCCGAGGCTTCCCCTCAGACAATCCGTAAATACAAACGCCTGGCGGAATCCTACCAATCCGGGAAAATCGCAAAAACACTTAAACGAATGGAAGGGAAACCGTTTTGTACCGATCTGGAAGAAAAGGTCCGGAAATACCGGGCGGCAGTGAAGGAGGAACGGAAGCTTTTGGAACTGATACGGGAAGGGATGGAACTGATTACCCCAGGAAATCCGTGCATCATGCAATACGGTTACGACTGGGCGTATGAAAGATCACCGGATTTCCCCCCGATCGACCTGGACTGTCAGATCATGCTGGCATATTCCAACAATGACGCCCTCACGGAGAACATGGAATGCTATTTCAACTCGGACTACCGGGAGACGTATGCCATCACCCCGGTCACAAGCATGTATCTGACACCTGAGACGGACAGACTGTTCCGGATGGACGACTATCCGGAGAGACTGTCCGGATGGATGGAACGGTTCACGCAATGCATAAACAGACATTTTAAAGTGCCCGTTTCCCAATAAATAAAGAAACGAAAACAAAAAAATACAGGATATGAACGAACTAACCAAGCAACTGCAAGAGATAATGGTGCCCAAAGCGGCGCTGATCGCCTATGAGTACCAGGAAAGTCACTACGCAAGCGGAAGTCACTACCTGGAACTACGCCCTATCAACAAAAAGGGAAGAATGGAAGCCGGCATTCCGGTTACATATGAATTCATGGACTCCCTGGTGGAATCCTATTCGGACGGGAACCGGCGTATCCCGCACGGTGGCTGCCACCCAACATGCTGTGGTGCGATACCCGCAGGGGGCATGAAAGCTATGTGTGGTATAATCCGCCGGGAAAACGGCGGATGTTTTTCAAGAACGACCTGAACATCGGGGATGGAATGTTCCATGTGCCGGGAGTCATTTATATCATTAAAAATGAAAGGATGGACATCTTCGCCTACAAGGGAAAAAAACCGGACGGGAGGACACCGCTCTATCTGGCCCCTTTTTTTAACGTGACCGGTGGAAGCGTATGCCTGGGAAACTCCACACTGGAGAAACCGGAGAGCCTGGATTTTCACACCCTGTTGGAATATTGGGAGAAACGTTTCTGGCTCAGTGAATTTTCCCATCTTGGAGGAGGGAAGAACCCGACGAGAAACAATCTGGTCCTGGTTACTGAGCGGATGCGTGAACAGCCGTTCGACAACGACGAACTCCAACCGATCAACAAACGATTGAAAGACATCTTGCCATGAGAAAGATCCATTTCACAGACAAGTACCTGCTCAGTCCCTATCACCCCGTAACCGTCCTGGTAGCCGGGGCGGGTGGAACCGGCTCGCAGGTAATAACCAACCTGGCACGCATGAGCGTGGCATTACAGGCTCTGGGACATCCGGGGCTGCACCTGACGGCTTTCGACCCCGACACTGTCACGGAAGCAAACATCGGCCGCCAGCTGTTCAGCGAGACGGAACTGGGGTTGAACAAGGCGACGGCGCTTGTCACCCGCGTCAACCGTTTTTTCGGTTACGCGTGGGAGCCAGGGAATGCCGCTATCCGATCATAACCAAAGAAGGGGATAAAAGCGTCCCGCTGGCGAACATCATCATCACCTGTACGGACAACACCCGTTCCCGGCTCGACCTGTGGCGGTTCCTGAAGAAATACAGGGAATATAAAAATAACGATGAGAAAGCGCCGATATACTGGATGGATTTCGGGAACGCCCAAACCACTGGGCAAGTCATGGTAGGCAATATCCGGAACAAAATAAGCCAGCCCGCATCCAGCGAATACCTTCCCATACCCAGGATAAATGTCATCACCGAGGAGGTCAGCTACTCCACCATCCGGGAGGAGGACTCAGGCCCGAGTTGCTCGCTCGCGGAGGCGTTGCGCAAGCAGGACCTGTTCATCAACTCCATGCTGGCACAAATCGGTTGCGACATCCTCTGGCGCATGTTCAGAGAAGGGAGGACATTCTACCGGGGGGCCTATCTCAACCTTGACACGCTACGGGTAAATCCCATTCCGGTATAAACGGACGTGGATTTATTCCCGGTCATTCCTGCCGTACGGCCCGACCTTTCATCCGTACGGCACTCGCCACTCCCTTTTCCGTCATGACCAGCTCGTACCGTTCCAACCTTTCATAGAGCTTGCCCAATGTCTTGCATCCGTATCTCTTGACCTTGAATTTGGGCATCATTTTCTTCAACGAGCCGCCTATCAGGGAAAGGGAGACCTCCTCCTTGCCGTCAGCCGCCTGCTGGAAAGCCTTGTCAAAAAACTCCATATCCCTTCGGATAAAAAAATCCGGGGTGTTCTCCAAGGTCTTGTTTTCCTTACGGTCGACATACAGGAATACGGAACAGGAGCGTATCAGCGATACGGGAGTCTTGCCCTCCCCATATCCCAGTACCTTCAATCCCGCCTCCCGTATCCGTTGCGCCAACGGGTTGTAGTCACCATCACTGGCGATCAGACAGAAACAGTCCACCCGGCCGTCACGGAGGATGCCCATGGCGTCTATGACCAATGCGATATCCGTAATGTTCTTTCCTGAAGCATATGAGGAGGCCTGCACCAACCTGAACCCATATTCCCGGGCGGTCTCCTTCCATCCGGAAAGAGCTTTCCTCGTCCAGTCCCCGTATATCCGTCTGATAACGGCATCCCCATAACGGGAAACAAAGCCCATGATATCCTCCATCCTCTCTAAGGACGCGTTGTCACCGTCAATCAGAACCGCAATGAGATATTTTGAATTGGTATTTGTCTTCATAACAACCGTTTATAAGACAAAGTTAGCATAACTTCCGCATATCCACATTGCCCCGTTCAGTTTTTCTTTCCCCGTTTTTGCAAAAAATCCTGTATATCCGAACTCCTGTAGAAATTCTTGCCGTTCTCATCCGTCTGGTAATAACGGATCAGTCCTTTTTCCCGGTAACGGGCCACGGTCCGAAGCGACACGTTGAGCAGCCTGGCTATGTCATAGTTGTCCAAAAGCTCGTCACCGTTCAAGAACTCCTTCACACGGCCCATCCTATCCAGTTTCTTCTCTATGCGTCAAATCCTTCCACTATGGTCATTATCATTTTCTCGAGCACTTCATTATCTATATACATCATGGCATGTATCTCCTGTATTTTTTTAAGGTTATTACTGAAATACCCTCGGTGCGCACTGTAAGATATATACCATTTTATTATGAAAAAATGTATGCCATACCTCCTTTATGTCTTTTAAATAGCAATATAACATATTGATAATTAGATATAAAGTATATTTTTCATCCTTTTCGAATGTAACAGGTGTAAACAGGTAAAGTGTAAAACTGTAAAATACGGATTGTAAACTTTACATATTACCGGTCATCCGTTACCACCATGCCTTATCTTTCCGGGGAACAGGCTAAAAATATCATAAACCAATGTATATCTGACATCTGATGACATCTGATGACGTTTGCGGACACCTTTTTGGATATGAGTCCCCCTCTTCATACTTTCGTATCAAATCGAAAAAAGGAAAGACTTATGGAATTTGTGTATATCGAGGCCAAGACATTCATGGAAATGAACGAGGCCCTGGAAGCCATCGCCAGAAGAGTGCATGAGACATGCGGAGGAAGCACGCGGGGCATGATGAGTGGATCGACAACCAGGAGGCATGTACGCTTATGGATGTCTCGCCAAGGAAAATGTTACAACTCCGGAGAAGCGGGTCCGTCCCCTACAGTTACATAGACCGTAAAGTATATTACAAACGGCAGGATATCATCCGCTTTATGGAGGCGGAAATTCATCGGGTGACACCTCAAAATCGAATGATATGATCCAATCCATGCTGACCAAGGAAAGCCCGGAAATCATACGCTTTTTCCGGAATATTGAGAGCCTGTCCGAAATACTGGACACACAGGCGGAAAAGATGCGGCCGGTCCTGAACGGCGAACGTTATATGACCGACAGCGAGCTGGCCGG
>ENA-OQEB01001068-OQEB01001068.1-human-gut-metagenome-genome-assembly--contig:-NODE-1068-length-10512-cov-3.263746_pt1 | contig 10512 bp, 15 predicted proteins | sample MGYA00242787_ERZ504619 | MGnify/ENA primary metagenome ERZ504619 (study PRJEB26092, sample SAMD00036317) | human gut metagenome | host: Homo sapiens | study: EMG produced TPA metagenomics assembly of... | reverse complement strand
CAAACTTTTCAGCGTAAATCCCAGAAAGTCAGCGTAAATAACCATTTACCATATAAATGATGCCCGCCCACTGTGGAAAAGCCACAGTGGGCGGGCATTCTGCGTTTTCAGATAGACTGGAATCCTTTGCCGATGATCTCGCTGGAGTTGACGATGGTCAGAAAGGCCTCCGGGTCCTCCCGGCGCAGGAAATCCCGCAGCAGCCTGCCTGCCGCCGGGTCAGCGCCACCATGATCATGGTGCGGGGTTCGCCGGTGTACACGCCGGTGGCGTCCTGCTGGGTGGCTGTGCGCCCCAGTGTTTCCGTAACGAAACGCCGGATGGGCTCCGGCCTTGAGGTGATGACCGTACACACCTTGCGGAGATTCAGGCTCTCGATGGCTGTATCCACGATGGTGCTGCGCCCGATGAGTCCCAGCACGCAGTACATCCCGGTCTGCGGGCCGTAAAGGTAAGCCGCAAACAGCACCGTGCCGATATCGCTGAGCAGCAGAGCCCTGCCGATCTCCACCTTGATGTACTTGTGCAGGATCATCGCCACGATCTCGGTGCCGCCGGTGGATGCCCCGATGTTGAATACGATGCCGCTGGCAATGGCAGGCAGCGCCACCGCAAAGCACAGCTCCAGAAGAGTGTCATCCGTCAAAGGCTGCGACACGGGAAACATCTTTTCGCACATACTGGAATAAAAGCTGAGCATGAAGGAGGAGTACAGTGTCCAACCATGGTCTTTATGCCCAGAAAGACGCAGCCTAGCACATCCAGCACCGCATTGGTGATCCACATAAAGGTGCTGACGCTCAGAGCCGGAAAGCAGGTGGCCAGCACGACGGAAAGGCCGGTAGTGCCGCCAAATACAAAGTGGTTGGGCGCACAGTAAAAGTTCAGTGCTACTGCATAGATGATAAGTCCCAGATTCAGCAGCAGAAAAAAGCGTGCGCCGCTCCACAGCTGTGCTGGGGTCAGGTTTTTGCGCAGACCGTTCCTGATTGCTTCCATCTCAGTCCAGATGCTCCTTTACATCCATCAGCCGGGTGATGATGCAGTCTGCGGCGGACTGGTCCAGCGGCTCGCCGTGGCGGGGCTTCAGCGCCAGCACCTTCAGGCCTGCCGCCTTTGCGGAAGCAATGCCGGTGGGGGAATCCTCCACCGCAATGGCCTTGTCTGCCGTCAGCCCCAGTGCCTTCAGTGCCTTGAGGTAGATGTCCGGCGCAGGCTTATGGGCGGCGCAGTCCTCGCCGCTGAAGGCGAAATCCACCATCGCTTTCAGCCCACCCTCCGTGAGCATCTTCATGATATCCGGCGCTGCGCTGGAGGACGCCACCGCCACCTTCAGCCCGCGGCTGCGCAGCGCATTCATCAGCGGCTCTGCCTGCGGATCGGTAAGCTTGCCGTAGGGGGTGGGGCGAGCCTTGCGGTATTCCCGATAAGCATCAGCATCTCCTGACGGCGCACAGGGTCGTTGGGGACAATGGCTTCCCAGATGGCTTTTTCGTTGGAGCCGATGAAGTTGCCCTCCGGGATGGGGATGCCGTTTTCCAGCAGAAAGTTTTTACGGCGGTTCTCGTAGTAATATTCCGTATCCGCCAGCACCCCATCCATATCAAAAATCACTGCTTCAATCATTCTTCATTTCCCTCTTCATCAAAAAGGGGGAGGGGCAAGCCCCTCCCCCCAAGCATGGGTCTATTGATTCCGGTTAACCGCTTAGTACTCCAGCTTCCACATATAGCGGCGCAGGGTCAGCGGATGCTGACGGACGTAGGACAGCTCCTCAGCATAGACGCGGAACACAGCGGTGTGCATCAGCGGGTTGAAGTAGGTGATGACGCTGCTGTCCACAGCATTGCCCAGACCGTAATCCTTTGCATCCACAACGGTGGTCAGAGCATCGAAGCGGTGCAGGAAGGTCAGTGCGCGGGCATCCACGGGACGGGTCTTGCCGTCGTTCATCAGCAGGATGAAGGGCACGTCCTTGTCCACGATCTCGAAGGGGCCGTGGAAGAACTCGCCGCTGTGGAAGGAGCCGGAGTTGACCCACTGCATCTCCATCATCAGGCAGATGGAGGTGGAGTAAGCGACCTCCATGGAAGCGCCGCTGGACATGACGTAGACGACGGGAGCGTCCTTGTACTTCTCAGCGAACTCCTTGGCAGACTTGCGGCAGAGTTGGCAGCGTTCTCGGCAGCTCGAACACGTTGGTCAGGCCCTCGATCATCTTGTCGTACTTGTCAAAGCCCTCCACCTGCTGCAGGATCTCCACAGCCAGTGCCAGAACGTAGCCCATCTTTTCCAGCTTGGCGGCGTAGTTTGCCTCAAAGCCGTGGACGATGGTGTAGTCAGCTTCCTTGGTCAGGGCAGAACCGGCAGCGTGGGTAACGCTGACAACGGTTGCACCGGCGGCCTTTGCCACGCTGTTGGCCTTGACGGTCTCAGGGGGTGCTGCCGCCCAGAGAAGCGGTGATGACCACAGTGGTATCGCCCAGCCAATCGGGGGTATCGTAGTTGAACTCGTTGGCGGTGTAGTGTGCTACACGCAGCTTCTTGCTGCAGTTTGCAAGGAAGTACTTTGCGGGGTACAGCTCTGCCTTGGAAGCACCGCAGCAACAAAGGCCACGTTCTCCACGTTGTGCTTTGCCACGATGTCTGCCACGATGGACTTGACGTTTGCCAGATCAATGTTATACATAATGCAATCCTCCAAATTATTTTTCTTTTTGTTCTGATGAATCACAAATTACAGGCGTACGGATATCTATGTAAGCCGGAAACCCGGTTACACCAACAGACCAAGGGCGTTGATGGCAACACCGCCCACGATGCAGATGCCCAGCAGCCAGCCGGTCTTGACCTTTTTGCGGATCAGGGTGTACATCAGCATCACGATGCCAAGGTTCAGAAGGTTCGGCAGAATGCTGTTCAGCACATCCTGCAGCACCAGACCGGTGCTTGCGAAGGTAATGGGGGTAGTCAAACCCACCATGCTTGCCACCATGGCACCAATGACCATCAGGCCTACGATGCCGCAGACGTACATCAACTTGTCCATCATGCCGCCGTTGAGCTTGGTCAGGTACTTGCTGCCCATGGTGTAGCCCAGCTTACCGGCAAACCATGTGACCAGCACAGAGGGGACGATGGAGATGATCATAGCCAGAATGGGGCCCAGAACGCTGCCCTGCTGTGCCAGAGAGATGCCCAGACCAAAAGCGATCAGGCGGACAGTGCCCTGAAAGAAGGAGTCGCCCACGCCGGACAGGGGGCCCATCAGCGAGGTCTTGACGGCGTTGATGGTCTCCGGGTTGAAGTTCTCACGGTCGGCGGCGTACTGCTCCTCCATGGAAGCAGCCAGACCCAGCGTAAAGGCACTGGTCTGGGGGGTGCAGTTGTAGAACGCCATCTCACGCTCGTAGGCTTCCTTTTTGTGCGCCAGCTGCTCGGGGTCGTTCTCGTTGGGGTACAGCTCGTCCAGCGTGGGAGCGATGCCGTACAAAAAGCCCATGTTCATCTGACGTTCGTAGTTCCAGGAGGCCTGAATGTTCAGGGAACGCCACATAAACTGGAAGTATTTCTTGAAGTCGCTGCGCTTTGCAGTCTTGGTTGCGTTGCTCATTTCAGCTTCCTCCTATCAAAGATCGTCGTCATCTTCCAGCGGGTCGTAGTCCGGGTTGGCAGCAGCTGCACCGGCAGCGGCTGCGGCGGGTGCGCCCTTGCCATACTTCAGGCCGGTCAGGATCACAGCCAGAATTGCGGCGAAGATGGCCACAGCGGTGATATCCAGACCCAGGTAGCCCACAAAGAAGAAGCCCAGCAGGAAGTAGACGGTCAGGTCGCGGTTGAGCATGGTGGACAGCAGCAGGGCAATACCGTAAGCGGTAAGGAACTTACTGCCGAGGTTCAGACCATCGGTCAGCCATGCGGGGATGAAAGCCACGATCTTTTGCACTAGATCCGTGCCGAAGTAGACGGACAGGAAGATGGGGATGAAGTACATCAGGCTATACAGCACTGTGCCCCAGACGATGTGCATGCTCCATGCCTTGCGGAACTTGCCTTCTGCAATGGCGTGGTCGGCAACGTGGGTCAGGTTGGACAGGATGGTGCGCATCAGCACGCCCAGCATCTGGCCCAGAACCGCGATGGGGATAGCCAGTGCCAGTGCAGTCTCGGCAGAAGCATCGGTCAGGATGGCAAAGGCTGCACAGATGATGGCAGCCATGTTCATGTCCGGGGGTGCTGCTGCGCCGATGTTCACGATGCCAAGGCTCATCAGCTCGATGGATGCGCCAAGGTCAGGCCGGTCTGCAGATCACCCAGCAGCGCACCGACGATGGTGCAGGTGATGAGCGGACGCTCGAAGTTCATGCGGCCCAGAATGCGCGAGTCCAGAATACAGAACACGCCAACCAGACCCAGAAGCAGTGCGGTAACAAACATGGGTCAATTCCTCCTTCTTATCTCCTTACGATCAGGTGTGATCGATGGGTACTACCTTAAAGGTGGGGGTCTGCTGGCTGTAGATCTTAATGCCCATATCCAGCAGCTTCTGGGTGTCTGCCTGCTCCTCCGGGGTCAGGAACACCGACTGATCAAAGGCCTTGGAGCCGGGCTTGTTTGCCACAGCACCGTAGTTGATCTCTTTGATCTTGGGGTATGCCTGACAGAACTTGAGCAGGGCAGCGGTGTTGCCGAAGATCATCATGATCTTCTCGTCCAGCTGCTCCACCTTGGGCATCTTGGCGATGGCTTTGTCCACCGTGAAGATGTTCACCCGGACACCGGCGGGCTTGCTCAGCAGCAGGGCGGACTTTTTCATCTCGTCGTTGGCGGCGTCATCGTCCACCACGATGATGCGCTGTGCGCCCACATGGCCGGTCCACGAGAATACCACCTGACCGTGCAGCAGGCGGTAGTCCAGACGTACTAATTTGATCATAGGTCATCCTCCTCATCTTGGGCTGCGTTTTTCAGCAGCAGGTTGCAATCAATGATCTGCGCCTTGGCATCTGCAATGCACTCGGCCAGTTCGTCCTGTGTCAGGGCTTCGTCGTTGGAAGCAAGGGTCAGCACCAGAGAAGCGTTCATGCCGCAGATCAGGTGCACAGCCGGATAATCCGGCAGCAGGGTCAGCATCTCGTTGTTCACGCTGCCGCCCATCACATCGGTCACGATGTACACAGCATCCTCTGCTGCAAAGCCGTCCAGCAGCCGGCGTGCCGCCACCGTGATCGGCTCGGTCTCATCCCGCAGGGTGGCAAGGGCATAAAGGTTCGGCAACTCGCCAAGGATCATCTGCACGGTGTCCTTCATTCCGGCAGACAGCCCTCCGTGCGAAGCAAGAATGATTCGGTTCATACGCATCCACGACCTTTCTTGTGGTTCCTTCATCTCTTCGGCGTCTGTATCGTCCTATTCGTTATAGACGTCATAATCGTCATGTACATAGTACCACATTTTGCACAGACGTCAAGAGGTTTTTCTAAAAAAATCTTTACTTTGGTAAAGTGCACAAAGCACTTCCCCTATATTTTAGCAGTTTCACCAATAACCTTCCGTAGAACGACAAAAAGAGCGTCTTTTCCGCACGGAAAAGACGCTCTTGGGGGACAGAATTCTGCCCTTAAAACTCAAACATATACCGGCTTCCAATGTAATACTGCCGCCCGATGCACAGCGGGTGGTCATATTGGTCATGGAAGTAGGCGTTCAGATACAGCAGCGGCTCGCCCAGCGAAAGGTTGAGCAGCTGTGCCTGTTCTGCCGAAGCCCGTACCGCCTCGATACGCTGGCAGGAGGTCGTTGCAGGGCGCAGCCCGGAGATGCGCTCAATGGTGTCAAACATGGAAACATCATTGAGATTCTCGCTCATCAGGCTCTTGTAGGGCTCGTAGGGCAGGAACAGGTTCTCCAGAAACACCGGCTGACCATCGGCGGTGCGCAGACGCTGGATATAGATGAGCAGCGCATCTGAACCCACATGGAAGAAGTTTTCTTCATCCTTGCGCACTGGTACGATCTGACGGTTCAACAGCCGTGCACCCGGCACCATGCTGTTTTCTTTGCAGATCTCCGTAAAGCTGGCAGCATTTCTGCCGCTGGTAAACTTGCGATGGATGCGGGGCTTACTGACAAAGGTGCCGCGCCCTGCATTTTGACCAGATACCCTTCGGCGCACAGCTCTTCCACCGCACGGCGCACCGTGATGCGGCTGACCGAGTACTCTGCACTCAGTTCCGGCTCCGGGGGGATCTTCTCGTTGGTTTTGTACTTGCCGCTCTCGATCGCGGCACGAATGTCATCCTTTACCTGCTGGTAAAGCGGGACGACAGCACTATCATTGATCGCCATGAAATACCTCACCCTCAAATTGAGTATATCGTTATAAACATTATATTCATCTCATGGCTATGATAGTGCATATTCTGCGAATTGTCAAGTAAAACTTGCAGTCAATTTTTTGTGCGAGGTGACGGATGCGCCCCGTGCTGCACAGGGCACCCCATTTTCCAGTGCTGCCGGGAAGAAGTCCAAAGAGACGGCGGAACGCTCGTTGGCACACGACTTTGCCTGCAAAGTCTAGTGTGTTACACCTTGGTTCCGGCTGACGCGGAAAAGGGGCTGCGAGAGGTTCCGGCAAGCACCTGTTCTGTGGCAGAAGAATGCGCGGATGGGCGTGGCAGTTGACGGTCTTTGCCCACCCAGCGCAGGCTTGCAGAGGAACCAATGGTGTACGTTCTCCCGTCCTGCCGCAGCAGCGTTTCTCCTATAAGGCGCAGGGCAAATGATCAGCGTCTGTGTTTGCCCCGCATCCCTGGTGTACATGATGGGTCTGCGAAGAAGCGATGATCACAGTCAGTGGCTGCTTTACATCCCGGACGAGGAAGAACGGGAATGGGTCTATTTTCTGTGCGAGTGCAGAAACAAGCTGGCGCATCATATGAGTCCTCTCAAAACACCTCCCAAATTTGACAATCACTTCGCAAGAATGATCGTCCGTTTTCAAGCTCAACCTGAAGCGGACGGTTGTTTTTCTGCTCGGAAAAGTTCCGAGCTGGCATTCCGTTGCAAACAGAACGAGCTATCCAACCCTCTCTCTTTTTGCCAAAGTTTTCCTTGTATTTTCTTGCAAGCTGCCGAAAGTGGCGTATTTTCAAAAGTTTTTGTTGACACGGCTCGATTTTTGTGGTAATCTATTTCAACAATTTAATATAACATATTTACTTAGAGTTCCAGCCCGGCTCCCGAAGGAGCCGGAGCAAGTTTTTAACTTTCTTATCGCTACATAACGAACCCGAACCAAGGCCACCCCGGAAGGGGTGGTCAGGTTCAGGTTGTTGTGTGGCGATTTTTTATTGCCAAATCTAGCACTGAACCTTGAAAACCGCATGACCGTCTGCATGGGATACCTGGCGATGACCCCCAAGTGGGAGAGCCGGAAAACGCCGCCGGAAGGGGGCAGGAAATCCATGCAGGGAGAACGGCTAAACGTTGATTCCTCAGTTACCAGAAAATAATGTGGTCAAATTGACCACATTGATTTTCTGTAACGCCAGTGAAAGGAGGGTCATCTCCATGTATGTGACAAACGAAGAATGGGAGCAGAACAATCAGGATTATTTGAAAGAATCGTATGAGGAAACGGGTTTTACCACCGGAGGATACGCTATCCGCAAACTTATCTGCGGCGGTTGCGGTCGGGTGTTCTACACCACCATCTACACCAAGAAATACTGTCACAGCTACTGGTGCGGCAATCAGGCCAACAATCGGCGGCAGCGGGAATACCGCCAAATGCGCCGTCAAGATTTAGTCTGCCAGTGCTGCGGCGAAAAATTCACGCCCAAACGTGCAGGTGCCCGTTATTGCAGCAATGCCTGTCGGCAAAAAGACTATCGAAAACGTGTTACGGATGCTGCAAGTGCTCAAAATGAGCACTTGGTTAAGCGTAACGCATCTGCCAAATGAAACTTAATCTCCTCCCGAATGTGGAAACGGAAATTCATCGACCTGTTACGGAAAACCAAGTGGTCAAAATGAGCACATCGTTTTCCGTAACGCTGCAAGGTCTGTTGAAAATCAGGTGCCGCCACCCGGCACTTGATTTTACCCGTAACGGAATCAGCGGGCCAAAATGGCCCGTTGAAAAAGCCGGACGAGCTGGTGGGCAGGGATTCGCAAATCTTTGACCGCCAGCTTGCCCGGAGCAAGAGTGCAGAGAGTGCAGCTCTTTGCCCCAGTGATATGATGCCCTGCGTCATATCCTACTGGGTATTATCTGGCGCAAAACGGCGGCAGATCCAGCAGCTCCGCTGCTGCGTTCTCTCCGCCAAGATGTTGAAATGGAGGGATGTTTATCTGAAGCTGACACGACACAATGGACGAGCCGGAAAACACGGCACCTATAACCCCAAGCACAACGACCGCAGTTTCAATCTTGCCAACAGTGAGCACATCGACCGGAACGAGTCAAGGGCAACATCTACTGGGACTGCTTTCACGGTTTCCGTTCGGCTCTTGCCCCACAAGACCCGGATGATTTGGCGGCGACCTTTTCGGATGTAGAACGGCAGTTCTACGAGAGCCGGTACACAACCTTCATCGAAGGTCAGAACGAGCGCAACGCTAAGATCCGGCACACCGAACGAAACCGCTCCATTCCCGACCTGCTGTCCAGCCGCAAGACCTGCCCGGAAGAAACCATCTATCAGCTGGGAACGCTGGATGAACACGCTTCCGCAGAGGACTTGCTGAAAATCGTCACGGAGTTCATCGAGGAGTTCAAGGGCAAATTTGGCGAACACGTCCATGTGCTGGACTGGGCGCTGCATCTGGACGAAAGCACACCCCACATCCACGAGCGCCATGTGTTCGACTGCAAGAACCAGTACGGTGAGGTGGCACCCCAGCAGGAAAAGGCATTGGAGGCGCTTGGCTTCGACCCGCCTGACCCGGACAAGCCTCTCAGCCGCCGCAACAACCGCAAGATCACCTTTGATGCCGCCTGCCGGAAGATGCTGTTCGAGATTGCCAAGCGGCACGGGCTGGAATTGGAGGAAGAAGCGGAGTACGGCAACCGCAAATATCTGGAAAAGCAGGATTTCATCCTTGCTAAACAAAAGGAGCAGCTTGCCGCCCAGCAGAACAAGCTGGACGAATTGACCCTCAAGGTCAACGACATGGAAACACTGATCGACGAGGTATCGGCTGCGGCCTACGACAAGGCGGTGGATGTCGTGACGGATGCTGTCCGCACGGAGACCCAGAAGGAAGATATGCGGATGATCGAGGACACGAAAAGGTGGGTGCTGTCCCCGGAACGCAAAGCACCGCAGGCCACACGGGAGTACACCGCCAAGCATCTGGACGGTGTTCTGAACAAGTTCCTCAAGACGATGCAGACCGCCTCTGCACGTTTGCAGGAAGCCCTGCTGAAGCCGGAAATCCGGCAGAAAGGCAAGGAGCAGATCAAGGAAAAAGCACGGGATTCTGTTCTGCAACTGCTGAACCGCTTGCAGGCGGAACAGACCCAACGGAAGCCGTCCGCACCGCCTGCCGCCGAAAAATCAGAAAATTGTTTTCAATAATAGTACGAGGTGATGTTTATTGAGCAAAGAAGTCCACGAAGAACGCACTCCCCGCACCGTTGCGGACGTAAAAGAAATGCTGTCGAAGCACTCCAACGGTGAAATTCAACGGACGATCCAGAACTGCATCACGATTCTGCAGAATGACCATGTGCTGGCAGATGCCATCCGGCTGAACCTGTTGAGCGAGCGCATCGACATTGTAAAGCCTGTGGGCTGGCCCCGCTCTGGCAAGACGCTGAACGACACCGACATGAAATATATCCTGCGTCGGATGGAGAAGTATGGCATTTCCAGTGAGAAGAAAATTGAATCCGCCATCCGTATTGTTGCCAACGAGAACCGCTACCACCCCATCCGGGATTACCTGAACGGTCTGCAATGGGACGGCACGGATCGGATAGCCCACGTCCTACACCACTTTCTCGGTGCTGCAGAGGACGAGTACACTTGCGAAGCTATGAAAATTTTCCTGCTGGGAGCCATCAAGCGAGTGTTCCAGCCGGGATGTAAATTTGAGACCATGCTCTGTCTGGTGGGCGGTCAAGGTGTGGGAAAGTCCACCTTCTTCCGGCTGCTGGCGGTCAAGGACGAATGGTTCTCGGATGACCTGCGGCGGCTGGACGATGACAACGTGTACCGCAAACTGCAAGGTCACTGGATCATTGAAATGTCAGAGATGATCGCCACCGCCAATGCCAAGAGCATCGAGGAGATCAAGAGCTTTCTCAGCAAGCAAAAGGAAACCTATAAAATTCCCTACGAGACCCATCCTGCCGACCGTCTGCGCCAGTGCGTCTTTGCTGGGACGACCAACCGGCAGGATTTTTTGCCCCGTGACCGCACGGGCAACCGCCGCTTCATCTGTCCCGGTGGATGCAGAGCTGGTCGAAGTCCACATTCTGGACGACGAGGAAGAATCCAGGCA
>ENA-OQEB01001067-OQEB01001067.1-human-gut-metagenome-genome-assembly--contig:-NODE-1067-length-10518-cov-2.062843_pt1 | contig 10518 bp, 11 predicted proteins | sample MGYA00242787_ERZ504619 | MGnify/ENA primary metagenome ERZ504619 (study PRJEB26092, sample SAMD00036317) | human gut metagenome | host: Homo sapiens | study: EMG produced TPA metagenomics assembly of... | reverse complement strand
CGTTCGTTTTCGGGATGACCTGCGTGCCTTTTACCCAAACAATTTCGACGTTGTGCACATCAAGCAGGTTTAACAGCTCTTCCCAAAGATCGGCGTTGAGAGCAGGCTTTTTGTCGCTCTTTTTCCAGCCGTTAGATCTCCAGGACTTAGCCCAGCCGAGCTTTATCGCATCACCGACATATTTTGAATCGGTTGTGAGCTTAACATCACAGGGACGGTTAAGCGTTTTCAAACCTTCAATTACGGCTGTCAGCTCCATACGGTTGTTGGTAGTTTGCGCTTCGCCGCCCGACAGCTCCTTTTCTTTTCCGTTGCATCTTAAAACGGTACCCCAACCGCCGGGACCGGGATTGCCCGAGCAGGCTCCGTCTGTAAACATTTCGACAAAAGGCTTAGGACTCATTTTTACACCTCAAAATCAAATGCGGTACGTTACAAAAACGGTACACGCTTTTTTATAAAATATATCTGTAATTCTACCACTGTTTTCTCCGTTTTACAACAGGCAAAGATTATAATGCTTTGCTTCGGTCAACAATATAGTAAAAACTATATTAAAAAGGGAGAAAAAGCAATGACGGATTTTGAAAACAGCAGCTTTATGTGTAAAGGCGACAGCTTTACACAAATTACGCTTCGGCTATCGGCACAGCCGTCGGATTGAGCAGTATCGGGGGAAAGACGGGGATCGCCACAGACGGCAGCAGAGCCGCAAAATCGGCGGCATATTCGATTATGGGCGCACTTTCGGCAGCATCAAGCAGAGTGTGGAATTTCGGAGAGAGCTTTTACGCACAATTTCAATATCTTGTTAAATTTTGCTCGTTGGATTCGGGAATTTTTATAAGCAGAAAAAAACGCCCAAACGGTCATAAGAATTTGCGGAAAAAACGGCTTGCCGATTTCAATAAACGCTCAAAACGAGCTTGAAAGCATTATGAATAACAGTAAATTTCTTGAGGATAAGTCTGCGAGTTTTGGAGAAATTTCGGAAATGCACGGCGTGGGTATGATGTATTTAAGACAGCTTTTGCGACAGGCACGGGGAGAGCTTAAAGATATATCCTGCTTTGTAAAATGCAGAAACGATAAAATTTCCTCGCTTATGGAGGACTGCCTTTATCGCCTTGAATGTCGTCAGGGCGATGAAATGACGTTGAAAATCAACAACGACGGAAAATCGCTTTCCGTTTTTCACAGGGATTGCGGTTGGCTCGGCTTTGACAGGATTTCTGCGATTTTGGTAAAGTACGAGGCTCAAGGCGGCAACGATATTGCAGTACCGTTTAATTCGCCGCTTGTTTTGTCGGAAATTGCCGAAAACGAGGGCGTAAGAGTGTGCAAATATTCTCCTTTTGATACGGAAATTCCTGCCGATATTCAACGGACAGTTGATAATTGCACATTTTTAACCGACGGCTTTTTGCGGCAATAAGGCTTCTTTGGACAATATGCGATACGGGAAAGAGCGTGGCAAGGCTGTCGGGCGAGCTTCCCGATTTTTACGTTTCGAGGAAAATAACGGATAGTCCGTTTGACGCTTCAAGCTTCAGCCGTGAGTGTGAAAAGAACGGAATTATTATCAAAAACGGCACTGCGATTTTGGATTATCCAAAGGGTCGGGCAACAGTTACACCGTCGAGGACGGGCAATAAAATTCACATTATGTCGGAAGCCGCAAATTATGAATTTTCAAAGGAAATTTGCGATATTACAAGGGAGCGTTTTATCAACCTAAGCATTGACACAAACGGCAAATAATAGTATTATATTATAATCTATAAGTATGTCTTAAAAAACATCGTGATTATATATTTTAATTTGTACAAAGTACAGGAGATTTCAAATGGCAAACATAAAAAAGAACGAAAACAAGCCAAAGGCTCCGCAGAATAAAACGAAGCGTAAAGTCTCGGATACAGCTGCGGCACAGGCAAAAAAAGCTATCCGAAGAATTCGGACGGCAAGAAGAGAACAACCCAAAAATCACAGGGCAAGGGCAAAAGCTATACAAGAAAGCCTCTCAAAATCAAAAGGGAAAAAGGAGAACTAAGAAGAACAATACGCCGATAAATATTACCTTCCTCGGCGGACTTAACGAGGTCGGCAAGAATATGACGCTCTATGAATGTCAGGGCGATATGATACTTGTCGATTGCGGACTTGCGTTCCCCGACCTGATATGCTCGGCGTTGACCTTGTAATTCCCGATTTTACCTATGCGGTGCAGAATGCCGATAAGATAAAGGGTATTTTTATAACTCACGGACACGAGGATCATATCGGCGGACTTGCGTATTTACTCAAAGAGATGAATGTTCCCGTTTATTCGACACGCCTTACAATAGGACTTATCGAGGGCAAGCTAAAGGAACATAAGCTTCTCGACAAGGCTAAGCTTAATGTAGTAAATCCGGGCGACAAGGTAAGCTCGGTTGCTTTGAGGTTGAGCTTATTCACGTCAACCATTCAATTCCCGACGCTGTTGCGCTTGCTATCAAATCGCCTGCCGGCGTGGTAATTCAGACGGGCGACTTTAAGATTGATACAACACCTATCGACGGCGGCGTAATTGACCTGCCGAGGCTCGGAGAGCTCGGAAACGAGGGCGTTTTGTGTCTTTTGTCGGATTCGACGAATGCTGCAAAGCCCGGCTTTACGGAGTCCGAAAGCAAGGTTGGCGAAACCTTCGGAACTCTTTTTGCAAAGGCAAACGGTAAACGCCTTATCGTTGCGACCTTTGCTTCAAATATTCACAGAGTACAGCAGATTATCGATACGGCGGAAAAGCTCGGCAGAAAGGTTGCGCTTTCGGGCAGAAGCCTTGAAAACGTTGTCACCATTGCCGCAGAGCTCGGATATATAAAAATCCCCGACGGCATACTTGTCGGCATTGACCAGATAAACAGGTACCCGTCGGATAAAATGGTAGTTGTTACAACGGGCAGTCAGGGCGAGCCTATGTCGGCTCTTTACAGAATGGCATTTTCCGAGCACAGAAAGGTCGATATAGGACCTAACGACTATGTAATTATCTCGGCAACGCTATCCCCGGTAATGAAAAAATGGTCGGCAAGGTTGTCGATGAGCTTTTGAAGCAGGGCGCAGAGGTCGTTTATGAGAGGATGTACGAGGTTCACGTTTCGGGACACGCCTGTCAGGAAGAGCTTAAAATTATGATGAGCCTTACAAAGCCTAAATATTTCATTCCCGTTCACGGCGAGCAGAAGCATTTGAGAAAGCATGCGGCGTTGGCAAGCTCAATGGGAATTGAGCCGAGCAACATAATCATAGCCGATAACGGTAAAACTATCGAGGTTTCGGAGAAAGCAATCAAGGTTGCGGGCGAGGTTACCTCGGGTATGGTCTTTGTTGACGGAACGGGCGTCGGCGATGTCGGAAGCGTTGTTTTGAGAGACAGAACAAAGCTTGCAGAGGACGGAATTGTTATAATTGTATTGTCAATGGACGGAGCAACGGGCGACGTTGTATCGGGTCCTGATGTTATAACAAGAGGCTTCGTATATGTCAGGGAGTCCGAGCAAATGCTTGATCAGACAAGACGGCTTTGCGAGGACGTTGTTGCTGATTGTATGTATGACAGAATTACCGATCACGGAACGATAAAAAACAGACTTCGTGATGCGGTTTCAAAGCATATTTATCAGACCACAAGGCGCAGTCCTATGGTTTTGCCTATTATTATGGAGGTGTAAGCTTGAATTTCGATGTCGAACGTGCACAGCCCATAAGTGCGGCGGTTGAAAAGGCGATTCTCCATTCCTCAAATGTGCTTATAATGGGTCACAAGTATTCGGATAGTGACTCTCTGGGCGCTGCGGTGGGAATGTTGAAATTTTGCAAGGATCTCGGAAAGAGTGCAAAAATCGTTATTTCAGTCAAAACAAGTCTTGCGACCCTTTTGGTAAATCATCTTAAAAAGAACGATTTGGGCGGCGAGCTTGTCAGCGTTGAAGAGGGCAAGAAGCTTGTAAAATCGAATACCTTGCTTATAATTGTCGACACTCACAGAGCGCCGTTTTTTGAGAGCCGTGAGATTTACGAAAGCGTAAGAGACGTAATTGTTATAGACCATCACGAGAAATCAAGCGACTGTGTTGAGAACGCTCATGTGTTTTATCAGGATTCAAGTGCTTCTTCGGCAAGCGAGATGGTAACGCAGCTTATCTATTGTAATGAAAAGATAAATCTTACGCCCGTCTATGCAAACGCTTTGCTTTCGGGAATAATGCTCGACACAAGAGATTTTATGCTCAGAACCACTCCGCTGACGTTTGAATGTGCGGCGTATCTTCGCTCCTCGGGTGCGGATATTGCGGCGGTCAAGCAATTTTTCAACAACTCGCTGAAAAATAAAAAGCTCAAGGGCAAAATTGTCGTTGCGGCATACGAATATGCAAATTGCGCTATTTCTGTGGCAAAGGTCAAAAGCGATAACATAAGAATTATTTGTTCACAGGCGGCGGATGAGCTTTTAATGGTAAGTGATGTTGTGGCGTCGTTTGTGCTGTTTGAAACTGATAATACAGTTAATATTTCGGCACGCTCGAACGGAGAGGTAAACGTACGACTTATAATGGAAGCGTTCTCGGGCGGCGGTCATATGACAATGGCGGCGTGTCAGCTTGAGGGTGCGGATATAGAACAGGTAAGGCTCGAGCTTGAAAGAAAATTAGACGAATATTTCGCAAATAATAAATAAACGGAGGCAGAACAATGGAAGTAATTTTGAAGGCTGATGTCAAGGGACTCGGTAAAAAAGGAGAAAAGGTCAAGGCTTCGGACGGCTACGCAAGGAATTTTCTTTTTCCGAAAAATCTTGCGGTAGAGGCAAACGCTCAGGCAATGACGGAATATAAAAACAGCGAGGCTTCAAAGCAGCATAAGCTTGAGGTTGAAATCGCAAACGCAAAAGAAGCAAAATCAAAGCTTGACTCAAAGACAGTTAAACTCAAAGCAAAAGCAGGTCAAAACGGCAAGCTTTTCGGCTCAATCACCTCAAAAGATGTTGCAACAGAAATCAAAAAGCAACTCGGCGTTGATGTTGATAAGAGAAAAATATCAATGGCTGATATTAAAAACTTCGGAACATATTCGGCAGAGGTTAAGCTTTATCAGAACATAAGCGCTGAAATTTCCGTGGAAGTCGGCGAATAATTTTACGGGTGGAAATGATGGATAACATTTTATTTGACCAAAACAGCGAGCCGTACAGCTTGGAGGCGGAGCAGGCGGTTTTAGGCAGTTTGCTTATGGATCCCGACTGTCTTTTGAGCATTGCGGACATTACGAAGCCGGAGCATTTCTATATTCCGCAGCACCGTGAGATTTTTTCGATTATCATAAATCTTGATGCGATAGGACAGAAATTGACGCACTTCTTGTTTTGGAAGAGCTTAAGAGCAAGGGCATTTATGATGACGCAGGCGGTAAGAATTATCTTGCACAGTTGGCGCAGATCGTACCGTCAACGGCAAACGTTGTCGCTTATGCGAAAATCGTAAAGGAAAAATATGTTCTTCGCACGCTTTTGAACACCGCAAAGGAGATTGCAAACGACGCTGCGGCGGCGGAGGCTTCGGCAGACCAAATCCTTAACAGCGCAGAGCAGAAAATTTACGATATAAGACAGGGCAGAACGACCGTCGGCCCTACAAAGATAAGCGATATTATCTACAACGAGGTATATGAGGACTTGCGTAAAAAGACCTCACCCGACAGGGAAAAATATCTCGGTATTTCAACGGGCTTCGGTATGCTCGATAAATACACCACAGGCTTTAACAAATCCGACCTTATTCTTATCGGTGCCCGTCCCGCTATGGGTAAAACGAGCTTTGCGCTCAACGTCGCAAGAAATATGGCGGTAACAGGCAGAAAAAAGGTTGTTTTCTTCTCTTTGGAAATGTCAAGGAGCAGCTTGCACAAAGAATACTTGCAACCGAGGCGAGAGTTGAGTCGAGCAAGTTCAGAACAGGCGAAATTCGCCCGAGGAATGGAACAGAATAGGCGAAGCGGCTTATGCGCTCAATGACGCAGAGTTGTATTTTGACGATACCTCGACCATTACCGTAAACGAGATGAAATCAAGGGTCAGACGAATGAAGGATGTCGATTGTATAATTATTGACTACCTTCAGCTTATGTCGGGCACTAAAAAGACAGACAGCCGTGTTCAGGAGGTTTCGGAAATCACAAGAAATCTCAAGCTTATGGCAAAGGATTTGCATATTCCTGTTGTAACCTGTTCACAGCTTAACCGTTCTACCGATGCAAGAGGTAAGGCTCACCGTCCGCAGATGTCGGACTTGCGTGAATCGGGTTCTATCGAGCAGGACGCAGATATTATTCTTATGCTTTACCGTGAGGGCTACTATGAGAGCGACGGTAAGGATGACGATAAGGCGGCTGAACTGAATGCCGCAATGGACAACAAGGCGCAGGTGCTTGTTGTTAAAAACAGACACGGCTCAACGGGCGACGTTGACCTTAACTGGACGAAGGAATTTACTTTATTCTCATCTTTGGAGACTGTAAGGAATGAATAAGGAAGATGTGCTTTCGGTAATCAAAAGTACAATATGCTTGAAAATTGCGACAGGATTGTTGTCGGACTTTCGGGCGGGGCAGACTCTGTTTGTCTTTTGAGTGTGCTCAATTCTCTTAAAGCCGAATACGGATTTTCGCTTGTCGCCGCACATATAAACCACGGCATACGTGGTGCGGAGGCGCAGAGGGACGAGGAGAGCTGTAAAAGGCTTTGCGAGAGCTTAAATGTTCCGCTTGAAATTCTGCACGCCGATATTCCCACGCTTTCAAAGCAGCAGGGAATAGGCGAAGAGGAATGCGGACGAATTGTAAGATATGATTTCTTCCGTTCTCTTGCAGGCGAAAGAGGTAAAATTGCAACGGCTCACAATCTTAATGACAATGCGGAAACACTCTTATTAAATCTTGTGCGTGGCGCAGGCTCAAAAGGAGCTTGCGGTATTCCGCCCGTGAGGGATAACATTATACGACCGCTTATCGAAACGGACAGGGAAAGCATTGAAAAATATTGTGAGGAAAACGAGCTTCAATATGTTACGGACAGCACTAATCTTGAATGTGAGTATTCACGCAATAAGATAAGAATTAAGGTGCTGCCGACCTTGTGTGAGATAAATCAAAACGCTGTCGGCGCACTCTCGGGCTTTGCTTCGAGAATGAGGGAGCAGGAAGCGTTTTTGGAGAGTGTTGTGAATGAAAATACGCTCTGTGCGTTAAGGACTCGGAGCTTTATGAGGCTGAATTTTCGGCTTTGGATATTTTTTCTGAAAAAACGCATTGCAGGAAGATTTTTGAGCGAATTGTCGCACGGCGAGGTCGAATCAAAGCATATTGACGCTTTTCTCCGATTTGTCGGAAGCGGAAAGGCTCTTGTTACGGCTTCGGCGACGGAAATTGTCAGCAGAGACGGAAAAATTTTCAAAAAGCCCGAACAGGCAGAGCAGTTTTCGGTCGATTTTTCACTTGACGATAAAAAAGTGAATTTACCGTTTGGTGAAATAAGCGTTGAGAAATACGACACAAAAGATTTACAAAATCTTAATAAAGATATGTTGGATAATCTCATTGATTGTGATAAAATATCCAATACGTTGATTTTACGCAGCAGAAAAGACGGCGATAAATTTACTTTTTCAAAGCGCAGAGTTACAAAAACCGTTAAAAAGCTTTTTAACGAGGATAAAATTCCGCCCGAGGTCAGAAACAGGATGATTATTCTTGACAGCGACGGCGAAGTTGCGTGGCTTCGTGGATACGGAACAAATAAAAAATTTCGCATAGGTGCGGACACAAAAAAAGCAATAAAATTAAACATAAGTCAGGAGTAGGGGTAAAATGGATAACAGAAATATTATGGAGAATGATATTGAACAGGTGCTTCTTTCGCAGGAGCAGTTAAAGGAAATAGTTAAAAATCTCGGCGAACGTATAACGGAGGATTATCAGGGCAAAAAGCTTCTTTTGGTAAGCGTTCTCAAGGGCTCGGTTGTGTTTATGGGCGACCTTATGAGAGAAATTAAGCTTCCGTGCTGTATCGATTTTATGTCGGTATCGAGCTACGGCAATTCGACCTCATCCTCAGGTGTTGTTAAAATCATAAAGGACCTTGACACAAACGTTATCGAGGGCTCTGATTTGCTTATTGTCGAGGATATTCTTGACAGCGGCAAAACGCTTCATTATCTTATAGATATACTTTCAAGAAGAAATCCGTCGAGCATTAAGATTTGCACTCTTCTCGACAAACCCGAGAGAAGAGCCGTTGACCTTAAAGCCGATTATTCGGGTGCTACAATTCCCGACGCATTTGTTGTAGGCTACGGTCTTGACTATGCGGAAAAATACAGAAATTTACCTTATGTAGGTATTCTCAAACCCAGCGTTTATGAGAACAATTAAAGGAGAGAAAATCCATTGAAAAAAACGAACTGGAAAGCGATTATTCCGTATATTGTAATTCCGCTGGCACTTGTGCTTGTAATTGCTACTTATTCGGCAGTCGGTCCGCAGAGCAAGAAAAAAACCGAGTACTATGAGGTTGTCAATAAGTTTGAAACCCATGCGGTTACGGAATATAAGCTCAATTTGTCAAGCGGTGCACTCGAATATAAATTAAAGGATGACGAAACTGTTTACAGATATACTGTTCCGAATGTCAGCCTTTTTGTCGATGATATTCACGACGACGTAGTCGAGTACAACAAGGAAAATCCCGACAACCAAATTAAAATGGACTATGCTTCGGGCACGGCAAACTCTTGGTGGGTAAGCCTTTTACCGACGGTTGTTATGATACTCTTGCTTGCAGGCGTAATGTTCTTTATGTTCAAGCGAATGAATCAGAGCGTTCAGAACGAAAACAACAGGGCTATGTCCTTCGGTAAGGCGAGATATAAGAAAAACGACGATAAGAATAAGACCACATTTGCAGATGTTGCAGGTGCGGACGAGGAAAAGGAAGAGCTTGAGGAAATTGTTGAATTCCTCAAAGCACCAAAGGACTTTAGCGCTCTCGGTGCAAGAATACCTAAGGGCGTGCTTTTGGTGGGCCTCCCGGTACAGGTAAAACCTTGCTTGCCCGTGCGGTTGCAGGTGAGGCAGGCGCACCGTTCTTCTCAATTTCGGGCTCCGATTTTGTTGAGATGTATGTCGGCGTCGGTGCTTCCCGTGTCAGAGACCTTTTCGCAGAGGCAAAGAAAAATGCACCGTCAATTATCTTTATTGATGAGATTGATGCTGTCGGCAGACACAGAGGCGCAGGAATGGGCGGCGGACACGACGAGAGAGAACAGACTCTTAACCAGCTGCTTGTTGAGATGGACGGCTTCGGACCTAACGAGGGCGTTATTGTAATTGCGGCGACTAACCGTCCCGACATTCTTGACCCGGCTCTTTTAAGACCCGGCAGATTTGACAGACAGGTTACGGTAAACTATCCCGACTTGAAGGGCAGAGAGGAAATTCTCAAGGTTCACGCAAGGCAGAAACCGCTTGGTCCCGACGTAAACCTTCGCAATATCGCAGGCGCAACAGTCGGCTTTACGGGTGCCGACCTTGAAAATCTTCTTAACGAAGCGGCTTTGCTTGCGGCAAGAAGAAAATTAAAGGCAATCACAATGAAGGAAATCGAAGAGGCTACGATGAAGGTCGTTGTCGGCACAGAGAAGAAGTCTCATAAAATTTCCGAAAAGGATAAAAAAATCACTGCTTATCATGAGGCAGGTCATGCGGTTACTTCGTTCTATCTTGAGCACGAGGATCCCGTTACTCACATTTCAATCGTACCGAGAGGTATGGCAGGCGGCTTTACAATGTATCAGCCCGAGCATGATGAAATACACCTTATGAAATCAAAAATGCTTGATGATATTGTCGGACTTCTCGGCGGACGTGTTGCGGAAAAAATTATTTTCAACGACATTTCAACAGGTGCTTCGAATGATATTGAAAGAGCTTCCGAGCAGGCAAGAAAAATGGTTACAAGATACGGTATGAGTGAAAAGCTCGGACCTATCGCTTTCGGTCAGAACAATGACGAGGTGTTCCTCGGCAAGGACTATAACCATATGAGGAACTATTCAGAGGCTGTTGCTTCGCAGATTGACGACGAGGTTGAAAAGATTATTCTCAATGCTTACAAGCAGACAGAGGATATTCTTACAGAGCATATCGATAAGCTCCACGCTGTTGCACTTGAGCTTGTTAAGCGTGAAAAGCTTACGGGCGACGAGTTTAAGCGCATAATGAACGGCGAAGAGCTTGAGCCTTTGTTCGCTGACGAGGACAAGGACGAGGCAAAGCCCGAAACTGAAACTAATTCTGATGCAAAACCTGAATCAGAAGTAAAGTCAGACGAGGCAGCTGCACCCGAAACTTCCGAAAATAATGAAGCTTCGGAACCCGTTTGCGGCGAAAATACCGAAAATAAATTAACAGGACTGTAAAACT
>ENA-OQEB01001066-OQEB01001066.1-human-gut-metagenome-genome-assembly--contig:-NODE-1066-length-10518-cov-2.723511_pt1 | contig 10518 bp, 9 predicted proteins | sample MGYA00242787_ERZ504619 | MGnify/ENA primary metagenome ERZ504619 (study PRJEB26092, sample SAMD00036317) | human gut metagenome | host: Homo sapiens | study: EMG produced TPA metagenomics assembly of... | reverse complement strand
TTTCAGAGCCTGTTCAGGGACTCGGTACATTTTACGATAACGACGGTGCCAATGCGGGAATTATCGACCCGATTTCAAATGACGAATTTACCAAGCTCGGCACGGTAAAGCTTCCGTCAAACCTTTCGCTTAAAACAAAGCATTTCGGCACCTTTACAATCAACATAGGCGAACGAAGCACACCTGCAAAGCTCGGTTATTCCTCGGGCAACCTTATTTTGAACGCTCCTACGACAGGGATAATCAAGATGAAGGAAAAGCAGGATAACATTGTTTCTTTCGTCGGAATGAACGACTTGTTTGTAAACACGGATATTGATGTTACACCCACTAAAAAGAACTACAATATTATGTTCTTGAAGGGTAACAACATTGTAATAAACGGCGATATAGAGATTTTTGCATACGGATTTTACAGAAATACTGCCTTGCAGATTTCAAGCAATATCGGAATGTTAGCCGACGCCATAAGGGGAAAGTACAGATTCAGTACGGTCGTTTTGGGAACTCCGAACCCTGAAACTGCGGCAATTACCGACCAATAAGCAATAGGGTTTATAACTTAGGTCGCTGCGGCAAGGTCTTTTTCGGCGGCGACGTATATGTCAATATAGAAATGCCGAACGTAGGCGTTTACAGGTACAAGGCTTTTTCTGCCGGCGACGTTTATTACTTTGACGACAACGCACCGCAGAATACAGGCAGTGAAAACGAATACGGCGTCGATTTGCTCAAATATTTCCTTGACTATTCGATTGCAACCAACAAATATTCAAAGAACGTACTTAACAGATTTGCGGATTTGATTGAGATTTATTATCAGACTGCCGACGGAGATACACCTACGCAGTATGTTGTCGGCGACGGCAACGGCGGAATTACCAAAAGCCTGATGAGAAAAATCGACGTTGACAATAACGCAAAAGACACATACAGCTCGATTATTCCGCCCGATCCCACGGATTCATCATCTCTTATGTGGGAATAAGACTTTTTGAAAATAAGTTAGGAGGAGCATTATGAAAAGTATTTTTAAGAGCATTAAAAGTACGGTAAAACAAAAACAAGGTATGACGCTTGTGGAAACACTTGTTGCCATAGCTTTGATTATGCTGATAATTTTTACCTTTACACCGCTTTTCCTCCAAAATTTCAAAAATATCCGCACGGCAGGCGAGGTTACAAAATCCTCATACGAAAAGGCGAGCTTGCTGGAGAGGCTTATTGCAAATAAGGGCGAAAACGCACCCGGCTATGAAATCTCCGTAAGCGATGTTCCGCTTACAATGACAAAGGATGGGGATACCGATAAGTCAGTAAGCTTCGGCTCGGACAGCTCTGCCGGTCAGGTTCACGGTACGATTATCGCAAGTAACCCCAACACGCCGAATTCATATTCGACCTTCTATGTCAGCGATAACACAAGCCGTATGCTCTGCTTCCCGAGCAATCTTACCGACGACTTTTTGACGACGGAAATTACGCTTGTCCCAAAGGGCTTTGCGTTTAACGCTGTGGCTGAAAACAAGAATGCGGATCAGGCAGGCTGGCACTTTAAGGTCAGCTATACCGACAAAAACGGCAACAAGCAAGCGGTTGGCAAGCAGTATTACGATATAGTTTTCAAAAAAGACGGAGCGACAAATGTTGCGGTGTTCATACTCAAGGGCGGTAACAACGTCATTTGTTTTGAACATTCTCCGTTGGTAATTGAATACGGACAGGGCGTAGGCGACCTTCAGTACAGCACTAAAATCGAGGTCGGCGCACCCGAGATTATACTTGTCGGCGAAAAGGCTTCCGACGGTAAATACTATTATTATGCGACAAGCGGCGTTGATGAGTACGGTCGTATGGATCTAATCGCAAAGGAAATGACGGGTTCTCCGCTTAAATCGGCAATGAACGACGTTGAGTGGGTCGGTGTCGGCAGCGGCGACGACGGCAACGGAGGAGACAATAAGTACGGCTACTATGTAATGGGCGGCGACGCAGGACAGGTACGCCGTTTCTGGAGAAACGAAAAAACGGGCAACTACTATTGGGGCGGCGACACGCTTTGGCAGTATGACCGTTATGCGCATATCACGTCAAAGGGAATGCCCGAGGGCGACAGCTACGAAAACATAACCGCCGAGAATTCAACACAGGCGGAGTTCAAGTCAATATTCCGTTCTCCGCAGACTGAAATTGACTGGAACGGAAGACAGATAAACTATCTTTTCAAATCACAAAAGACAAGTCTTTGGGACTATAAGGCCATTACATCAAACTACTTTACAGCGAACGTTGCAACCTCCGATTCGGGCAAGGCGTTCCTGACCCTCGGCGGTGTTGTTAAATGGCGTGACGGCACGGAGGCTTACGGCGGCAACTCGGGCAGAGGTTGGGACGAAAACGAAAATATGCGAGCGTGGCTACGTATGATGCAAGCAGTGACAGAGCTAAAAAGCTTTCGAGTCTTGGCTATAAGGAGGCTGTAAATTATGAGTATGAAAATGATGATTCGCTCATAACCATTACCTCCGTCGGTGCGATTAAAATCGATAAAACGAACAAAAACTACATTGAAGTTCAGGATCAGACTCAGTGGAACAGCAAGGTTTATCCGAGTCAATCCTATACGCTTTATTGCGGACGAATTCCTGCCGTTATCGACGTTTGGGGTTGGAAAACGGCTTCGTTTGGCTGGAAAGCATATATTCCGCTTGCGACATTGGGCGTTGCGTACAGCTCGAACAGCATATATACTCCGTCGGGAATCCATAGACCGGGCGGAACGGGAGCTTGGTATCCGACAGGACTTTTCGGAGACTCAAAAGCATCGAGCACAAAGCTTGATGCTGAAATATTCAAATCCTTAAAGTATGAGGACCTTTTGAACTTCTTTACCTCGGAAAATCTGTATAAGGACATTGTTTATCCGAGGTCAACGAAAAAGGGCACGCCGGTATACTACACGGCTATTAACGGAAGCGCCGGTCAGGCATTGGGCGAGCAGGGTAATAAGTATTACCTTACAGCAGGCGAGGAAATCGACATTACAATCGGTTATCTTTCGCATCCGTTTGCAATCGGACTTGAAAATCCGTCAACATGGCTGATTACGGGCTTGACGGGCTCTGACTACTATTTTTACAAGTTTAACGGAACAGGCGGCAAATACGACCACTCGTTCCAGTCGGCAGGGCTTCGAGATAACGTAACAATGCTCGACATTGACAGCTATCACGACGATATTACGGGCAACAATATTTCTGTTGCGGTCGGCTACACATTGGGTTACCTTTTCTCCGACTACAGCTGGGCAACACGTGTAAACGATATTTCGAATATGGGTGTTGTTTATATCAGAGGCTCGGGCGACGGCAGCGACAACGATACGATGGGCTCTATGGAGTCGGGTAAGGGCTGGTCGCTTAAAAAGGAAACCAACGTATTCCATCAGTCTACGGAACAGACCAATATCAGGACGGCTCGGGCAATAGGACGGCATTGGGCTGGGACACCTCGTACCACAGGGCGTTCTTCGGAATTTCAAACAGCAGCACTACACCGCCGTCAGGCTTAACTGCTCCGAATATCATTCCGGGCACAAAGCTGTACGGTACAAATACGCACCCGATGAACCAAACTCAATGTACAACGGTACGTTGGGGACTTACATGGGATGCAAAGCCGCAGTTTATGTGGGGCACGGACAACGGCTCGCTGTTCAGCTGGGGCTACGACTATGAAAAACCGACAAATTCAAAGATAACTGCGGTTACAAAGGAATTTGAAAGCTATATGTGGGCTGACAGAATCGGCGCAGCAGGCGGTCCTACGAACAGAAAACTCAAAGACGACGGCGACCGTGTACAGTTCTATGATTACACAAGCCAAAAGAACTCGACGTCGGACACATACGGCTTCGTATCCGTGTTAAGCGGAATAACCGACGTAGAGTTTGCGGACGATTATTGGGTAGCGGTAGGCACACAAAGCGGAAAAGCTCCCGAAACCTATTGTGCTTCGCAGTATTGCTATTCGGGTAACGGTAAGGCAGGCTCATATATCAACGTCAAATACTGCTACAGTGAGGAAAAACATCTCTACGCTTGGAAAGCGATTAAGATTGCCGATGAAACCAATATAAACTTCATTTCGATTACTTATTCCGAGGGTATATGGTATCTCACGGGCTACAAGGACGAAAACGGCAACGGCAAAAACGATGCCGACGAAAAGGCGTATATTTACTACTCGAAGGACCCGTCGGATGCAGGCGCATGGAAGCGTGTAAAAACGCAGGTGCTGACGGCAAATATACGGACGACACCACGGCGGTATTTTTCGACGCAAGCGGCAACAAGAGGGATATTGACCTTGCGGGCGTAAACGCAATGGCATCTCAGGGATAAAACAGAGAAAGGGCGGCAAGGCTATGTTTAAGTTAATCAACAAAACAAAACATGACAGGCGAGGCTTTACCCTCGCAGAGCTTATTGTAACTATCGCAGTTATGGCACTTGTTATGGGCTTGGTCGCTCAGCTCTTCGGCACGATATACAAGCGTTACGATATGGTCGAAAAGCAGTTTAAGCTTCAAGCACAGGTTGAATATGTTGTCGCACAGTTTCAAGAGGATGCGACAAAGACCTCGCTTTCGACTGCGACAAAGGTTGACATTTTTTATGAGGACCCTGCGACGGTTGAGGCAAATCAGATATTAGCCTCATGCCCTGAGCTCGGCACATTCACGGAAAATGACGACGGTACGATTACTTTCCAGAAGCCTACAAATCAATACACCTATTATTTCACATACAAGGGATATTTCTATGGGCTTGCACCTATTCATCTTATTGATGAGGATAACAAGGTAACGATTAAGTCGAACGCTACCGCATACAAATTCTATTATCAGTTTGACAACCCGTTGAAGCTTGACGTTAAGTTCAGCGTGGGCGTTGATGCGTTCCAATGGGACACGACCGAAAACAAGGAAATGGAAAACCCGACGGACGCTTCGGGCAATGCGCTCAAGCATAAATATCTTGACAGCGGTATTTCGGTATCGGTCAAGAGCAACCGTGAATATTTGCCTGCGAAATATGACTTGAACTCGTCATTTTCGTTCGACAATATGAAAACCAACGGTCAGCTTGTCAACTGCAACAATGAAAGAGGATACTATTTCACAAGCGAATACACGGCAGGCTGGGACTCGGGAACGGATACCGAGGGCTACCCGTCGGATAGGCAGGAAGCGGATAAATTATATCCGAATTCTAAACGCTCGGGCAACGTTATAAGATTTATTTCCTATAATGACTCGATAGGCGGTGCACTTGATGCCGATACGGGAGACACCGAAACAGCGTTCACCTGCGGCACAAGATGGCTTATGGCAGGTACGGATATGGAAAGCGGAGTTGTCAAAACGCTTCGTGATTTCAGGGACAACACGCTTAAAGGCACATATCTCGGCGACATAATCATTGACAAGTATTATAACGAGTGGTCGCCTGCAATAATCAAAATCGGCTCAAGGAATGAGACGTTGAAGAATATCGGCAGGACGGTTGTTACCGATATGGCTATACTTATTGCAATGGCAAAGTGATTGACAAAAAATAAAATATAGGATATACTTAAAACAGTTACGGAACATTCACGCACAATTCCCTAAAAAATCACGAGACTGTATGGGGGTATGTCTTATGAAGAGCAAAAAGGGTTTTACACTTGTTGAGCTGATGATTGTCATTGTAATTATGGGCATTTTGGTCGCTGTGGCAGTCCCTGTTTTCGGACTTGTTACAAAGAATGCGGAGAAAAAGACCTGCGGCGCGAATATGGATATTATCGCAAAGGGAGCGCAGCAATGTGCCTTGACCGACACCGATTCGGGTGCAAAGGTCATTTTCAGGAACGACGGCACAACCACGGTTGACGTCAGAACGCAGGAGGACGCAAGGCAGGCGTTTACGGACGCATATCTTGCTTGCTTTGAGGGCGGAAAATTTCCGCTTTGTCCCACCGAGGGCGGATATTACACCGTAACGCTCTCCGAAAACGGAAAATATGTAAATGTGGAGTGTAAAAACAGCGGCTCAGGTGTGGCTCACGGTGCAAAATAATATAATTTTGTAATTTATTGTAAAAAATTTATAAAAAACACTTTACAAACTGTTTTTTTTAGTTTATAATACAGATAAAGGTTACGGAAACTTCCCGTTGACTTTTTCGATTTGGTATTCTGGGCAATCCACCCATTATATAATTATTCTAATATGAAAAAGGGAGAAATTTATCATGAGAAAACTTATGAGTAAAAAAGGTTTCACACTCGTTGATTGATGATCGTTATTGTTATCATGGGTATCCTTGTTGCAGTAGCTATCCCGGTTTACGGTGCTGTTACAAAGAACGCAGAGACAAAGACATGTAAGTCAAATATGAGCAGCATTAAGTCAACTGCTTCAACATGGCAGATGACAGGCGGCAAAGACGGCGGTCAGATAGCTCTTAATGACTCAATTAACCTCGCTGCAAATTCAAGCTTTAAGAATCAGTTTGACGGCGGCGTGCTTCCGCAGTGCCCCGTTGCTAAAGATGACGATGCCCTTTCAGGCACAGCAAAGGATTACACAGCAGTAATGTTAAAGGATGCTAACGGTCAGATTAAGACGGAAGTTAAATGCCCGGAGTGGTCAGAAAACGGTACGTATTCAAAGCACAAAGCTGACTAATTGAATTAACTCAATATTAGCAGATTAACATTGAATAAGCAAAGGCGAAAGCCTTTGCTTATTTTTTTTTTTACATAAAGCACGCTCAAATTTCACGGCTTTCCTTGTAAACGGCTGTCAGTTAGTGTATAATTATAACTGTATATGACTTCACATTCTGGAAAGGAAGATTTCGTTGGGGATTTCTCATAACAAAAAGAACAAATATATATTTCCTTTAATTTCTGCATTCGCCGCCGTGGTGCTTTTCTTGGTGTTCTGCGCTTTTTCAAAGATTGCACCGTTCGGCGATTATACCATTCTTCGTAATGACGGCTTGGGGCAGTATGCACCGTTCCTTGCGGAATATATCGAAAGGCTTAAAAGCGGCAGTTCTTTGTTCTATTCGTGGAACACGGGCCTCGGCTCAAATGAGTTCGCAAGCGTATGCTACTACCTTTTAAGTCCGTTCAACCTGCTTGCACTGCCGTTTAACAGCTCAAATATCGACAGCGCAATGCTCTTGATAATCACGGTTAAGACGGCTTTGATTGCGGCTTCGTTCTCGGTATTTCTCCAAAACAAGTTTGAAATTCAGAATATAACCGTAAGCGTATTTTCGCTCATTTACACCTTCAGCGGCTTTTACCTCGCGTACTATTACAACACAATGTGGCTTGACGCTCTTATTACCTTGCCGCTTATCGCCCTCGGTATTGAAAATATCGTCAAGGGCAAAAAGGGTACGCTCTATTTCTTTGCACTTGCTTATACGATATTCGTGAACTTCTACATAGCGTATATGATTTGCATTTTCTGCGTGCTCTACTTCTTCCTGCTCGTCTTTTCGCAGGACGTCAGCAAGAACAAGGAAGAAAAACAGGACGAGCCGATTTTCCCCGTTATGCTGAATTTCGGCACAGCCTCGCTTTTTGCAGGTCTTGTTTCGGCGGTTGTAATTATCCCCGTGCTTTATGCTCTTGAAAACACCGCCGCAAAGAGTGATTTTGACACAACGGACTTTTTCTTCAACATTCTTGACTTTCTTTCCTATCATACAGACGGAATGAATATAGGCTTTATAGAACAAACAGCGAAAACTGCACCGTATCTTATGAGCAGTATGCTCACAATGATACTTTTTCCGTTGTTCTTTACCTCGAAGAAAATTAAGGCGAATGAAAAGGTCGCTACGGCGGCTGTTACCGTGCTTTTCTTCCTCTCAATGCAAATTCCGAAGCTCAATTATCTTTGGCACGGACTCAACGCTCCGTCAGGACTTCCTTACAGATTTTCATTCCTCTATCTTTTCCTGATAATCACGGTTGCTTTCAAGACCCTTTTGAATATTGACAGCGTTCCGAAATGGGCGTTTGTACTTCCCGTTGCCCTTGTCGGCGCTTCGGTGGGATATGCTAAATTTTCGCAGTTCTCCGACCACTTTACAACCTACGGACTTGTTTTGAGTGCGGTGGCGGCTGCCGTGTATCTTGTAATTTTGCTTATCGCAAAAAACAAAGACGGCTTTAAGCGTGCGCTTCCGATTTTACTGTGCGTTTTGATTGTCGCAGAGCTTTGCCTTTCAAACACGAAAACCGTAAAGACTTCGGGCGATGTTCATAATACATATTATTCAGAACGTGAAGCAGTTCAGCAGGCAAAGGAAATAATAGAAGCAAATACTGACGGCTTTTACCGTATGGAAATAAGCGACGGCAAGAAAGTCAATAATTTCCCGGCACTTTATAACTACAACGGAATTTCAACATTTTCCTCAATGACCGATACAAATCTTGCGCTTACGCAGTATTGCCTCGGCGTTGACGCTAACAGGCAAAATGCGTACAAGTATTCGCCGCAAACGCCCATGTATAACGCAATGCATTCGCTTGACTATGTGTTCGACAACGTGGGACTTATAGACGAGGACAACCCGTATTATGAAAAAATCGGCGAGGTTGACGGAAAGGGTGTATATAAGGTAAAATATGCGCTTCCGCTCGGCTATTGTGCAGATTCGACGGTAACAAAATGGGACCCGTACATATATCAGCCGTCGTATTCGCAGACAGGCTTTTGGTATAACGCAACGGGCGTAGGAAATGTGTTCGACTATGCGAAGCTTGACTCGATTGAATACAGCAGCTGCGAGGCGGTTGACAGCGGAACGGTAAACAAATATTACGCTGAGATTAATGAGGAAAACGAGGGCGAGCATACTCACGTTCACGAGGACGGCGAGGTGCACGAAGAGGGCTACAACGCTCTCACGGCCATTATTGAATCAGTCGGCGGCGTTTATCCTTTTAAGGCAACGGACAACGGTTTCTCAATCAAGTTTAACTATACCGTTCAAAAGGACGGCGAATTGTTTATGCTTGCCAAAAGCGGCTGCTTGCAGAAAATGACAATTAGCTTTGCAGGCGAAACAAACGAATATGACGTATCAGACAGAAAGCTTTATGATGTCGGATATTATCACGCAGCGACGTCGTTGAGGTAACGGTGCACGATGCCGACAGAGATATTTCGGAATTTGATGCGGATAAGCCGCTTACGGACTCCGTTCAGATGTCCGCAATGACCGTTGACAACGAAGCGTTTATGAACGGCTACAAGCATATTCTTGAAAACGGTACGCTCAAAATTGACGAGTTCAAGGACTCATATATCAAGGGCACGGTCAACGCTTCAAAGGACGGCGTTATGGTAGCTTCAATGCCCTATGATGAGGGTTGGACGGTTACGGTTGACGGCGAGGCGGTCGAGCTTATCAAAAATGAAAGCCATATGATGATGTTCAACATTTCACAGGGCGAGCACACCGTCGAAATGAAATATTTCCCGCAGGGACTTAAAGAGGGCATTTTCGTTTCCGTCGCTTCGGTTTTGGCTCTTGCTCTTGTAATGCTCCTTTCAAAGGTTCGCAAAATGAAAGCCGAGGTTTTGGCTCAGGAGGAAGCGGAGAAAACCGCAAATGCTCCTGAAAAGGATGATTGATTATGGATTACGATACTTTTTTACTTGTGATGAAAATATACTTTTCGGTGTGCGTGTTTATTGTCGGAATATGTATCGGCAGCTTTTTGAATGTGCTAATTTACCGTATTCCGCTCGGTATGGACTTCAAAAAAGGCTCGTCGATTTGCACCACGTGTAAGCATCCGCTTAAATGGTACGATTTGTTTCCTCTTTTCAGCTGGATTTTTCTAGGCGGAAAATGCCGCTACTGCAAGGCGAAAATTTCCCCGATTTATCCGATTGTCGAAGGCGTTACGGGCATTTTGTTCGTGATGTCGTTCGTGTTCGGCTGCGGCTGCGATTTCAAGCTTCGGCTTTTAGCTATTTTATGATTTGCGCCGCACTTGTTGTTGTATTTTGCATTGACCTAAAGCATATGTTTATCCCCGACTCAATGTGGATTACCATTCTTTTAGGCGGTATCGTCATTTATATCGACTCGATTATCGAAAACGGCTTTGATAAAAATGAACTTATCGGCAGGATTGTGGGATTTTTCCTTGTCAGCGGTCTGTTTTTGCTCGTTTCGTACATTAAACCCGATTCAATGGGCGGCGGCGATATAAGCTTATGGCGGCGGCAGGCTTTGCGCTCGGTTGGAAAAATGCCTTGCTTGCGCTGTTGATTTCAGGCTTTACGGGCACGCTGTATCTGATTTTTCAAACAACTCATCAAAAAAGAAGAATCTGAAAAGGAAGATCCCGATTCGGTTCCGCCACCTTGCAATTCGGTATTTTCGTTGCGCATGATGTTCGGAAATTAAATCAAATAAATTTGGTAC
>ENA-OQEB01001065-OQEB01001065.1-human-gut-metagenome-genome-assembly--contig:-NODE-1065-length-10529-cov-2.281965_pt1 | contig 10529 bp, 14 predicted proteins | sample MGYA00242787_ERZ504619 | MGnify/ENA primary metagenome ERZ504619 (study PRJEB26092, sample SAMD00036317) | human gut metagenome | host: Homo sapiens | study: EMG produced TPA metagenomics assembly of... | reverse complement strand
CTGTTCTTCCGTGCGGGCTCCATCGTCCACTCCATAGACCACATGCGTATGCAGATCTAAAAACTGTTCTGTCATGGGTTCAGCTCTTCTTTTCTTCTGCCTCTTTTTCGTAGGCCTTGTAATAACTGGAATAATGCGATTTGTAATAATACTTCTTGTTGGCAAAGCCCTCGTAATCCACCTGATTGAGGATGGTGCCGAGGATGGGGCAGCCCGTTTGTTCCAACTGGTTTTTTGCGTCGATCAGCTCCTGCCGGTGGACCTGATTGTAGCTCACCACCAGCAGAATGCCATCGCAGACCTTGGCGATCTCCGCAGCATCAATGACCACGCCCACCGGAGCCGCATCCACGATCACGTAATCGTACTGCTCTGCCAGTCCATCCAGCAGGTTCTGAAACCGCTCAGAGCTCAGCAGCGGGATGGGATTCAGCAGTTCGTGGCCCATAGGGATAAAGTCCATGCCCGGAACGTTGGTGTGGAACAGGACTTCCTCCTTTTCGGCAATGCCGGCCAGATAGTGAGACAGGCCCTGCTTTTTGGAGCCCGGCGCAAACTGCACCCCATAAACAGTGGTGATCATGCTTCGCCGCAGGTCCGTATCCACCAGGACCACCCGCTTGCCTCGCTCTGCCAGCTTCCGGCACAGCGTAATGCTGGTAAAGCTCTTGCCCTCGGATGCGTGGGAACTGGTAAGCATGATCTTTTTGATATCCAGACCCAAAAAGGAGACATTGGTGGAAAGGGTGTTGGAAGGCCTCATTGACCGGGTAGCTCAACTGGGGAAGTTTTCGAAATTCAAGTCTGTTCACAGCGTTTTCCCTCCCGGCAGCTTCAGGCCGATCTGCTTGTCTGCCCTCTGGTGTTTTGGCTCATCGCTCTTTTCCAGCGGGATCACCGCCATCGTCACCAGGCCGGTGTATTTCTTGATGTCCTCCGTCGTCTTGTAGGTATCGTCCAGCAATGTCATCACAACAACGACGCCTGCACTGACCACAAAGCCCAGCAATGCTCCCAGCAGGATGCTTTTGGTTTTGTTCGGGCTGACCGGCTCCGTCGGAACCAGTGCTGTGGACATGATAGAGATCTTGTCCGTTGCCATCTTTTTGGCAATGTAGTCCCGCACCACGGTAACATACTCATTGGCGATGTCTGCTGCTTCCTGCGCAGACTCCGACGTCACGGTGATCTCCACCATCCGAGTGTTGGAGGCATTGGTCACAGAGAGCATCTTATCCAGCTGGCTGTAGGTATAGGGCAGGTCCAGGTTGGAGATCACCTTCTCCTGCACCTCCCACATATGAAAGACTTGGATATAGTCATCGGTCAGGGCCGTGCCGATCTGGAGATCGGAGATGTTGATGTCCGAGTCTTTCTGGCTGATGACGTAAATGGTAGACGACGCCTGATACTTGGGCGTCACAAAAAACAGCACCCCAATGGCTGCGATCAGGGCGCAGGCCACAGTCGCTGCTGCGATTTCCCGCCACTTTCCCAGCAGCGCATAAAACAGCTCCAGGAGGTCAATGTCTCCTCGTCTCCATTGCCGGGCTGGGGCGAATTCACCTTATTGGGGGGTGGCATTTGGTATTCTGACATAGTTTTGTTCTCCCTTTGATTTATTCTGAAGCAGAAAGAAAGCAGTGGCAGCAAATGCCACTGCCTTCTGTAAACCTACAAAAGGTACTTTCTCAAACTCAGACCTTTGCAGTCTTCTTGGTCGCGACCACGGAACGCCTCCTGGCGTTCCATGCGGCTGGCGTTGGTCCCATCTCCGACCGTCATCCGGCTGCGGACAAAGGTCTCGGCCTGGTCCCCATGCAGCGTCAGGGTCGTGCCCTTGGTCATTGCAGGTCTATGGAGGAGAAATCATCCTCCAATGTCACGGTGACACCACCTGCCAGATCGTTCAGCTCCGAGATGCCATCCATGTTCATGGCCACGTAAAAATCAATGGACTCTCCCAGCAGAAGACCTTCCACTGCCTCACGGGCATACTCGCAGCTTTCCTCCTTGCCATCGCCGAAGCCATGCGCAAGGCTGATCTGCATCTCTTTGGTGCCGATGGGGCTGCCAAGGTAGCCCAGCACGGTGCATTCTGTCATGGTATCCCGGTCGATCTTCAACTGACGGATGACCTGGCGTTCCGGATCGATGACGATCAGCCGCTGGAAATCTCCCTGGCCGCCCTGGTAAGCGCCCTCGCTCTCCACAGCACTGTCATGGTCTACGCCCATCACGAGGATGGAGGTCAGCCCCTCCCGGCGCTGGTATGTGACGCCGTTATACTCCTGCGTTTCCACCGCTTCCGTCTGGGTCAGATCCCCGCGTGCTTCTTCTACGCTCCTGGTCTCCAGCCAGCGTCCCCCTGCATACAGGATCACACCCAGCAGAAGGATGCCTGCCGCAATGACCAGGATCAGCCACTTTGCTTTTCCTGCCTGGTCATATCGTTTCAAAAAGTTTTTCCCCTCCTCAGTACAATGACATCCGAGGTATAAAGCCTCTCTCATAAGATACCATCTTTTATGGCCGTCTGTCAATGTTTTCCTCCATGTTTTTTCATTTTTATCCCCCCCCCCCGCAAAAATATGAAACGCATACAAAAATCATTTTCTTTATGATTTATATCCATCATTCTGAGTTTTTTTGCATCGGGAGATCCTTATGAAATGCTGTTTCTGGCACAACAAAGGAGCGCCCCCGCACGAAGCAACTTCTGTGCGGAGACGCTCCTTGTTATTCCCTTATTTGTTGCTCAGGCATCCGAGCGGGAGAAGGCATTCTTCATAGTGCAGCTCAGTTCAAAGAGGACCTTGTTCAGCGTATCGGCGGCGCGGGCCTTCAGCTCTCTGGCGATGGCCTCGTTGGCCTCCGTGCGCAGGGCGGCACGGAGGGCCGGGTCGGCCTCCTGGGCCTGTTTTTCGTCGTAGGCGTTCAGCAGAGCGCGTGTGGCGGAGAGGACGCCTTCCTCGTAGCGCTCAACATGGAAGATGGACTTGCCGTAAGCGGCATCGGCCATGGCAGCGATCATCCGGCTGACCCAGTAAAAGCTCTCGGTGGAGACTTCGCCGGTGGTGCAGGCGAGGTAGGCCGGGGTGGTGTCCACATTGGCATAGAACGGCACCATCGTATTGAATGCATTGGACGCATAGGCGATCCACTCCACCGTGCGGAACTCCTCCGGCAGATCCGGGCGCATCTGGGTCAGCGCCATGAAGCTGTTGCGGTTGATGCCGATCGTACGGTAGGCACCTTGCTCTTCGGGTCGCCATAGGCGGCATACGGGTCATACGGGGTGCCCTGATAGTGCGAAGACAGCAGGTATTTCACGTCTTCCGGTGTGATCTTCGCTCCGGGATCATACACCAGGGCAGGTCGTCCGAATGCGGGGTATAGTCTGCATCGGGGCCTTCCCAGACCCAGGTGTTGGGGTTCAGATGCCGCAGCATGAACCAGGCGCGCGGTGTGTTATACACATGGTCGGCGTCGTCGTGGCTGCCGAAGGCATCGCGCGGGTTGAAGCTGCCGTCCAGCGAGAGGTCGAGGTGGTGCTTGTCCACAAAGGCCTTCAGGTCGTCCGAGCACATGTAGTTTTCCTGTGCGCCGCAGGCGTCGGCAAAGTCGAAGCTGTCGATGCCGAGCTGGTTGGGCATCACGACATAGCTGTCGTCCGGCACACGGCGGGCCATCCAGTGGTGGCCGCCGATGGTCTCCAGCCACCAGATCTCGTTCACATCCTGAAACGCGATGCCGTTCATCTCATAGGTGCCGTACGTCCGGAGCAGCTCGCCCAGGCGCACCACGCCCTCGCGGGCCGAGCGGATATAGGGCAGCACGAGGCAGACGATGTCCTCCTCGCCAATGCCGCCGGCACTTCCGGCCGTTCCCCTTTGGCGGCTGATACACCACCAACGGGTCTGCGCCCAGAACGCGCGGGTTGGACGTGATGGTCTCGGTGGCCGTCATGCCACATGGGCCGCATTGACACCCGCTGCGCCCAGATGCCCTCGCCTTCCACCGCGTTGGGCATGGCCGTCATCCGCAGCGCATGGCCGGGCAGCGGCACCTCCACATGGGAGATCACCGACCGATAGACGGCCGGGTGTTCCTCCGGCTGCACGACCACGAACTTTTTGGCCGTGAAATGCCCCGAACCCGAATCGTCGTTGCGAGCGACCATGGTGGAGCCATCGTATGATGCGTTTTTGCCGACTAAAATTGTAGTACAAGCCATTGCTCTGTCCTCCGAAATTGTTTCCTTGTCTTTTCGGTTTGCCGAGGCTATTGTAAGCCTTTTTTGGGGAAAAGGCAAGATTTTTTGAGAAGGGAGCGTAGAAGTACGATTTATGGGACATAACAGAATTTATACTAAAATTATAGGAAGGATGCCAATTGACAACAACTTCCATTTCTCGTATGGTAACGGTATCCTATCGTTCAGGAGGGATCTCTTATGAAGCTGCTCGCGCACATCAGTGATGACAAGACCCGCACACAGACCATCGAAGAACATCTGACCAGCACGGCTGCACTGGCCGGAAACTTTGCCGCAGCGTTTGGCGCACAAGCAGAAGCAGCGTATACCGCCCTGCTTCATGACATCGGAAAATATAGCGCTGGTTTCCAGCAACGCTTGCAGGGCGGCCCGCCCGTTGACCACTCCACTGCCGGAGCCAAGGCCGCGATCCAGGACGGAAACATTCCCGCCGCGCTGGCCATTGCCGGACATCACAGTGGCATCCCCGACCTCGGAAATCCGCATGACACTGCCGACGAAAGCACGTTGGTCGGCCGCTCCAAGCGGCGGATCGAAGATTGCTCCCAGTGGAAACAGGAGATCTCCCCTGCCAAAGCCGCTCTGCCGCCGTGGCTGCTCCGCCAGCCGGACAACCTGACCATGGCCTTTTTCACCCGGATGCTCTACTCCAGCCTGGTCGATGCCGATTTCATCGACACCGAGACCTTTATGGACGGTAAAGCAGCCCCGCGTGGGATGGGGGAACCACTTTCCGCTCTGCTGGAAAAAGTCCGGGCACAGGCCAAACGCTACCTTGACAGCCCTGCCGCTTCCTCTGTCGCGCAGGAGCGGAACAAAGTACTGCGGGCCTGCATGGAACAGGGTGCTCATGCACCACAGGGGCTTTATACGCTCACAGTTCCCACGGGCGGCGGCAAAACCTTCGCGTCCCTCGCCTTTGCGCTGGAACATGCTGTGGCACAAAAGCCGCAGATGGAGCGCATCATTTACGTCATCCCCTACACTTCCATTATCGACCAGACGGCGCAGACGTTCGCAGATCTTCTGGGAGAAGACAATGTGCTGGCCCACTTTTCCGGTGTAGACTACAAGCTGACCGAAAAAAGACGACCTGACACCTGCTCAGTACCGGAAACTGCTTTCCAGTGAAAACTGGGACGCTCCCATCGTGGTGACGACCGCTGTGCAGTTCTTCGAATCCCTCTACGCCAACCGCAGCAGCCGGTGCCGCAAACTGCACAACATTGCCAACAGCGTCATTCTTTTTGATGAAGCACAGACGTTCCCTACCGATTACCTGAAGCCCTGCGTTTCCGCCATCGCACAGCTGGTCCAGCACTACCACACTACCGCCGTTCTCTGCACCGCAACGCAGCCCGCCTTGACGCCGCTGCTTCAGGAGCTTGCCCCCGGCCTGACCGCAAAAGAACTCAGCCCCGACCCGGCTCACCTCTATGAAGTCCTTCGCCGCGTGACCCGGCAAGATCTGGGCACCCTCTCCGCTGAGGCCCTCTGCGCACAGCTTTCGTCTGCCGAACAGGTGCTCTGTGTGGTCAACCGGCGCAAGACCGCCCAGGATCTGTTTGCACAGCTCCCCGCCGAAGGCAGCTACTGCCTGACCACCTTCCTCTGTGCCGCTGACCGCCGCCGACAGTTGGACGAGATCCGCCAACGGCTCAAGACGGGGCTTCCCTGCCGGGTCTCTCCACCTCCTTGATCGAAGCAGGCGTCGATGTGGACTTTCCGCTCGCCTACCGTGAAGCCGCGGGGCTGGATTCCCTGCTCCAGACCGCCGGGCGCTGCAACCGGGAGGGCAGACGCGACCCGAAAAAAAGCATCGTTGCTTCTTTCCAGCTGGAAGGTCTGGCACCTCTCCCCATGCTTTCGCAGAATGTCAACGCCATGAATGCCACCGAGCGGCCTATGACCTGCTCGACACACCGGATGCCATTCACAGCTATTTTGAATCCTTCTATCGCACCCGTGCAACGCTTGACAAACAGAACATTCTGGACGCTTTTCAGTATGGTATCAAGGGATGTCAGTTTCCCTTTGCACAGGTTGCCGGAAAGTTCCGCCTCATTGATAACCACACTTACACGATCTATCTTCCCATTGAGGAAGGTGCCGACCTCTGCGCATCGCTTCGCGCCGGTCACATCAGCCGTGCTCAGCTCCGCCGCCTGGGCATTTACAGCGTAGAATGCTATGAAAAGCAGTTCCGTTCGCTAGACGCCGCCGGTGCATTGGAACGTTCTCCGGATTTCCCCGATGATTCCGCCATCCTCGCTGATCCAGACTTGTACAGCCGCAAGACCGGCCTTTCGATGGAGATCGAAGAAGGCAGGGCGATCATCCTCTGAAATGGAAAAAGCAGCAGAGCACACGACTCCACTGCTTTTCCCCCATTGCTTGAAACAACATCCAACAATTTCAATCCACATTCGTTTTTCTCCGAATGACTCCTTTATTATAGGTTGAATTCGGATTTTATACAAGTAGCATCTTGCATTTCGCAAAAAGTGTGCTATACTAAAGCCACAAGGAGTTTTTTGAAAAAACATACAACAGAAGTCAGCAGCAAAGAGGTGGTTGCAATGGGCAAATTCGATGTTCGCCTGAAAGTCCGACAACCGTTTGAAAGGAGGTGATGCGCATGTCCATGCGCATTGAGGTCTGGGGACCTATGGATGCTTCTCCCGGCCCGAAATGAAGACCGAACGTGTCAGTTACGACATCATCACACCGTCGGCCGCAAGAGGGCTCGTTGAAGCGATCTACTGGCACCCTGGCCTGAAGTACCACATTGACCGCATCTACTTATTGAGTCCCATCCAGTTCACCAACATCCGGCGAAACGAGGTCCGCTCCACCCTGCTGGCTTCCGCAGCACTGTCTGCCGCCAAGGGAGGAACGCCGCCGGTGCTCTACACCAGCCAGGACATCCAGCAGCGCGCCGCTATGGTCCTGCAGAACGTCCACTATGTCATCGAGTGTCACTTCACCATGACCGACAAGGCAGCCCCCGGCGACAACCCTGGAAAATTCCAGGATATCCTTCGTCGCCGTTTGAGCAAAGGCCAGTGCTATCATCAGCCCTGCTTTGGCTGCCGCGAGTTCCCTGCCCACTTCCGGGAGTGGCCCGGCGGCGACATTCCTGCACTGGAAGAAGCCACGCAGGACCTCGGATTCATGCTGTATGATCTGGATTATTCTGACCCGGCCAACATCCGCTCGCAGTTCTTCCGGGCAAAGCTGGTCAACGGGGTGATGGATTGCCGGGATGTGGAGGTGTTCACATGATCTTACAGGCATTGACTGCTTATTATGAGCAGCTGCTCCGCACCGGACAGATCTCAGCCCCCGGCTGGGAGAATCAGTTCAAGGTCAGCTACTGGCTCCGCATCAACGCGGAAGGCCAGCTCATCGACCTCGTGGACTGCCGCCAGATGGTTCCGCGCGGTAAAAAGAAGTGCTCGCCCCGCGGGAAATGGCAGTTCCTGCCCATGTCAAACGAGCTTCCGGCATTGCTGCAAATTTTCTGTGCGACAATTCCACCTATCTGCTGGGTGCAGACGAAAAAGGCAAGCCGGAGCGCTCCATCCAGTGCTTCGAAGCCTGTGCAAAGCTGCACCATGCCATTCTGGATGGGGTTGATTCCCCTGCAGCCAGAGCGGTCCTTGCGTTTTTTGACCATTGGAAGCCCGAAGAAGCATCGGCCCACCCGTTACTGGCTGACCGCTGGAAGGATATCACCGGAAACGCCAACCTTCTGTTCGACTATGAAGGGCCGGAGGGCAGCATCCTGTCCACTGAAGATGAAGCGATCCGAGCGGCATGGCAGCAGCACTACAGCAGCACTTCGTCCGACGCTCCGCTGGTCCAGTGTCTCGTGACCGGCCAGCAGGCCCCAGCCGCCCGGCTGCATCCCTCCATCAAGGGTGTTCCCGGCGCACAGAGCTCCGGAGCCGCGCTCGTTTCCTTCAACGCCCCGGCATTTTGTTCCTATGGGCACGAGCAGGGCGAGAACGCCCCTGTCAGCGAATATGCCGCCTTTGCTTACACCACTGCATTGAACACGCTGCTTGCCGACCGGGATCATTGCCGTATCCTCGGCGATACCGCTGTGGTCTGCTGGGCCGAAAACGCGTCCCCCAGCTATTCCTCCCTCGCATGATGGCCATGTTCGGCATCCCGGAAAACCATGGTCTTACCGAGGACGACCTGAGTAAAGCGCTGGACAGCCTTGCCAAAGGGCAGCCCTGCAGCTGGATGGGCGAAGATCTGCAGCCCGGCCAGCACTTTTATGTGCTGGGGCTCTCGCCCAATGCGGCGCGTATTTCGGTACGTTTTTTCTACCGTGATACGATGGGCAAATTTGCCGCACACTTGCAGCAGCATGCGAAAGCACTGGAGATCGACCGTCTCCTTACGACCAGGAACCACTTATCTCCATTTCAAAAATCGTCCGCGAAACATTAAACTTCAAAGAGCGCAATCCCAAACCATCCCCCCAGCTTTCTGGTGCGCTTCTGCGAGCCGCCCTTACAGGAGCCCCTTATCCTTCCACCCTCCTTCACAGCATTGCTTCCAGAATCCACGCTGACCAGAAAGTCACCCCAAATCGTGCCGCCATTCTGAAAGCGTATTATCTGAGGAACGCATCCACTCTTTCAAATCACAAGGAGATTTTGGACATGAAGTTAAACGATGATTCGAATTACTGCCTTACGTACTCGGCCGCCTGTTTGCCACGTTAGAGCACATTCAAAGTGACGCCAATTCCGAAATCAACACAACGATTCGGGACCGTTACTTTAATGCCGCCTGCGAAACCCCCGAAGTTGTTTTTCCCACGTTGATCAATCTCGCACAAAAGCATCTGAAGAAGCTGACACCTGCACAACAAATCAATTACAATAAGCTTCTGACGCACCTTTTCTCCAAAATCGATGAAACCTTACCTGCACACACCACACTTCCCGAACAGGGCGCTTTCCAAATCGGCTACTATCATCAGATGCGAAAGTTTTACACCAAAAAGGATAAGGAGGACTAATTATGTCTGAACCCATCAAAAATCGTTACGACTTTGTTGTTCTATTCGACGTTGAGAACGGAAATCCGAACGGCGATCCCGATGCAGATAACATGCCTCGCATGGACCCCGAAACGGGTTACGGCATCGTGACCGACGTCTGCTTGAAGAGAAAGATTCGGAACTACGTCCAGACCGTAAAAGAAGATGCGCCCGGTTATCGGATTTATGTGAAGGACAGTGTTACGCTGAATCGAAGCGACCTGACCGCTGGCGATGAACTCGGCATCCACGATGATTTGGTTTCCATCCAAAAGGCCAGCACCAAAGAAGCCAAAGCAGTTGCTTCCAAGCTCAAATCTAAAGACCCGGATATCGACATCAAAATCCGCAACTTCATGTGTTCCGACTTTTATGATATCCGCACCTTTGGCGCTGTTATGACCACCTTTGTGAAGGGCGCGCTCAACTGCGGCCAGGTTCGTGGTCCAGTTCAGTTCGGCTTTGCACATTCCATCGACCCATTGAGCCCCGCAACATCACGCTTACTCGTGTGGCAATCACAAAAGAATCAGATGCGGAAAACAAAGATACCGAGTTCGGCCATAAGCACATCGTCCCCTATGCCCTCTACCGTGCAGAAGGTTATATTTCCGCCAATCTCGCCCGCAAGACCACCGGCTTCTCGGAAGATGACCTGCAACTGCTGTGGGAAGCCATCCTGAACATGTTCGAAAACGATCACAGCGCTGCGCGCGGTAAAATGGCCGTGCGGGAGCTCATCGTTTTCAAACATTCTTCGGAATTGGGCAACGCCCCCGCATACAAGCTGTTCGATGCCGTGACCGTCCAACGCAGAGACCCCACCACCCCGGCGCGCAGCTACCGCGATTACACTGTCACCGTATCCGACGCCCTTCCGGAAGGAGTCACCTGCGAGAGGATGTCCTGATGTCCGCCCCGGACGATTACCTGTTGATGTCCGGCATCCAGCATTTTTGCTTCTGCCGCCGTCAGTGGCGCTCATCCACCTCGAACAGCAATGGTCTGAGAACCTTCGCACTGCAGAGGGGCGGCTGGAACATACCCGCTGCCATGACACCGCGCAGACCGAACGGCGGGGCGATCTGCTCATCACGCGGGGGATGAAGGTCGTCAGCCACCGCCTGCGGCTCAGCGGAGACTGCGACGTTGTGGAATTCCGGGCGGACCCGGAGGGCATCCCGCTGC
>ENA-OQEB01001064-OQEB01001064.1-human-gut-metagenome-genome-assembly--contig:-NODE-1064-length-10538-cov-1.767073_pt1 | contig 10538 bp, 12 predicted proteins | sample MGYA00242787_ERZ504619 | MGnify/ENA primary metagenome ERZ504619 (study PRJEB26092, sample SAMD00036317) | human gut metagenome | host: Homo sapiens | study: EMG produced TPA metagenomics assembly of... | reverse complement strand
ACTTATTGCAGGAAACTAGACTGCCATTTTTTCTATTCCTTATTAGTGAGGTGTTGTGAGGTGTGTGTGAGGTGTTGATGCCCATACCTCACTGCTATATATCTCAGAGTATTAGTAAGTTACACGTGTTTTGTGAGGTGTGCGGTAGAAAACGCAAACTATGTCTATTGTGTAATTTTTTATAAAATATCGAGGCTTATGCGCCATACTGAGAGATAATTTATTACCTTTGTTTGTCATAAAAGATGAATAGAAGTATGATGAAGAAAGATTACGAACATATTGTTACTCTGTGGCCAGCTGGCAGGGAGGGAAAGAAGCGCATCCTGGTGTTCTCTCCCCATCCCGATGATGACGTGATAGCCATGGGCGGCACTATCCATCGCTTGGTGGAGCAGGGACATGAGGTGCATATAGCCTACCAGACATCTGGCAATATCGCCGTGAGCGATGAGGATGTGGACCTATATCTGCAAGAGCATCAGGAACTTGCAGCTGAAAACGTACTGACCATCAAGGGCTTGGTTCGCGAGATGAGGCATTGGCTGCCTGTCTGTATCATCATATCCCTGAGCAGCAAGTGCATTTCCTCAATATGCCTTTTTATGAGACGGGCAGATAGAGAAGAAGCCACTAGGGGATGAGGATATCGCCATCATCCGTAGATTACTGGAGCAAGTGAAGCCCCATCAGATATATATGGCAGGCGACTTCAATGACCCTCACGATACGCATCGCAAGTGTACGGAGCCATCATCAGAGCCCTGAAAGAAGTGAAGGAATCTTCTTCAGCCGCGAATAAGAATTGGCTAGATTCTTGCCAGACATGGCTCTACAATGGAGCCTGGGATGAGTGGCCATTGGAGCAGATAGACATGGCTGTGCCGATGACGCAAGAAGAGCTGATGCACAAGCGCGGAGCCATCCTCAAGCATCAATCGCAGATGGAGAATGCCCCCTATAAAGGCGATGATCAGCGCCTCTTTTGGCAACGCTCTGAACAGCGCAATAGAAAAACTGCCCAGCAGTTTGCTGAGCAGGGTGTAAAACCTCATTACGAGGCTATGGAGGCGTTTGTGGAGTATTTATCCCCGATGCTTGTCTAACCATATAGCACTTCCTAAGTAGGTAAAATGACCTACTTAGGGAAGGGATTCAAAGGGTGAGAGTCTTTTTATAAGTCTTCTCCGAATGCCTGTGCATAGATGCACTTCAAGTTTTTGCTTAGTTGCTCGGTGGAGCTGGCGCCTACCAATACGCTGGTTACTCCCTTCTGGTGTAATATCCATGCCAGTGCCATCTCGGCTAGGGTTTCTCCACGGCTGGCTGCCTGCTCGTTCCATCCCTTTAGTTGTTCCAACAGTTCGGGGGTGAGGCTGAGTGCTTTAGGAAGTGCTCCTTTGCCATGCGGCTATCAGATGGGATGCCCTTCAGATAGCGGTCGGTGAGGAGACCTTGCGCAAGAGGGAGAAGGAGATGAAGCCGATGCCATGCTCCTGGCAGTAGTCGAGGATGCCCTCCTCTTGTGGAGCGCGATCCAGCATGTTGAGTCTGCTTGGTATATCAAGAGTGGGCAATCACGCTCACGCAGATACTTATCGGCAAACTTCAATGCTCTAGTGGCCATCGGCTGATACCGAGATAGAGAGCCTTGCCCTGCTTCACGATGTCTACCATCGCCTGAAGCGTCTCCTCCAGAGGGGTGTTAGGGTCGTAACGATGACTGTAGAAGAGGTCTACATAGTCCAGGTGCATGCGCTTGAGACTCTGGTCTAGACTGGCCATCAGATACTTGCGAGAACCCCAGTTGCCGTAAGGGCCTTCCCACATGTCATAGCCCGCCTTGCTGGCGATGAAGAGTTCGTCACGGTAGGGGCGAAAATCATCCCCCATCAGTCTGCCCATCGTCTCCTCGGCACTGCCGTATGGAGGACCATAGTTGTTGGCTAGGTCGAAGTGGGTGATGCCGTGGTCGAAGGCATAGTGGGTGATGGCACGGCTGCGCTCGTATGGGTCTACGCCGCCAAAGTTGTGCCAGAATCCGAGGCTCACCTTAGGCAGCAGCACACCGCTCTTGCCGCATCTCTGGTACATAGCCTCGCTCTCGTCGTAGCGATGAGCGGAGGCTGTATAAGCTCCTTTTAAGTCCATAATTATGTTCGTTTTGTAGGCTTCTTTTGACTTTGATTACTTCAGATACTCGCCGAAGTCGGTGAGTCGCATATCTCCCTTCTTCAGGAAGGTGTCGTGCATAGCCAGGGCGGCACGCATGCTCTGAGGCTCGTGTCCCTTCTCTGCGAATTTCAGATATTCACGGAGCATAGGGCGATAGTCCGGGTGCGCACAGTTTTCGATAATCTCCTTGGCACGGCGCAATGGACCCTTGCCACGGAGGTCGGCAATGCCTGCTCCGTTACGATGACATCCACATCGTGCTCGGTGCTATCCACGTGGCTGCACATAGGCACGATGGCTGAGATGCATCCATTCTTGGTGGTACTCTGAGTGGTGAAGATGGAGATAAAGCCATTGCGCTCATAGTCGCAAGAGCCACCGATACCATTCATCAACTTGCTGCCGCAGATGTGGCTGGAGTTCTCGTTGCCATAAATGTCGCACTCGATGGCGGTGTTCATGGCGATGACTCCCAAGCGGCGAATCACCTCTGGTGAGTTGGAAATCTCGCTCTGGCGGATGGTGAGGTGCTGCTTGAAGTAGTCGATGTCGTCATACACCTCTTTTAATGTATCGTTGGTTACGGTGAGCGAAGAGCAAGAGGCATCCTTGATTCTGCCCTCACGCATGTATTTTACCACGGCATCCTGTACCACCTCGGTATAGACGCTGAACACAGGCACGTTAGGATTCTGTCCCAATGCCTCAAGAACTGCATTGGAAGTTACGCCCACTCCGCTCTGCAAAGGCAGGAACTGAGGAGGAATATGCCCCTTCTTCAGGTCGCTGACCAGGAAATCGGCAACGTTATGCCCCATCTGCTCGGTTATAGGGTCGAGCGGTTTGAATGCACGCGCCTCTTCCGGAATGCAGCATTCCACCACACCCACAATCTTATGTGCATCAATCTCCACATACTCCTTACCTATTCTATCGCCCACATTCAAGATTGGGATAGGTGTGCGGAATGGGCATTCTGCTATCTCATATACATCGTGCAGATAGCGGGAAGCTGGACTGTGAAAGGTATTCTTCTCGATGAGCACCTTCTTTGCCAATCTAACGATGGTAGGAACGATGCCGCCGGCAGAGGTCAGGAATGCCTTGCAGGTGGTTTCGCCTTCTTCCAAATCAGAAACTTCGATGATGGCAAGGTCTATCTCGCCATAGAAACCACGGCGCAGACGCTCAGCCATGTGGCCGAGGTGCATATCCTCGTAGTCGATTTCACCGAGATTGGTATGGGTGCGGAAATCCTTGTTGGTAGAAAATGGCGCACGGAACTTGATGGCATGGGCTGCAGCCATGTCACCTTCGATACTCTGCGAGGTAGAAGCACCTGTGAGGATGCCCACCTGGAAAGGTCTGCCCGCCTCGTGCTCAGCCACGGCTCTCTTGGAGAGTTCGCGGAAGGTTGCCTTAGGCACGCCGTTTGGTGTGAAACCACTCAATCCGATTGTATCTTGATCGTTAATCATCGCTGCCGCTTCGGCAGCACTCAATCTTGTATATGCCATTTTCTTCTAACTTAATACTCATTAGCGGAACTGATAGCCGCCTTCTTGATAATTGATAACTGTTTGCGGCTGCAAAGTTACACATTATTTTCGATATACGCTAATAATTTGATAATTTTATGCATATATTAGGCAAAAAACTTACAAATAGTGAATAGATATACAGAAACTGCTTACTTTATGCAAAAAGATAGTCGAAAGTTTGGATGACATTGCCCTATAAGCGTGAAACTCTTTACTTTCCTCTTTTGGGGAATTGTATAGCCATTATTAGCTTATATCTGTTTGCGATATAGTCCGTTTGGACTTCAATATTATAGACGAAACAACCGCAACAATTAAAACAAAAACAGCAATTCCGATAAATGATATATGTAAACCATAATGTTTCCCTACGAATCCGATTAGTACTGGACCGAGGAGTATCCCCGAATATCCAAGGGCATTAATGAAACTGATAATGTTGTGTACAGCCATTCCTTTGATATGTGCCGCAAAGGAAACCAATTGAGGAACAACATTGGCGGCACCGCAGCCGACAATCACAAAGCCAGCGACAGCAGCAACGGAACTATCAACTAATACTACAACCATGAAACCGATAGCAATGAGTAATGCTCCTCCGGCCACAACAAACCTTTGTCCCAATCGATTTACGGTTTTGTCTCCACAGAGCCTCATAATGGTCATTGAAACAGCAAATGCCGTATAGAAGAAACCTGCCATGGACATGTCAACGCCACGCTCTTGACTGACAAATATTGCCGACCAGCCCATCACGGCACCCTCCGAGGCATACATGATAAAGCACAACAATCCAACCACGATAACCATAGGAGGAATATACAATTTATTTTTTCTTAGCTTCTCAACAGGTGCGTCAGACAACACAAATTCTTCTTTCGGCAACAAATCCCTACATCCGAATACCAGCGCCAGCAATATGAATATCATACAAATAACAACAGCCCATTTAGGCATGAGTCCTAAAGTAAACAGCACGCTCATCGCTCCGGCACCAATCAGTGTACCCAACGAATAGCCACCATGAAAACCAGACATAAAATGCTGTCCCGTCATGCGCTCGACGGTAACACCATTCATGTTTGCCGCAACATCAATGGTGATGGTGCAACCTCCGAAAACCATAAGCATCACGCTTGTCAGCCATATATTTATAAGCAGACTTATGGCTAACAATGCGAAAGCCATCAGCAATCCCGATACATAAACCAACCTTCTTTGCGCCAAAATGATTTACAAGAAAGCCGGAAAGCGGAAGTGCACAGATAGAGCCAAAGCCACTGCACAGCATAAGTAACCCAAGAGTACCCTCGTCTATTGCAAACGCTCTCTTGACGTATGGTACAAGCGGTGCCCACGCAGCCTCGAGAACCCCTATTATCATAAAGGCAACACGATTGGCGACAAGCAAATGTTTATGTTGATTATGAAGTATATTCATTTTAATTAATCATTAAGATATATTGCGATGTCATATCAAGCAGGCTATCATTTTTTGCCTGCTTGATATTCCTTGATTCGTAGTTATTTCGGCAATAGCTGTTTATAATTTAAGTCTTTTTACTCCTGCTATCATCCGATTTATTGGTTACTTCAAAGATACTGATGGCATAACCTCCTCCTGAAGCAGCTCTTAATTTTAAAACAGATTTCGAAGTAACTGTTCCTTTATGGATGGTATAAGCCTGTGGATTCGTTTTGTAGTCGGCATCGGGTGCATCGGCATACACGGTGGTACATAGGTTTTACCAGCATCGAGAAAGTTTAACTTCAATACGGATTGATGCCCTTTTTCTCCACTCGTACATCCCACAAACCAATTGTTTGTGTCCTTAGCTTTACGGCTACCGTAATGTATTGTCCAGGTTCCGCCTCAAGGTATTTAGAATCATCCCAATCGATTGCCACATCTTTGCTGAATTGAAACGCATCCATATAACGCTCATAATGTTCCGGCAAATCTGCCGCCATTTGTAATGGACTGTACATTGTGACATATAAGGCAAGTTGACGTGCCAATGTGGAGTTGACGTGTGAACGATTGGGAGCCCATGTACTGAGGTCCATTACGAAAATACCTGGCGTATAGTCCATCGGGCCTCCCTGAAGACGTGTGAACGGCAAAATGGTTGTATGGAAAGGTTTATTACCTCCAAAGGCTTCATATTCTGTGCCGCGAGCGGATTCATTGCTTATCAAGTTGGGATAAGTGCGACATAATCCGGTCGGACGTACTGCCTCATGCGCATTGACCATGAGATGATGCTTGGCAGCTTGCTTAATGGCATAAAGATAATGGTTTACCATCCATTGGCCATAATGGTATTCGCCTGCAGGTTGTATATATCCAACGTATCCACTCTTCACCGCATTATAACCGTATTTGTTCATAAGACTATACGCCTCTTCCATATGGCGCTCATAGTTGCGCACAGATGAAGATGTTTCGTGATACATCATCAGTTTAACATTCTTATTGTGTGCATACTCATTCAACCCCGGTAGGTCAAAATCCGGATAAGGAGTCATAAAGTCAAAGACATAGTCTTTCATTTTCCCGAACCAATCCTCCCATCCGATGTTCCAGCCTTCTACCAATACTTGATCGAAACCGTGGGTTGCGGCAAAGTCTATATATTTTTTCACATTTTGGGTGTTGGCAGGATGTTGTCCGTTCGGTTTTGCTTTTGAATTGTCCGTCTCACCCAGTTTAACGGAAGGGTAATCCCATGTATAAGCCCAAGGGCGGTTTCCGCAATCATTTCCCACCATACACCGATATATTTCACTGGCTTGATCCAAGAAGTATCCTCCAATTTGCATGGCTCGTTCAAATTCAGGATAAGCTTTGAAGATAAGATGTCACGAGCATCATCGCTGACCATAATCGTTCGCCAAGGACTATGGCAAGGCGCTTGCAGTCTTCCTTTGTTCCCCTGTGCATCGGGTGTTAACCAGGATTCGAAAACCAAGTTCTTATCATCCAGGTTTAGATGCATGCATGAATAATCGACTAAAGCAGCCTCGTGCAGGTTAATATAAAGCCCATCATCAGTCTTCATTTGTAAAGAGGTCTGTACCCCCGTATCAGAGAATTTTGTTTGTGATAAATTGTCCGTATAGCCTCTGGCATCAACCTGCGAATTTCTGACAAGCGGCTTTCTGTATAGTCATATTCTTGTGTGTCGTAATCTCCAGGAATCCACCAGGCTGTATGATTACCCGTCAGGTATGTTCTTCTTTGACTATGAAATAGATCAATTCCTTTTGGCTTGGGAACTCGTAGCGCAGGCCCAAACCATCGTCGTAAACTCGAAAGCGAATGTTCATATATCGGTCGGTCTTTGGCTGCCGGAGTTCTATCAGCAGTTCGTTGTAGTGATTGCGAATGTTTTTTTACTTCTCCCCATACCGGCTTCCATATTTCGTCGAAAGAGGAGGTAGAGGTCTTTACGACCTCAAAACCATCCATAAGATCGGGTTGCCCATTCAGTTCCAATCCTAAACGACTGGGCTTGACAACAGGTTTGTTTTATAGCTACATAATAGGTTGGAACACCTCTTTCGGTCAATTCAAAGTTTACGTCTATAATACCTGAAGGAGATAAAATCTTTTGGGCATAAGACGCCGATAACTGTAAAATAATGATGGTAAATAGTATTGCTCTTTTCATAAAAGTAAAGAAAATATAGTTCGTTGATTATTATATAGAATTATTTCAGATTCAATGGTGTCATAACGAAAGAACACTTTCTTGTATGTTGTTCGTATTATTTCGTTGTCTGTTTGAATCCTGTATCTTCCGCTGACCATGATTGCCATTTACACTCGCCGACTTCCATTTCAGAGAACTGTGCGGTGAATGAATGGTCAACCGGGCTTGCTGCATATATTCCGAACGAGATCTCCCCATCACCCTTATCCAAATGGAATGTACGCATTTGGTGGAAAGTGGTACCGTCAGGACTTGTCTCTATATAATAGTCGCTTCCCCGACGGCTAAGGCGATACCACATTTCCTTTATGAAGATGGAATATCATGCGTAGCCCAATCAGAATATCCGTTGTTTGTCACCACACTGCCCAATCTCTGGTATTCCTCGTTCTCGTATTCGATTGATGCCTTCATCCAATTGTCACTGTCAAGATAGATTGCGATACCGCACTGGTCGAACAGGCCGAACTATTGAACGATGTCTTTACTGTGAAAAGAAAAGAACTTGTTAGAAGTTTTCATTTGCAGCACTGGAGCATTGTCGTTGCTGAATCCATAATAGGTGCGCTGCCACAAGTCTGTGTGAGGTTCTGAAACGATTGTAATCAAAGAGTCCGTGATAGTGTATTGTTTGGGCTCACGAATCCAAAACAAGTTTTCTGCCACAAATGGCTTTAAGATTGTGTCATTTTTTTCCATATTCGATTTATTTGCTATTGATGATTGTTGTTTTTTCTCATTTTGACATGACAGCAGAGTGCATGCAAGCAGCGACAATGCTATGAAAAAATTGATTTCTCTTCATTTGTCGAAATGTTTAATATGTTTGTTAAAATCTGATAATAGTGCTGAGGTATGATGTTTATTCCCCGTCAAGCTTACCTATGCGAAAATTGGCAACAGCCTCTTGCTTAAGCGACACTTCCGTAAAATAGCAGGTGTGTGCATCGTCTTTAGGACTTTGGGAACTTAGGCCAAGAAGCAGTTTTTTCGGAAAATCATTCTTGTAGAGACGAGCCAGGTGCCATATATTCCCATCTTCTGAAAAATAACTGCCAAGAGTAGTGCCATCGGATGATAATCTCATATAAACATACGGACCGATAATCGCCAGATGATTATTGTCATCAGAAGTGCCTATTGTGCGAACTGACACCACGCGGTGAACACCATATTCATCCTGTTCGAAACACAGTTTTTGACAATGAGTGTCATTCTCGTATGCGTATAACACACCTGCCGAATATGTACCAGTTTTGGTGAAGTTCGGCTGTACTTTAGCCGTAAAAGTGAAAGGCTTAGTGTTGTCAACTTCTGTAAAAATGATTGCAGAGCTATTGACAACGCTTCCATCCGGGGAGCGGAAATAATCAGTTTGGGGACCGGCCACAAACTTGAGAGTGTCGCCAAGAAGTGTGATACCATTCTCTCCGCCGTTTTTAGACTTTGTAAAACGGATTCCTCCTACATTGATATTGCATGTAGCGAGTTTAACGTTTTCCGTTAAGACTTTCTTGTCAGAACTTCCTTCTTTTTTCTCTGACTCTTTCTGGATGCATCCAGTCATAGCAAGACTTGCTATGATTGCGATAAATACTAATTTTTTCATTATGATATTGATTTGATTATTATTAAATTGCAATTTCCTTGTGATTTATTTGCGGTTGCAAAGTTAGATAGAACAAAAGATGTGCACAATACTGATTTCTAACCAATTTTCGCATCAATAGCAATAGGAATCAACTATTATTTGTTGAATATCAATCCTCTACGGCCTACTACCAACGAATTATCAGGAACATCTTGGGTTATGGTACATCCATGTGACATGACACAACCATTACCAACACTAAAGCTACCCGCGACAATTATAGTTCCTGTACCAAAAACACAACGATTGCCTATTCTTGCTCCCGGAAACAAAATAAGTTCTCCTCTTATGATATTATTATCTCCGATATAGATGTCATCACCTACTCCTGTGCAATAAATAGAAGCTCCGTGTGTAAGAGAAACGCCTTTACCAAAATGAATTGGCACAGAACTAAAAATACGTTCACATTCATTTTGCAGAACTGTTATGCCTGCTTCCAATTCTAATTTACCAGCAAATTGATTCATCTTTTTTCGCTTTTTATATGCCCGCAAAATTACGAACCAATAATAACTGGTACAACACTGATTTTTAACCAATCATAAAGCAAGAGGGCTCATTAAATAAGAATTCATTCTTAATGCGATTTCTACAGCAGCCGCAGTATTAGCGACTTTTTAATGAAGCTAAAATATCCTGACGATGGCGATTAACGGTATAAACGGAAATTATTTAGGTTGTCTGCAATCTGTTTACTGGGCACCCCTTTCGCTATTAGTGATAGTATTTCAAGTTGTCGCCGACTAAGGATTTTTCGGTCGCATGCTTCGTACACGTTTCGTCTAATGGTTTCTCCTGTCACGAGATTTACAATAATACCGTCTTGTTTGTTATGAGAACCAAAGTATGGAGAATAAGTGCATAGACCGAGAATGACACTTCCACCGTTGCTACAACTAAAATATCTCGTTGTATGTAATATTTTTATTGTCTCATTACTCCCTGTCCGATAGAACTGATGATACACGAAGCCGAGAAATTTGTCTTTTCATTTATGGGAAGTTCTTTTATAAAGTTGAAGAAACGAAGTTCGAGTATATGACGTTGAATAAGCTCTTCTTCATTCGCGTGGCTGAAAACGGTATTTTCAAAGGCAGATGTATGGTCAACCATATATTCCGGGAAGTCCATTATAGTTTGACCGAATCTGCCAGAATATATATGACATTCGTTGTTTTGAAAATCTGACACAACTGCTATACCTTCTGTTGCAAGAGCATAACCATTTGCGCACGCTCTTGCTTGAGCAAGCATAAATTCCTTATTTTCAGCATCTTCAAACTGCTGCTCAGTCAGAAGTGATTTTAGTTGATGTTCCTGTTCCATAGTGAATTGGTTAATTTTCACCATTGCGGGATTGCGCCAATAGTCCTAATTTTGCCACAAAATTACGAATAATAAATGAATTCAAAGATGAAAGAACCGTTTTATATGGAAGCATTTCTTGGTTGG
>ENA-OQEB01001063-OQEB01001063.1-human-gut-metagenome-genome-assembly--contig:-NODE-1063-length-10545-cov-3.871376_pt1 | contig 10545 bp, 12 predicted proteins | sample MGYA00242787_ERZ504619 | MGnify/ENA primary metagenome ERZ504619 (study PRJEB26092, sample SAMD00036317) | human gut metagenome | host: Homo sapiens | study: EMG produced TPA metagenomics assembly of... | reverse complement strand
TTAATTTTGCCATGCTGATCCCCAGTTCTCTGATGCAGTCCATGGCATCCTTTGTGTCCCAGAACGTGGGTGCTGGCAATAAAAAACGCGCCGAGCAGTCCATGTTCACCGGCATTGGCATCGGTCTAGTGTTCGGCTGCGCCGTATTTGCACTGGTGTGGTGCAAGGGTGACGTTCTCTCCGGTCTGTTTACGGCAGATGCCGCTGTTATTGCCAACAGCTACGCCTACCTCATGGGCTTTGCGCCCGAGACCATCGCCACCGCCATCCTGTTCAGCATGGTGGGTTACTTCAACGGTAACGACAAAACGCTCTGGGTCATGGTACAGGGCTGGTGCAGACTCTGCTGGTGCGTCTCCCCATGGCGTATATTATGAGTATCCAGCCCAACGCCAGCCTGACGATGATCGGTCTGTCCGCACCCACCTCCACCGCAGTGGGCATCTTATTAAACATCTGCTTTTTCCTCTGGCTCAAACGGTACGAAAATCAGACGTGTGCATAGGTTTTGAAGGCTGAAAAGCCTGCCGATGATTGTTGCCACCTACAAATATGATACGGTCGTGCTTGAAATTTCAAATTCAATCATGAGTCGATAATAGCAAACAAGCCCACAGGATAGACCGCATATAAAATACGGCAGACCTGTGGGCTTGTTCCTTATATCGAGTTGATCTCTACCCGAGAGCAGGGCACATTTTGTTCAAGGGAAAGCTTTGCGAGAATTTCAGGGTGTTTCATAGCGTCTCCTCATATAAAATGGGCGGCGATGCTCCTGCACCGCCGCCCATAGGCCATCAGCGTTTGCCGGTGGTTTTGACTATGATTCGCTGCGCTTTTCGGAAGCAGCGCTTGCTTTGCGTTTTTGGTAGCCCCGCAGCACCATGATCTCCAGTCCGATAAGGACGATCGCTGCTGCTGCGTCAGCGATGTAGAGATAGGTCCGCCAGCCGATACCTTGCTGGCTTTGGTAGCTCTCATCATAGAGGTATCCTGGCTTTGTACTGTTCCAGCACATCTTTCAGCGTGATCTCTTGCATTCTTTGTTCCGCTGTTTTTTGAATGTCCAAGTAAAAATCCCGCAGCACCAGTTGGATATTTACACCCACGCCACAAGCGGGGTTGGTGTGGACGTCCTGATGGAGCAGGGGCTTGTCGCCCTCTACTGCCCGATAGGCATCCAGTAGAGTGATTTTCTCCGGCTCACGAGCCAGAGCAGGTCGGGGATGTCCCTTCACGCTGACCAGCAGTCCACCCTTCCGCAGGGCGGACATGAGCTGGCGCACATAGGCAGGATTCGTCTGAATGCTCTCTGCCAGCTTGTCACTGGTCAGGTCGCAGTCTGGGTACAGAGCGATAAAAGCCAGAATATGAACAGCATCGCTAAGGCGGGTGGGATATTTCATAGCCTGATCTCCTTTTTTACTTTGATGTTATTTTTATTATAACAGCATATTGACAGCGACGCAAGAGGATGCTAAAATCATTTGAAGTAAGAATAAAAATAACACCCATTTGAAAGGAATGACGACAATGAACTTCTATGATGATTTGGTCATGCAGACCCAGATGAATTATTCCAAGTACTATCCTATCTATGCTTCCGGCAGTACGCCTTATCAGCTGACTGACAAAAAGCCGCTGCCGTACAGCGAACAGATTGATCGGTTGGTACAGGAGATAAAGGAAGCCGACTGTGTGGTAGTGGGCGGAGCCTCCGGTCTGTCCGCTGCCGGCGGCGGAGATTTTTACTACGAGGACAACGACTCCTACCGCAAATACTTCCGGCCTTTTGCTGAGAAGTACCACTTCAAAGGTGCTTTTGCAGGGATGGGTCACCACTGGAAGACCCGGGAAGAGTATTGGGGGTATCTCGCCACCTTCCTTCACACCACCCAGACCGCACCTGTGCGTCATCCCTATCTGAATCTGGACGCTTTGCTGAAGGGCAAGGACTTCTTCATCCTCACCACCAACCAGGATACCCAGTTTGTCAAACTTTACCCGGAGGCGAAGGTGGCGGAGATCCAAGGAGATCACCGGTTCTTCCAGTGCGCCGCCTGCTGTACCGATGACACCTGGGATGCGGTAAAGCCGGTGGCTGATATGGTGGCCGCTATGGGGGATGGCACGAAGATCCCCACAGATCTTATTCCCCGGTGCCCTCACTGCGGCGGCGAGGCATTCCCATGGGTGCGAGGATATGGGAATTTCCTGCAAGGAAAGAAATACGAAGAACAGTACGAAAAAATTTCTCGCTATGTGCTGGAACATAAAGACAGTAAAATCCTGTTTCTGGAGCTGGGCGTTGGCCGAATGACTCCCATGTTCATTCAGGAGCTTTCTGGAACCTGACCCTCAGCTTTCCCCATGCTCGATATATTGCGATCAACAACAAGTATGACTTCCTTCCCAAGCAGTTGGAGGACAAGGGCATGACCATTGTGGCCGACATTGCTCAAGTACTACGGGATGCACGGGACACCATGGAAAACGGAGATAACGATCAATGAGGATTGGAAACCAAGCGGCGCTTCAGGAACTTGCCGAGCGTATTAATCAAGCAGATGCCGTTGTGATCGGAGGCGGCTCCGGCCTGTCCAGCGCGGCCGGATACGACCACTACCATTGGTCTCCGGCACTTTCGGAGGCATTGGCTCCCTTTCGCGAACAGTATGGCTTCACCTCCCCGCTGGCTGGATTCTACCATTGCTTTTCCAACTATGGGGAACAGTGGGGGTATTACAGCCAATATATGCGCTTCCTGTGGGAAGCCCTACCGGGCAGCCCTATTTGGACCTACAGGCGCTTGTTGCGGATAAACCTGCTTTTGTGCTGACCACCAATGTGGATCAGCAGTTTTTTCGGGTATTTCCCCAGAAACAAATCTGCGCCTTTCAGGGAGACTTTAGCTACTGCCAATGCAGTCAGCCTTGCCGGGATGACATTTGGGAAAACCGCGAGCTGGTGAAGGAGCTGACTGGTTGCTTGGCAGGTGTTCGCCTGCCGGAGGAAGCTGTTCCTCGTTGCCCGGATTGCGGGCGGGTGCTAGTGCCCTGGGTACGAGATGATACCTTCCTGGAGGGAACCTTCTGGCAGGATAGTCTGCACCGCTACCATAGCTTCCTGCGACATTGGATAATGGATCAGTCCGACAAAAAAGTCCTGCTGTTGGAACTTGGCGTGGGTGAGATGACGCCCAGTATCATCAAACTACCTTTCTGGGAACTTACTGCCAAAAACGAAAATGTTTTTTACGCCTGCCTCAACAAAGAGGCGTCCCATGCGCCAGAGCATCTGCGGGGACGCAGCCTGTATCTGCAAGGAGATTTGGCGGAAACTCTAGCTACCCTCCGACAGGAGCGATCCATCGCGGCAAACATAAAATAGAAAGGGGCAAACGAATATGATTGATTGGAATCCTATTGCGGAAAAATTCAGAGAAGCGGACGCTATCCTGATCGGGGCCAGTAACGGACTGTCCATCACCGAGGGACTGCATTTGTTTGCGGACAATGCGGCCTTTGATGAATTGTTTGGAGATTTCAAACAAAAATACGGCTTACGTTGTATTTTGCAGGGCATGATGGCTGGATGGCCCAGCGAGGAGGAAAGGTGGGCTTTCTGGCTCGGCTCATCCATCATTACTGCGGGCAGTACCAGCCTACGCCGGTGATGAACGATTTGAAGGCCATTGTGGGAGAGAAAGATTACTTTGTCGTCACATCAAACGGAGAAGGTCACTTTGAACTGTGTGGCTTCGATCCGACGAAAATCTATGAGATCGAGGCAACTGGTTTACGATGCAGTGTGCCCGCCCCTGCCACGACACCATATATCCTAGTCTGGAGGTGGCAGAAAAATTATCGGCTGCTGAACAGAGCGGCCATGTGCCTACAGAATTGGTGCCGCGCTGTCCCAAGTGCGGCGGTCCCATGGACATCCACATGGGTGCGGGTCAGAGAATGATTCCGAATACCGCTGCCCAGGCACGGTTCCAAAACTTCTGAAAACCTACCACGGGAAGAAACTGGTGGTTTTGGAGCTGGGCATTGGCTGGCGCAATCAGCTGATCAAGGCCCCGATGATGCGCCTGGTGGCCAGTGAGCCAAACGCCACTTATGTGACCCTCAATCTTGGTGAGATCTACATTACGGACAATATCAAAGAAAAGTCCTTCGGTCTGGACGGGCGGCTGGATGAGCTGCTGCCTGCTCTCCGGGAGGCGTGCGAGGCATAACGATTTACGTATTTTCCGGACATAGCAAAACCTCCTCGTGTAGTTCTATTATCCTACACGGGGAGGCTTTTTGTCTATTGTCTAATTTTTATGGGTCGGTTCAATTTTACACCTCTCCGGAGGTTTACGCAACTATTGGGATGGTCTCCAAAAAAATGCTGGACAACACCAGCTCAAAAATGGTATTGTCCAGCATTCATTTAGATTTCCAGCCTGTGGCTCCCAGTTACATTTTTCAAATATTCCTTCGGATCGCCATTCAGAATCAAATCCGCGTAGCCCAGCGGGTCATTGTAGATGAGATAATCCAGTTCTGACCTCTGCGCCATGGTCACGTCCAATTCATCCTCGACCCCAGTGCAGTCAATGAAGATCATTCTCCCATCCCGAAGCAGCAGCTCCACGCAGCCGGTGTCCATGTTGAATTTGCAGGTTCTTTCATCGTACTTCATACTCGTGTCCTTTCCGCCTTACGGCACCTTTACAGTTGTGACCTTTGTGATACGGTCTTTCTTCTGATAAGGTTTCGGACACACAGCCGTCAGGGAAGAGCCGTTGTTCTCGTTTCCAAAGAAAACAAAAAATCCGAACCCTTCTCCTATTGAGAAAAGGTTCGGATTTTCATGGTTTGGTGCGATGGAAGGGACTCGAACCCCCGGCCTACTGATTCGTAGAGCACGCCGGGCGATTCCCTCAATTTTTGGAAGTTACGTTTTAGTGTTATTTTTCTGCGACACATCGCAAGTTTTGAGTTTGGAGTTTCTGCATCCTTTGTCCGATTTTGCAACGATTTGCACCCTTTGCACGTTTTGAAGCCGTGCAAAAACCGTGCAGAAACCGTGCACTTACTCCCGGACAAACTAAAAACCACTTCATCCGACAACGACTTGACGGCATTGGTTCGAGTGACCGCACGCCAAAAATCAAGTCTTGGAGGATACGACTATGATGAAACTGCTTTCCTGCCGTTACAACATGGACACCAACCGGGTGGAAGCCGGTTCGAGGATGGCACCACCCTTGCCATTGACTGCATCGCCGTCGAGGACGAGTACGGAAACACCCCGGCACAGCGGGCAGAGTTGGACTGGCTGCTCTACAACAAGCCATTGGAGTATGCACAGATGGCGCTGAGAGGGGAGATGGGGCACTATTTGTCGCTTGGGTGTGACCACGGCAGGCTGGAGGATTGAGCCTTAGAAAACGCGCGGCAAAAAAGCTAATCGCGCGGCGCGCGTTTTTCAGCGTAAATTCAGCGTAAACCATGCCAAGTCAGCGTATTTTCAGCGTAAATCCCGGAAAGTCAGCGTAAATTCAGCGCAAATTCAAGAAGTCAGCGTAAATAACCATTTACCATATATAATGATGCCCGCCCACTGTGGAAAAGCCACAGTGGGCGGGCATTCTGCGTTTTCAGATGGACTGGAATCCCTTGCCGATGATCTCGCTGGAGTTGACAATGGTCAGAAAGGCCTCCGGGTCCTCCCGGCGCAGGAAATCCCGCAGCAGCCCTGCCTGCCGCCGGGTCAGCGCCACCATGATCATGGTGCGGGGCTCGCCGGTGTACACGCCGGTGGCGTCCTGCTGGGTCGCTGTGCGTCCCAGTGTTTCCGTAACGAAACGCCGGATGGGCTCCGGCCTTGAGGTGATGACCGTATCCCCAAAAGTGGGGACATCTTCACAGGTGGGTGCACCTTCTGCCAAGAAGCCGCCGGGCATCACAATTCTGTGATAGTGCTATCAGGCAGACCGGGCAAAGGGTCGTAATTGGGTTACGCTCAATTTTGAGCGCATCCAACACCAGCGCAATTTTACGCCGATCTATGGCAGTCCGTCAGATTGACCCCATCGCCGCTTGTGTCGGGGTGTGAATCTGGTTCATGCCCTTTTCCCCACAGGTGGAGAAAGCTGCTCTGATATATCAACAGTTCAGATTGTAGGTAGGTGGATCGTGAAACACTACACACCCAGCCATAGCAGGGGTGAGGATTGCCCATTATACAGCCGTATGATATAGGACAAAGCATACAGAACAGGGGCGCACACTGTCGCACAAACAGGTTTTTCTTGAATTTGTCGTATTTTTGTCGCACTTTCCAGCCATTTTGACAGCTATATAAAGCAAGAAATTCCACGATTTACACCGTATTTTTAACGGTAAATCGTTGGATTTTACTTGGTGCAGCAAGGCAATCCAAATCCGAACCATTTCCCTTTGATGCGGCTTGGGCCGCTTCCTCAAATGTGATGGTCTGTGTACCTTCTTTATAGTTGAAGGTTATCAAAACCTTATCATCGTACAGATAAATCGAATTGATGAACGTATCCACCAATGCCTGCCGCTGGTCTTTCAGGCTCATGTCCAGCTTGCGGAACCGCATCAGCCAGAAGCGGATAAATTCCTCTTTGATCTTGGGCTTTGCCAGCTTTTCTTCCGCAATGCGGGCTTCAAGCTCACGCTTGGTTTCTTCCAGCTGCTCCAGCCGCTCCTTGGTGGAGCTGGTCAGGATACCGGCCTGAATCGCATTGAGCATATTCTGGATACCCGATTCCGCATCCCGGAGCTGCTTCTCATAGAGGGGAAGATTGGTGTTTTCCCGGTCTTGCAACTCCATGACCTTGGCGATGATGGATTCCATAGCAGCATCGTCCCGGACAAGCTGCATGGTCTGGTTGACCACCAGATCTTCCAGCCACTGTTTGCGGACGGTTTTCTTCTTACAGCCCTTCTTCTTTTTGGCAGTCGCACATTTATAATAGCGGTGGACTTCTCCCGTCCGGCTCGTTCCGCTTTCACCAAACATCAGTGCACCGCAGTAACCGCAGTACAGCTTGGTGGTCAGCAGGTAATCGTCCTCTGCCTTTCTCCGGGCAGGGGCTTTCTTGTTCTTGGCAATCTTTTCCTGCACATCATCGAACAGTTCCAGCGGCACGATGGGCGGAATCGCATCTGGCACAACCACATCCCGGAATTTCAGTTCTCCGATGTACCGCCGATTCTTGAGCATATGTTCGACACTGTTATAGGTGAACGCACCGCCGACCGGGTTCTTGATGCCGTTCTCGTTCAACCAGTCCCGAATCTCTTTCATCGTAAGACCATCCCGGTACTTTCTGAACGATTCCAGCACGAAAGGGAGGCAAGCGGGTCAATGTGGAATTTCCGCTCGGAATCCAGCGTATAGCCAAAGGTTCCACGACCGCCGTTGCAGCGGCCTTTCAGGATGTTCTCGGTCTGTCCACGCACGACCTTCTCGGCAAGGTCAGCGGAATAATACTCGGCATAACCTTCCAGAACCGATTCCAGAATGATGCCCTCCGGCCCCTCGGAGATGATCTCGGTAGCCGACATGAGCTTGACACCGTTCTTCTTCAGCTGAGTCTTATACCGGGCACTGTCGTAGCGGTTTCGGGCAAAGCGGTCAAGCTTCCAGACCAGCACAATGTCAAACAGCTTTTTGTCGCTGTCCTTTATCATCTGCTGAAACTCCGGGCGGTTGTCCGTTTTGGCAGAGATGGCACGGTCAATGTAGTGCTTGACGATGGTGATGCCGTTCTTTTCGGCATAAGCCGTACATTCCCGGATCTGACCTTCAATGGATTCTTCTCGCTGGTTGTCGCTGGAATAGCGGGCATAGATCACGGCGGTCATGGCAGGCACCTCACTTTACACATCATTAAACGGCGAACGGTTCTTTCAAAATGCAGTTTCGTATAATATATACCATATTTTACAACGGTTTGCAATGGGAAAATCAGCGAACAGCATTTAATTCTTTTCGTAAATCAGATGCCCACCGACCTATGGTTTTCGCCACAAGCTGGTGGGCATCTGTTGTTCTGGCTTATAATTCACTGATGGTTGCAGTAATGGGCTGCATGAGGATTCGCCTGACCGGGGTATATACTGCCAGTACCACAGCCGCCAGCACGACTACGACAATCACGGCAAGACAGCCCCACGGCATCTGCCACGCTGCACCGAAATAATGGGTGATGAGCAGGATATACAGCTTCCGATTCAGCACAAGACCCAGCGCAATGCCCACCACAAGACCGGACACCGCATAGGTGCCAGCTTCGGCAGAGATCATGCGTTTCAGCTGTGCATCATCCATCCCGATGGCACGCAGGATGCCATACTGCTTCATTCGTGCGACGCGCTCATGGAAATGCTGTTGATGATGTTCAGAATGGTGATTCCTGCAATCACGATGAGAAACGCATAGACCACCAGATGGAACGCCCAGTAGGTGCTTTGTATCATCCGATTTCCTTCGATTCGGTTGGAAAAAATAACCTGCTTGTTTAACGCGTCGCTCAGCAGGGTGTGTATTTGAGCAATGGCTGCATCTGCTGTGGTATCTTTTAGTTGAATATCGATCACCGCATAGCAGTTCTGCTCGGTCATCCGACGGAAGGTTTCTTCGGTGCAGATAACAGTCGGGGAATCGGTACTGCTGAACGGGCTGTCGTCCAATACACCCACGACTGTGAGCTTTGCATCCTCCAGCTGAATGGTATCCCCCACGGTCAGGGAGTTGCTTTTGTCGAATACCGTCAGCACAGGGTATGTGCCATCCTCCGGCTCCTGCGGAAGGGTTCCGCCAATCAGGTCTTTTTTCGCCCAGCCAAACTGTATCGTATCGTATGAAATCAGGTCGATGGACCCCTGTTTTCCCTGATATTCCGCCGGGAGCAGGCAATACATCCGCCCGAATGCGTGTTTGACTTCCGGCAGAGCTTCCAGCTGCTCCACCAGAACCGGGTCAAGGACATTTTGCCCGGATGTTTCACCCACCGATAAGTCCGGCGCGTAGGGCTGCAACGGATTCAGCGCAAATCCAACCCATCGAAGCAAAACCGAAAAGCTCAAAAACAGGAGAATGCTTAACGCAAAGGAACCTGTCATCAGAAGCAAGTTCTTTTTGGACGAGGTTGCATGGCTCACGCCCAAAGAAAGCTCTGCACGACTTCCAAACAACCGGGCATGACACGGAGAAGCCGCTGCATTTTCCACCGCATTCCCGGTTGCTGCTGTGATTGGAGAAGCTTTTGCCGCCCGCCGTGCCGGAGAAGATGCCGCGAACCAAACCGTGACTAGTCCCAATACCATTCCGCAAACAATGCCGACCGGGCTTATTCCGAACACCGGCAAAGAGCTGAATTCATCGCCGACAAATCCACGCAAAAAGGCACACAATCCCCATGTGGAAACGATTCCCAGTACACACCCTGCTGGAACAGCAGTTTTACACCAGAAAAGAGCTTCCAGCCGGACAAGCGTCCGAACCTGATTTTTTCCTGCCCCAAGACAACGCAGCATTCCATAATAGCTGGTACGCTGAGCTACATTGCTGTTGATGCTGCCTGTGATCATAAAAATTCCGGCAAGGACGACCATGCCAGCCAACACAGCCGCCACCGTATATAAGCCTACAATATAATCGTTGTTGCTGCTTGCGTTCAACGCCATCAGGTAAGTATTTTCGGAGATTTTTTCTTCTGAAATTCCGTACTTGTTTTCGATGTTCACAATGGACTGCCGCAATTGGTACGTGGCTTGAACTGGATGAAATACTGTGTTTCAAAGGATTCTTCTACCTGTGCGGCAATCTGAGAAAATGTACTGCGGTTCATCACCAGCACAACAGCATCATACTGGTTCGCATCGGAGGTATCCTCATTGAAACCTGCGACAGTAAGCGAAATGGTCTTTCCATCCGGGAGCGTCAGCGGAATCGCTGTACCGACCGTAACATCCAGCCAATCCCGGATGTTTGCTGTCACGAGCACTTCGCCATCCGCCGGGGCAGTGCTACACTGCATTCCCGGAAAGATTTGAAGGATTGCATCATCTGCTCCTACCAGTGCGGCACGTTTATCTCCGGCAAAGTAGTTTTCCGTAAGGGAAGCGTTGATGTCGCTATACGCCGAAAATGCAGCAACATTCTCCTGTGTGGCAAGCTCTGCGGCTGTTTCAGGGGAGATGTCCTTTACCATGATATGCCAGTTTCCGTTTTTGTTCAGCTGGTTTGAGGTTCCATCCGAATCGCCATATCTGCCATACTGAACACCGCCGTGACCAGAAACACTGCAATGACGATGCACAAAATCGTCATGCGGTTCTGCCGTCTGCGTACCTTGGCAGAAATCGGGATCAGGCTCAGATAGCTTTTCATTTCTGTGCTGCTCATTCCCGGCACCTCCCAAAATCGGTCAGGCTGCCGTCCGATACCTGCAGCACCCGGTCTGCCGTCTGCGCAATGCTGCGGTTGTGGGTGATCATCAGGATGGTCTGCTCG
>ENA-OQEB01001062-OQEB01001062.1-human-gut-metagenome-genome-assembly--contig:-NODE-1062-length-10547-cov-4.777159_pt1 | contig 10547 bp, 8 predicted proteins | sample MGYA00242787_ERZ504619 | MGnify/ENA primary metagenome ERZ504619 (study PRJEB26092, sample SAMD00036317) | human gut metagenome | host: Homo sapiens | study: EMG produced TPA metagenomics assembly of... | reverse complement strand
TTATTTTATTTTTAGTATTGATGCTATACATATACCAGCTAGGTTATTCAAAAGAAGAAAACATACGATTACTGGAAGAACAAAAGATTTATGAGCTGGAAAGGACTGAGTTCAATAGCTTATCTGAGACAACTGAACGATTACGAAAAATGAAACATGATATGCAGATTTATGTGGATGCAATCAACGTATTAGCAAAAGACAAGAAATGGGATGAACTTATAGCATATACAGAGCAATACCATAACACTCTTGCAACTACGCAAAGTGCCATAGCAACGGGAAATATTGCTATTGACTGCATACTTACCGCAAAACTTGATTATGCTGAAAAACACGGAATTAAGACAGAATATTCTATTATGGCTCCTGAAAATTTTCCGCTTGATTCTGTTGAGCTTTCATCCATACTTGGAAATATATGGAATAATTCCATTGAAGCAGGAGAAAGACTTATAATCTCTGATCCAACCGAGCATCCATACATTTATTTTTATATTAAACCTTACCAGAATATGATACTGATTCACATTGAAAATAATTATGATGGTGTGATAAAAGGTAGCATTGATGGAGACATTTTGAGTGTTAAACAAGGAAAAGAACATGGACTTGGGATAAGACGAGTAAAAGAGCTTGTAGAAAAGGCAGATGGCGTATTGCAGATTACATCTGATAACAAAATTTTTTCCGTACATATTATGATACCGGATAAGGAGAATAACAAACTACTATGAAAATGAAAATAACCATACTTGAAGATTCTGTGATCGAATCAGAACGGCTGAAAAATGGAATAAGAAAATACGGGCAGCAATATGATTGGGATATTGAAATTGACGAATACGAATCGGGCGAAGAATATTTTTCAAAAAATTCTGAAGGCACAACTATACAGGCTTCAGCATTTTTCCTTGACATACAAATGGGGCAAATGAATGGAATTGAGGTTGCTAAACGCCTTCGTGAATCTGGTTATCAAGGTATTATTGTATTTTTAACAGCTTTTAGAGAATATGTATTCCGAGGATATGAAGTCAGAGCTTTAAACTACTTGCTAAAACCCGTCAAGGAAAATACTCTTTTTCTGTGTTTGGATGAAATCGCGAAGGAGTTATCTAATAATACCTACATATACCGAAACAAGCAGGAAATTGTAAGTATTCCCTATGCAGATATATTGACATTTTCGAGCAGATTACATTATGTGGATATATTGACCGTAGACGGCAAATGCTATGAACAAATGTCTACCCTAAATAAGATTATTGTCCATTTGCCAAGTGAATTTATCCGAACCCATCGTTCTTATATTGTAAATATGGCACATATCTATCGTATTACATCAGGAACGATTGAATTGTCAAATCATCTAACTACACAAATCGCACGTTCTTATTCCAAAGACGTGATAAGTGCTTTTGCCAAATATACAACAAGATTTGATACAAGCGGGGATTTTGAATGATTACGAAGTGGGCTACATCTATTGCTAATAAGTTAGCAGAACTATCCGGGGAGGATGTTTCTGCGGATCAATTAGAAATATACATATATGGCTTAGAATGTTTTTTGAATACTTTTATAACCATAGTGTTATTGTTCGTATGGGGAGTTTTATCACATACACTCGGCTATACCCTAATTTGGGTAATTACCTTTTCATTGTTACGACATTATACCGGAGGTGCCCATGCTCCAACGCAGTTAACATGTATCTTAGGCAGCTTTTTTCTCGGTTGTCTTGATAAGTGGGCTATAATCTATTTAAAGCCAACTGTACTAGGATATTTGATACTTGTCCTTATGTGTATATTATTTGCACCTATAAGTAACCATAAAATATGTTTAACCACCAAACAAAAATGGATACATAAACTTATTTCTGTGATAATTGTTAGCATTGGATTTCTGCTGTTTTATAAAATTGGAAACACGAAGATGAATACCACATTGTTTTATTCCTTTTTCTGCGTAATCATTCTTATGATAGTCGAAACAATTAAAAATCTAATGAGACACTTTAAATAGCAGGATGACTTTTCATAAATATTCAAAAAAGATAAAGAATTTGATGGTCTTTATCTTTTTTGAATTTAATTAGATTATCTAGCTCCTCTGTCTGATGGCGAACGATAGTTAAAATCTCTGTCCTGTTCCCGTTTCTGAACTTCTGCCTGTTTTTCTGCCAGCTTTCGATGGATTGAGTTTTCTCCATACTTGGAGTTCCATTCCTTGTTTGCTTTGACATAGGATTCATACTCGGACTTGCCTTGTTTATAGACTTGCAGGAACGCATCTACCGTTGGATATTTGTAATCCTGCACGATATGGGATAATCCCTGCTTCATAATCTTAATCGTTTCTGCGTATTTGTTAGACTGTGCCTGCAATTCCTTTCGTTTCTTTCCTTGGAATAATCCTGTACAGTTCTTCAAATCCTCGTCAATAAGGTCTTTTTTCACTTCCTGCGTATGAATGGCTCTGTTTTGTCGTTTAAGTTTCTCCATAATCTCTTCAAGTCGCATCTCATAATCGTGTGCCAGCTCAGACATTCTTGGTCTTGGCGGAATAACGGTCTTTTCTGCGGTAGTAGTAGCAGGTGCTTTGAATGGTTGGGTCACAGCAGGAATTGTCTGATTGTCTGTCTGTGTAACGGATGGAGCTGGTTGTTTCTCTTGTTTTTCATTTCTTCGCTCCATAAGGTCGGAGATTCTGGCTTTCTGTTGTTCCTGTTTCTGTATCAGCAACTTTATGAGTTCTTTTAACAGCTCGATTGCCCGAAAGATAATCATAAACAAAAGCTCCGGATGATTGCCATACTTGTGAATGGATTCCTTAATCGGAGTTGAAATCTGTTCCTGCTTTACCTTTAAGATTTCCTTTCGCTCCATCCCCGATACCAAAGCGTGATCCACAGTACGATTCCAGTCCTGTATGACCTTATTATTGAGTGTAATCTTATCTGCCTTTGGATTGTTCTTACCGATTTTCTTAGTGGCAAGATAGACATCCCCACGCTTGAATGCAGACAGCTTTTCTTTCTCATCTTTGACAAGTCCGTTGATGACATCGGTATAAAATACCTTGACCTCATCTAAGAAATGTTCCTGCTTAAAGCGAGCGTCCTTGATGGTAAACATCTGTCTTTCGTAGACCTCACCTTTCTTGATCACCTTACACCTTTTACGGATAGTTCCATTCTCGTCTAGGATTTCTTTCTTGGTACGAACATGATTACCTTTCTCATCATAGAACATATTTCTGGTGGCAATCTTTTCTATCGGTTCGTCAAGATAATTTCGTTCTGCAAAGATAAGATGGATATGATAATTCGTCTTTCGTTTGTTATGATGGAGTGCTGCAATACAATCAACACCATACCGACTTTTGAATTTATCCGTCATATATTTTAATAGTCCGTCTGGCGGATAATCCACAAAGGATTCCGGCAGGGCAATGATAAATTCTCTTGCTTCGATACATTTTCCCTCTGTACCGCTTTTCTTAAATTCTGCCTGATTGCACTTGGCAAGTTCTGTCCAAAATTTTCGGTCTGTGGTTTCATATACCGCATAGAGATTTTCCTGTTTTTTGTCACTGGAGATATAATAGATTCTTCCACGAACATTATGGAGCTTTGACATCTGCACAAATGAATTTCTTGGCATAGCGATTTCCTCCTTTCCCAGTTTTGATTTTGGAAAAGAGGACAGATAAGATAGATGAGATGTGAGTAGTAAACTTTCCCTGTGAGCGAGTGCATAGGCACTCGTCTTGCGAACACATCCGCCTTGTGGCGGCTAAGCCTCGCAGAGCGAAATACACAGAGTACAAAACGAAGTTTTGTGCGATGGGTGTATTTCGCTCTCAACGCCGAGGGCTTGCTTATGAAGTTCACTTTTAGCTGTAACTGTTCCCTCAGCACCTAATTTTGTGCCTTTAATGGCACACTTTTTATGTGCCGTATCCGGCACTCCCTTTTCTTAACAGAAATGCTAGAAGATTGCTATGAAAATCAGCGAAACAATAGACGAATCCGTTAGCACTTTTGCCTTAACAATAGCATTGTTCTATTATTCAGACTTTTTAGCAAAAACCGTAGAAACAGTAGAAGTCTGCTATTAAAATCGAAAAAACAATAGCACGATTCGTTAGCATTTTTGCCCTGACAATAGCATTGTGTTACTTCGCTTACTTTTAAACTGTGTCTGGCAAGGAAGTGGTAGTAAAAGTTCCTATTAAATTTCATTTTTAATAGTGCATTGTTTTATTACATTTTGATTTTAATAGAGCTTTTTACTATTAACTCTTTGAAAATGTACCCCATAGATTGGACACTCAAAATCATAGTAGCGTACACTTTTTGTCATAGGTCGGACAGCTTTTTTCATAGCTACACTTGGTATGACTTCTCACAGCACTTTTTGTAAGTTGGGTGGACTTGTCCTACCAGTCGGCTTCACTTGGGTGGATGGTTGCACCCACTTCATTTTCTGGCTTGGGTGGACTATTCATAACACCTTTTGCATCTTGGGTGGACTTGTCCTACCAACAAGCTATAACTGGGTGGACGATTGCACCCATTCACATCCATCTTGTCCTCATTTTCCAAAAGTTCTGGTTGTATCTGAGGACTTGTCCGTGATATAATCTATTTGCGTGTAGGTATATCATGGCTTTTAGTCAGATACATACCAGAGGGATGGTCTTAGGACTGTCCCTTATTCATTTTTCATTGTTCCCTTGACCGCTTTTACTGCGTGTCTGTCTCGTAAATCCTTCCCCTCATTGAGAATCAGAAACTCGTCTAATCGTTCCCTGCGGATTAAGATTTTTCTTCCCACTCTAAGGATAGGCAGCTTTTCCCATTCCACAAGATTTCTAAGAGTGTTTCTTCCGATACCTGTATAGTCGGCAGCTTCTTCAATGGAGAGAGCAAACTTTAATTCTGTCATTCGATCACCTCATTCCTGCGTAGGATTACAAGTCTTGTATATCAGAGGATGTTCCTTTTTGAAGAAAGGATTAGCCTTTTTTAAAACTTGCGTTACGCAATTCTGATTAAAGTATATATCTTTTATAACGCTATGTCAAGCCTTACGAAATTCTATCATCTTTTATAGAATTGCGTATTGCAATATATCGTGTTATGTGGTATAGTAATGACATACCGAAAAAGGAGGTTCGCAAGTATGTTAAAAGATAAAGAATTGCGAAAGACAATCGGTAGCAGAGCAAAAAGCCGTAGACAGGAGTTAGGATTGAACCAGCCTTATGTCGCTGAAAAATGGGCGTGACAGCCTCAACCATTCAGAGATACGAAGCAGGAACGATTGATAACACCAAGAAAATGACCTTAGAAGGTCTGGCAGATGCACTTCATGTATCTGTGGAATGGCTGAAAGGTGAGACGGACGAATACGAAACAGACATTACGGATAAAAGAGAATTACAGATTCGTGATGTGATGACTTCCATTCTGAATAAGCTCCCTTATGATATGGAACAGTCCGAAAGTGATTTTTCCAAAGACCTGCTACTACTGATGTTACGGGAATACGAGCTGTTCGTGGATTCGTTCCAGTTCGCTTGTAAGAATTTCAAAGGAAATACAGATAACAAAATGCTCGCCCAGACAATGGGGTTTGAATCCAATAAGGAATACAATGAGATTATGTTCCTTAGAGAAATCACCCACACCGTCAACGCATTGAACGATATGGGCGATATTGTAAGACTGTATTCTAAGAATCCTGAGACAGCGAAAAATCGACTAGCCAATCTTTTATCAGAAAAAGATCCCGATTCGGTATAGATAGGCAGACGGAGCTATGATATACTTACACGCAAGAAGCATTTCACCAGTTCCGATTGCCGATATCGAAAGGAGAAACGATTATGGCAAAAGGTTCTGTAAGGAAGAAAGGCAAGAAATGGTACTACCGCTTTTATGTGGAGGATGCAAGTGGTAACTTGGTTCAGAAAGAATTTGCAGGTACGGAGAGCAAATCAGAGACAGAGAAAATGTTACGCAAGGCTATGGAGGATTATGACGCAAAGAAATTTCTAGCCAAAGCGGACAACCTCACACTCGGACAGATGCTAGATGTATGGGCAGAGGAAGATTTGAAAACGGGTTCACTTAGCAACGGTACAGTCGGTAACTATTTACAGGCAGTAAACAGGATTAAACAACACCCAATCGGAAACAGAAAACTAAAGACAGTCACTTCGGAGCATTTGCAGAAGTTTATGGATTTACTTGCATTTGGCGGTGAGGAAGGAAATTTTAAGTCAAAGGGTTACACCATCGACTATATCCGTTCTTTCCACGCAGTCCTGCAACAGTCCTTCCGATTTGCAGTCTTTCCAAAGCAGTACATCACATTCAATCCAATGCAGTATGTGGTAATGCGTAGGAAAGCCGAGGAAGATGTGGATTTGTTTTCTGATAATGATGAGGATGCAGAGGTTATCAACCCGATTACACCAGAGCAGTATCAAACGCTTATGGAGTATCTGGAAGAAAGAAACAAGCCTGCTGTCCTGCCGGTACAGATAGCGTACTACACAGGTCTTAGACTTGGAGAGGTATGCGGACTGTCTTGGAGTGACATTAACTTTGAGGAACAGTATCTGACAGTACGAAGAAGTGTCCGTTACAACGGAGCAAGGCACAAGACCGAGATTGGTCCGACAAAGCGAAAGAAAGTCCGTATCGTGGATTTCTGTGATACGCTCGCTGACATCTTAAAGAAAGCGAAAAAGGAACAGAGAAAGCAGGTATTCAGTTACGGAGAACTCTATCAGAGGAACTACTACAGGGAAGTTAAGGAAAAGAATCGTATCTACTATGAGCTTTATCATTTGGATGGCACAGAGGACATTCCGCTTGATTACAACGAGATTGACCTTGTATGTATCAGACCGGACGGAGCATACGAAGCCCCTGCAACGGTTGAGACAGCTTTAAGGACAGCAAGGAAACGATTGTCGGAGCTTGATGATAATTTCCACTTCCACACCCTGCGACACACTTATACCACAAACCTGCTCTCAAATGGAGCAGCACCAAAGGATGTACAGGAATTACTTGGACACTCGGATGTAAGTACCACTATGAATGTCTATGCACACGCTAACCGAGAAGGTAAGCGAAACTCAGCCCGACTACTTGATAAGGTGGTTGGAGAATAAAATCGAATAAGAAAAACTTTCCCTTGTAGATACCTCATAAGGGCAAAAACAAGGGAAAAGGATACATATAGAGTGGCAAGGCATACCGCCAAGTCGCATAAAATAAGGAAAGTTGAGATTTTAGTTATACAAAGTTAAAGTTATCTCTCTGTTATAGAGTGTTCCAATTAGTTGGGAAAAATGGTACTCTTTTATATACTTCTTCAATTTGTACATTCGAATCAGCCATTTAATTTTCCCTCTATACAAAACAATACGCACAGTTCGAACTCTAACGTTCCTATTTTTTTCTTACTCTTCTATTAAATTTACACGTAGGATAATTCTCGCATCCCATAAATTTACCAAAAGGACCTTGTATTAATCGCAAACGTCCACCACATTCAGGACATATATTAGGATCATATCTTTGCTTTTGTCTTGCTTTTTCCTCTGAGACATTTACTTCTGTATTTATATTCGGATTTCTTGAGCATTCATAGCACTTCCCTTTATTTAATTTTCCGAAACCACCATATGAAGCAAATGCACTTGCCGGAGCAAATTTTCCACAGAACTCACATTGTACCCATCTGTGTCCATCTTCATCAGTTAAAGTCCTATCTTCCGGACAATCACCGCTATTTATGACTTTTATGAAATCCTGTCTCTTCTGTCTTTTTTCAGCCTCAACTCTTTCTTGTTCTATTCGGGCTTGTTCTTTTTTCTCAGCAGCGATTTTTTCCTGCTCTATTCTTTCTTTTTCTCTACGCTCAAGTTCTGCCTTTCTATCTTTTTCAGCTTTTATTCTAGCCTGTTTTCTTCGTTCCTCGTCAGCTCTCCAGGCTTCTTCAGCATGTATCTTATCCAACTCACGCTGATAAATAATTGCCTGCTTATGCTTATTAAACTCCAGTTGTTTTTCCTTTAACATATCAGACAGCGAATGATTATGATACATTATCTGTGATGAATCTGATATGTCAAATTTACTTAATTTATCTCTTGCTATATTGACTTTTTCCCATACTCCATCAGCATTTTTTTCATAATATACAACTGTCAACTCAGCCTTTGAATAATCAGCTCCATCTACATTTAAAAGCAGGCAATAGCCTGTCTCTTCTGAATTTTCATTAACCCTTCCGGTACTGTCCATTTGTTTCGGATTTATCCCCTGACGCAACATAAATAATTGAATTACCATTGCTATGCTGTTCAAGAATAGTAATTTATCATCAGATAAATTACGGTATTCATTGCAAAAAGATAAAGCTACCTTCTTTTTCGCTGACATAAATGTAAATTCATATTTTCTTTCAGACTCAGATACAGTTCTTATAGGAACCCTGCTTTCAATATCATCTGTATGCAGTTTATCCTCCAGCCAACATTTTAGAGCAATCTTTGAATCAATTGAATTAATTCCTTCAACTGGCATCTGACATATACCATCAAAGCCCTCTTTTATTCTAAAATGCTGTTCTTTTAAATTTCGTTCACCTGCCACCAGTACAAGATTTGCTCCACAGCCACAAGGACAGAACAGCTCATTATTACGGCTTTTTGCTCGAAGCTGTTCAAGTTTGTCCGGTATATTAATTTGTTTACCATCTATGACGGTATAAATTGATTCAATTCCTATAAATTTTCCATCACATAATGCCACTGTTCTTTGAGCCATATGATTTCATCCCCCTAACTGCTTCATAAGTTACATTATAATTCTCCATCTTCCTGTGACTTCCTATATCTCCTCTGATAATAGTCCATAGCCCTATAATCAATCACATCCTTCATCTGACAAACCATCACCGGATTATCAATTAGCGGTCTCAGCTCTTCTCTAAGCCGATTGCCACACCATCTCTCTTCACAAAAAATCCCTTTCCCGACTCCAAAAGGAAATGCACCGGCATCGATAGAATCTTCTTTAAATGTTCCTTATCCGATATGGAATTGTATTTTTGAATAGTCATATTTTTATCGAGATCTTTCCAGTTGGTTCCGGTTGAAAAGAACTCCTTCCAGCTTGAAAGCAGCTGCTCTTCCGACACCTCCATCAGGATATTTCCATGATTATAAAAAGCCATAAGCACTGGCATTTTATACACCTTTGACATGCTTGTATTTTCAAGCAGACTGATAAATTCTCTTCCTATTCCTTTGTAAAAAACCTCTTCATCCTGATTAAGCTCATCCAGTTCTTTAAGAAATTCGAGATATTTCTTAAATGGATTATCCTTTGAATGAGCAATGGCTATTTCATAAATTCCATCGTCCATATATGTGAACAAATCCATTCTGTCCGGGCGCCTTCCGAGAAACTCCTTCACCCTGAAATATTCATTAATTATATGGTCTTTAAGCTTTAAATGTTTTCTGTCCATTTCCGCAAAAAGATCAATTAGCTTCATATCAAAATCTACCAGACAATCATCCGGAAAAGCTGATGTATCTGACGGATTATACACAGCTGCATGCTGATTACTCCTGTCTGACAGAAGAAAACGCACTCTGCCCGCCTTCTCATAATTGCCGATAAAATCAAGCACAGTCAGAAACTCTTTTCCTCTGCATTTACGGAGTCCTCTTCCAAGCTGCTGGAGAAAAACTATCGGAGATTCCGTAGGCCTGAGGAACATTACCATATCAACTGATGTGATATCCACACCTTCATTGAACATATCCACTGAAAAAATCACTCTGATTTTGCCCTGCTTAAGCTGCCTAATAGCTACATTTCTATCCTCTGTGTATTCGCCGCTTGCATCGCTGAATACTGCTACTGATGGTATTCCCCTTTTTGAAAATTCTTTTGCCAATCTCCCTTGCATGCTCCCTTGAACAGCAGAACGCCAAGCGCCTGCCTTGAGCCGTATTTACAATAATATTTGTAAATCAGCTCATATCTGCGAACGTTGCCTATATAGGTTTCATTTAATTCCTTTTCGTCATATCTGCCTCTTACTATATGCAGATTTGAATAATCTGTTTCATCAAAGATTCCATAATAATGAAACGGCACAAGCATTCCTTTGTTAATTGCTTCCTTTAGTGAAATCTCATATGGCACATTGTAATCGCAGATTTCATAGATATTTTTTCCGTCCATTCTCTCCGGAGTCGCGGTGAGTCCCAGTAGAAATTTTGGCTTAAAATAATCAACAATTCTCTGATACTGTTCATTAACAGAATGGTGAAATTCATCAATCACAACATATGTAAAATAATCCGGTGCAAAGTAATTTTCATTCAGATATTCCACTCTGCCAAGAGTCGCTACTGACGCAAAAATCACCGACTTTCCAGTGCATTTACTATCTCCGTTAAAGAATCCGTAATCATCTGAATCACGTACATTTTTA